>SPKZ01004238.1_pt1 | contig 10440 bp, 7 predicted proteins | sample 2456571 | NCBI WGS metagenome assembly SPKZ01 (sample SAMN11192286, study PRJNA482655) | marine metagenome | biome: ENVO:00000447; feature: ENVO:00000244|ENVO:00000211|ENVO:00000569|ENVO:00002023; material: ENVO:00002151; isolation source: ocean water from marine abyssalpelagic zone ...
ATGTAATGATGGCGTATTTGACCAGTGGAGCGGCACTTATCAATATGAAGCATGTAGTGTACTTACCGATATAACGATTGAATCTTTTGAATATCAAGGTGGCTTTAGATTATCAGGGGGTGGTTTTGGTGATTCTTCATACCCCCATTTAAGTTATTCCCCGGGAGTCATTACTTATAATCCGAAAAATAATTCACTTTTTATCGTGGGGCACGAGTGGGAGCAAGGTATTGCGGAATTTATTGTACCTGAAATTGTGAACAGTAGGGATATGGCAGATTTTAATGTGGGGGATGAAGTTATTCAAAACTTTGCCCCTTTTCATAAAACAGATCGTGTCGATACGGGAATAAATGATTATTTTAAAGTTACTGGTCTTTCTTTAATCGGAGAGAAATTAGTTGTTAATTATATAAATTGGTATGACGCATCGGGTCAGGAAACGGATACTAGTGTGGTTTTTCAAGATGCTGCTAATTTAGCTTCTACTGACATTGTAGGTCCTTTTCAGTTAGAGGGTGCCGCTCATGTTGCTGGTTGGTTAACGCCAATTCCTGATGAATGGCAAGGCGCACTGGGAGGTAGTTTCATTGGTGGGTTGTCCACTGGGTCTATTATTTCCAGGCTTTCTGTTGGACCATCGGCATTTGTTTTAACGCCGGAAGATAAAATGTTAAAAGTTCAAACTGGCACTGAAATTGAAACAAAGCCTTTGCTTGATTTCAGCTTGATGAAAATGTTATACGATAAGTCTATTTATGGAGACTCGTACAGCGATTTTGATTACATTCTTTATAACAGGGATTTGAAAAATGATCTTTGGACTATAAATTCCGGAGCAGCTTATGGTTTCATTGTTCCAGGAACTAACACCTACGTAACTTTGGGGGGATCTGGTGGTCATGAATCAGGTCTTGGCTATAAGATCACTCAAGACACGGGTAATGTATGTGGTGGTCCTTGTCCGTTCGTAGCTGATGATCATAATAATTATTATTGGCTGTGGCATGTAAGTGACTTACATAAAGTTAAACAAGGAATTATGGAACCCCATGATGTTCGTCCTTATGAATATGGTAAGTTTGATACCCCTTCCCGAGCAGGGCTAAGAGGAGCAAGTTATGATGCTAGCAGCGGTTTATTATATATTTCTTTGCATAAAGGTGATACTACAGATGAGTATAGCAGGCCGCCTTTGTTTTTCGTTTATCGAATAAATCAATAATTTATTTTTTGTTTTGTTTTTGCCTAGTTTTTGTTGTGTTAAAGGAAAAATAATTAAGAAGGTAATTAAAATGAGAAAGGGAATTACCTTCGTAGGTGAGTGCAATATTCGTTTTATATCTCTTAACGAAATTTGTTAGCCCGGGATTTTTGCGAGTAGGATGGGTTAGCCGAAGGCGTAACCCATCAAAAAACCGGCTTTTATTGGTATTATCAGATGCTTGTGCGCTACGTAGTGATGGGTTACGCCGTTGTACCAGTTAAGTGTTGCAACTAAAATTTAAAAACCGAGAAGAATACATCCATGTAGATTTATTCGAGCAATCCGTAGAACGTGGATTTATCCACGCATCACTTTAAGGCGCACGTAAATGTGCGAACTACAAGATTGAAAAATAACGACTTAATGAATCAGCAACACGTCACTGAGTCATGGCCAATGCAATCGGCATTATAGTTAGTATCCATCCCGAAACGGATGTTAACCGCGGATGTTTATCGGGAAAGTTTCACTAAATGCCTTGTTCTCCTCATGATTACACATACAATACTAATAGTTCTGGGATTGCCAAATTCATATACCTAAACTACTTGGAAATGCTGAACATGCATTTCCAAGTGGTTTGGGTATAAGCAGGAAAATATAAAATGTTAAATGTACTGTTGTTTTTGAGCTCAATTTTAGGTGGAATTTTATTAACATTTATATTGAGTCCTGTTTTTTCTTTTGTTTTGTATGAAATTATGTACTTTTTCAACCCGAAAATTCGTTGGTGGGGACCAATGGTGCCTGATTTAAGGTATTCGTTTTTTATCGTTTTATTGATGGCGGGGAGCCTAGTCTTAAATTATAGCAAATTAAGTCATAACAAAATTTTTGCTGCCCCTCAAATTAAATGGATATACCTGATATTGATCCTTATTTTCGCAAGTAGTTTGGTCGCGGTTTATCCGGAATATCATGGTGAATCACAAGTGTTTTTTTTAAAGTCAGTAATTATTATGACGGTGGCTTATAAGCTTATTGATACAGAGGCAGAGTCAGATTATGTGCATTGGGGATATATTTTTGGTTGCTGGTATTTAAGTTTTATGGCGTTTCAAATTGGACGAAATGCAGGTGACCGAATTGAAGGGATAGGAACCGTAGACGCACCAGATACAAACATGGTGGCTGCGGCTATTGCACCTAGTTTAATTTTCTGTCTTTATTATTTCTGGGTAAGTAACAAGAAAGTGTGGAAGTTAGCTTTTGCATTTGCTGGCGTTTTTATAGCCAATGCATTGGTATTGATAAATAGCCGTGGTTCTTTTATAGGTTTGGTAGGTGGTTTATTTTATTTTATGTTTTACATGTTTTTTTCTTCAATGCAGGAAAAGTTTCAAAAAGCGACGGTTATTTGGGTCGTAGTTTTAGGGCTTAGTGGAGCTGCTTTTATTGTTGATGAAAGTTTTATACAACGAATGCAAGGTATGGCTAGTAATAAGGAGGTGAATGTAGAGGTAGAGTCAGGAGCTACCAGAACAATATTCTGGAAAGCTGCGTGGGACATGGCAAAGGACCACCCTTTTGGGGCAGGGGTAAATGGTTTTGAATTCTACGCACCTTTTTATATACCTGAAAATGTTAATACAGGAGCATCTCGAAACCGGGCAGTGCACTCTACATGGTTTGAGGCTTTATCAGAATTTGGTTATTTAGGACTTTTCTTTTTGATAATGATGTTACGTTCGTGTTTTTGGGCAACCGGTAAATGCAAAAAACTTTTTAAAGAGCAAAAAGATGTTTATCGTTATTTCAAAATGATAGCACTAGAAGCAGCTTTAATATCATTCATTCTCAGCATGACATTTATTAATCGCTATAGGGCAGAAATATTATATTGGCTGATTTTGTTTACCGCGTGTGCTTATAATATATACATAGTTAAACCTAATAAAAAAGAATGAGTTAAAGTGGATTATTCTTTATTGCCTAATTTTTCCGGTGTTTATAACGCGCTTTTATATTGAATAAACTGTTTGTCCACACTACGTATTGCAGGATAAACAATTTCAGCTTTTACCAAAAGAACAGGATTGGTTACTTCCCGTAAAATTTTAACGTTTCTTTTCCTGCCCCACTCCAAAAGAGTAATTTTTTAAAGTTATTTTGAGAAAAGCGGTGTTCTATATATTTTGCACGAATATATTTCACAATGGGGAGGCTTATAAAAGAAAATGCTAAAGCCTCCTGATACATGGCTCATGAATAAAGCCGAGGCTTTTTAGTAATTGCCGGGTTATACCAATTAACAGGTAAACGCATCACAACTGAAGAAAAAATTTCTTACGAAGAAGTCATGATGTAAGCTTTACCTAATGCCAAAGTAACCTTTAATTCTAGCAGGCAAAAATTTAATCCTAACTAAAATTCCGATGTTTCTCTTTATTCTATTGTAATAATTATCAATATAATCATTACTTATGTTATCTCCATTATCTCTAACATACATGAGTAATTTGGGCTTTGGTACATAGAAATTAATGTTATTGGTAGTAAAGTATTCTCCCATAAGAACATGCGATATATTTCCAAAGGGGATCTGACGAAATGAGCTTTCATCAATTTTTGATGGTAAATTAAAAAACTTATCTGCTATTACAGCACTCGAGCCACAATATTTATAAAATTCATATGTGACATTGAATATTCCCCAGTGTTTAAAATAAAAATAACCATTCTCAATTAAAAAGGCATCATAATCAGGTTTTTGTAGCAAATTGAATACAAAAGTATTGTGCAGTAAATCATCCGCATCCAATGCAAACCAATGTGTTATATCGGCGTCATTTTTTTTTAACACCATAATGCCCTTTAATATTTTTGAGCAACGATCAACCTCATACTTCATTTGATTAGTTGAAACTTCATCACTTTTTACAACAGAAGGGGGCTGCAATTCATCAAAACTTGTAAAAACATCATCGCCTGAATGTTTCAAACCTTTTAGCTGTTCAGGACAATCGTGGCCAATAACAGCCAGTCTAAAGGAATTATTTGTCTGACTCAAAACTGAATCAACAGTATTTTTGACATTAGCACAAACTTCTGGCCAATTTTTTGAAATACTTTTGGCTTTTAAAGGTATTACGATCCCAATTTTCATTAATACTTGATCCATTTTGTTTTATCCTAAATCCATCCTATGACATAATTACTAAACGTACTAGTTCTTTCTTCGAAAGATGATTATTTTCTAAAAGTATTATTTGATAATACCAATTGGATTGGCTATGTAGTAGTAAAGTGTTGTTGTTAAAATTTAAAAACGTCGCAAGCCCTTTCAGGGATACCTCAGAGCAGTATTTAAGCTGCCCTAGTTAACATTTTTAAACATGATAACTTAAGAATTCAGCAACACTTAAGTCAAACATAGCCAATCCAATTTGTATTAATATAGCTTCGAGTGCATCGCAGTCATCTTAGTGAAAAGTACTCATAAAGCCGTAGATAGGGCTACGTAAAAAAGTTATTCTTCTTACGATATTCTAAAAACACATATTCGGTTTGAACTGGCGGATATTGTGATTGTTCTACGGCCATACCATGGTCTTCAGTGAGGCCAATTAGGAATTTCCTTTTAGTTTCTATCATTTATTTTCCTAATTTCTTTAGAGCTACCAGAGGTCTGAAATAAAAAAATTCACAAAAATAACCACTTATTTTAACGAAATATATTTGAACGTCCACATTGCTTCGTGAAATTAAACTTAAAATACTCAAAGAAATTTCTTTGTTACACTACCAATAAATGGGACCCTGTTAAGTTCATCAATCACAGGATGTTTTATTATTTTTACCAGTGATAACCAACATATCGACATTATGATGCCAAAACACAAAATAGAAATATATGGATTTAACTTATAATTATCAATCACTGTTATAACTATCCATGCAAATACACCACAGCCAGCACCTAATAACAATGAGCTTTTTAGGCTACCCAATAGATTAGATATCGTAATTCCAAGACATTTACTGATAATTGATGATGTAATTAAAAACTCAATGAGTCCAGCAACAATCAATAATTTGGTTATGCCAACCAGCCCATAGTTAAAGCCAAGTATGATAGCGGCCGTTATAAGCAAAAGGTTAAATAATTGTAAGAAAAGGTACTGTCTTTCAAGTTTTATTGAAAAAAGTAGCGCTCTTGAAAATGGATGAATGTGCCGTAATGCACTCCAAATAGCAATGTAACAAACTAATGAGCCTGCATCGTTCCACTGTTCACCAAATAGAATTAAAACTAATTGTGAGCCGATAGCGGTCACAGCCAAAAGAATAGGTAAACAAATTGCGGTTATAAGTAATGTAGCTTTAATATAAGATTCTTTTAGTTCGTCTTTACTGCTTTGCGATAGGTAAGGAAGTGCTACTGTTTTTCCTCCTGCGACCAGCATATGAGATATAAATTGAACAGAGCCGGTTGCCTTAGACATAATTCCCACGTCTCTCATTGAACCTAGCTTACCTAGGATTAAATCGAATGATAAGAGATGAAATTTTTCTACGAAACTAGCAGCACTTGCTATACTCCCAAACTTGAACTGATCTTTAAAATGCCTAAATTGAGGTCGCCATTGCATTTGGTTTGACTTAAATATAAAGGCAAATAAAAGTTGAGTTATGTTCCCCAATATTGAGCCATACACTAAGGAGAAATAACCAAAGTCTAAAAGATAGAACAAGACTGTGCTGACTATTATGATTACTTGGCCTGCCCATTCGATGATCATTACTTTGGAGACTTCAAAATGTTTATATAATAAAGCAGAGTTTATATTAATAAATGGGGAAATAAAAAAACCGATCGCTAAAATTTGGATCATGAATGTTATATCGGTATTTTCATAAAAAGATCCAATGAGGCTGGAACATAATATTAAAACAAGGCCTAGACCTGAAGAAATTACAATGGTTAAACCTAATGAAGATCTAATTTTATGGCTATTGAGTTCGGTTTCGCGAATTACGTATTCTGAGGCACCTAAAGCACGAACTTCACTAGAGATCATTGTGATTGCTGCAGCTATTCCGTAAATGCCTAAATCTTCAGGGGAGAATACTCTAGAAATAAACATTATGAATATCAAACTAACTAATTGGTTAGCGTATAATGAAATTGTTGATATGTAGGCGGCTTTTCTTATGTTAGACACTAGTTTTTATTCTCTTGGAGTTCAATTTTTTAAATATCACGGTTAATTTCCGCATAATCAATTTACTAAAAAGCTTACTGAGTGCAAGATGTATTTTGTCTACTAACGGTTTAGACAACATGAAGTTTCTTCCTACAATAGTAGAAACATTGTCATCTTGACCTATCACTGCAGGTTCCAGGAAACCTTGTTTTGTATATGGAAAGGTATATCGTGGTAATATATCAATAGGGTAGTACATTTGTTTAGATGAATTGAGAAAAATGCGCGCTCCTTTATTGGAAATAAAGTAGCCGCCCGTAGAGTATGGTATAGGATCACATTCTTTAAAAACAAATTGATTTCCATTTGTCTCAGAAATATACTTTTGATAGACAATATTTTCAGAAGCTATAAAGTTTTTTGAACTGACTTCAAGTTTCAGGTAGTCAAAATCATGCATTTTTTGTTCATTAATAAAATTTACGAACATATCATCAATTTCTACGTCATCTTCTAAAACAACTGCATGTGGTAGGTTTTCTTTAATTATGCGTTCCCAGATTGAAATGTGGGATAATGAGCAGCCAGCTTCACCAGGCACTAAGTCATGACCAGCTTCAAGTTTAAACCTTTTGCTGTTAAACCTCTTGGTGTGATCATCTAATTTTGATCCATCTACTGCTTCGATACGCTCAAATTCGATATTAAGTTCTTTGAGCCTAGTATTAATTTTATGCCAACGTTCTTTTGAGCGTTCCATATTTATTACAAAAACTTTCATTATATTCCCTTTATTTATAATATTTTTAATTGAATAAGAGTAATAATTGTTATACGTACCTTTTCGTTAAACATATCTACTTGTTAACGAACGTAAGGCGAGAACATACAATTTATTCATTTAGCATTTGTATTTTAAAAACATTTGGTCCTAAATATGCTTGAAATAATTTAATCCCTTAGGCTTTAGGAGAAATATTGTAACAAAAATACAACATTCATTATACAAACTATAAGTTAAAATAGAAAAGGCAGGTCGTTGTTGATATTTTCAATAAATATCATCATAAACTTTAATGTAACCTTGCTTCATAATATCAGGCATGAATTGTTGGGTGTATCTATCAAAAGATTGATCTTGAAAATTTGTAAAAATTTGAGGATCTCTAATTTCTTGTATTGCATTGGCAAACGCGTTTTGATCGCCATTAGGGGTAACAAAACCATTCACGTTATTTATAATTACTTCAGGATTACCGCCCGCATCAGTCACCACACAAGGTTTACTCAACGACATAGCTTCCAGAAGTGTCATTGATGTGCCTTCACTAAGAGATGATAATAAGAAAATATCCATTAAAGCCAAATAGTTTTCAGGTTCAGGCTTGTAACCGGTAAGTATGACTTTGTCAGTAATTTTCAATGATTCTATACAGGTTTCAATAGTGGTTCGTTCATCTCCGTCACCAACAATTATCAATGTTGTGTTTGGTTGTTGTTGTAAAACTTGAGCAAACGCTTTAAGCATCATGGTGTGGTTTTTTATCGGATCGAAACGGGCGATGGTGCCAAGTATTGTATGCTCTTTTGGTATTGCCAGCTCTTTTCTAATTTCTTGTACTTTGTCGTAGTCTACCTGTAATGGGGCTATACCATTGTAGATGACTTCTATTGATTTTTCCGGGAGGTTTTCAAATTCTGTTAATGCCTGTTTAGTTGCTTTTGATATAGCGGTAACCTGATCGGTAAAAAGGTTAAGCAACGGGTTGATCAGTTTACGTTTCCAACTGCTTGAATCGGGATAGAACCTTCCATGTTCAGTAAAAATAACTTTGGTTTTTGTAAATGCTGCAGCGATCACACCGTAAACCCAAGGGCTGTATTGGTGACAATGTAAAACATTTATGTTGTTAGTTTTGATAATGCGACGAATGTTTTTAATTAGGCTCCAATCAAATCCAGGCTGTCTATTTAATTCGTAAAATTTAATTCCTTCCCCTAATAACTCTTTTGCAAAAGGGCCGAGAGGTGACTCAATACATAACACAGACATTTCTATATTTTCTGATTGAGCGTGTTGAATGATATTCTTGATCACCATCTCAGTACCACCTATACGCATATCATAGGTAATGTGTAGTATGTTCTTTTGTTTCGTGTTTTTTTCGAATGTCGTATTCATTAGCAACTTTTCTGTGTTAGTTGAGTAAAGTTTAATTTAGAGCATGGCTAGACTAGGCTAAATTTTGCTCGTATTTTTACATTTGACCCAGCTACGGGTACAATAACTTAATACAGTATGAGCAGTAAAAACCATTAATATGGCGAAAGATCTTAAAAAATCTAATGAAAAATTTCGATCTTCCATACTCTTCTTCTAATTTCTGTTGTATTAAATGCGTATCATGGTTTATATATCTTTTGTAAAATATTTGCGAAAGGCATTATCATTAACTATTGATAATTGACATTATATGCTGGTGTGTATCTTCTAGAGGAATTGGTGATGAAACTACATTATGGGCTTCGCCGGTATTATACAGCCAAAACATGCCATGAGGATCATGCATACCACATTTCACACCTTCCATATGGTAAAAAACGTCGCCAAAAGGAATATCGAAATTATTCTCTTTGTTGATTATTTTGGCATTTTCAGAGGTTATTTTTGAACACCTGCATTGAACGTGTACATTTATTCCCTCTTGACTAACTAGAAGTGTTTGATTACTTCCAACATGAAAATAATCACTACTTTCCATATGAAATGTTTCTAAATATTTGGCTAACTCTTTAGCTTCTTCTTCAGTTTGACATTCTAAATGAAATTGCTCAGCCATAATTGGCTTGTATTTTACCTTTGTTTGGATTTTGAATTTCTCTAGGAAAACATCAATATCGTGAATGTGAAAATAATGTCTCTCCGATTTCAAATATGGTTTTTGGCTAAGTGCAGTGACAAATGCAATAACAGTGTTGTCATCAATCAAGGACAAAAACTTTCCTAGCAAGCTATCCATATTTTTGTAGGCGGTCAAAATCGCGTCTTTTTTTGTTTTATCTGTATTATTCGCTGTGGACCCAAATTCAGTTGGAGACATATCTCTCCAATAATGATGTTGATAATGAGCTGTGCTATTTGAAAAAAATGTTGAAAGTTTAGGTTGTTCTTTTACATAAGTATTTTTAAAAATATCAAATTGGATCCAATCCAATACAAGTGCTCTTTTCCAGGAAATATTTTTATTAAAAATTTCTGAAATGACTTGTTTGCCGATTTTGAACATGGTGTTGATACTTAGGCCATTTTTAAACATATATTTTACAAAATTAATGGCTGGTATGTGTTTACTGGAAGAATGCCCATGGACAGATTGGCTAATAAAATCAAAATAGGTATCAAACTTGTTTTTCGGAAAAGGAGATGCATTAGTTGCCCAGGGATCTGGTAGGAAATTACCTTTGAAGCCTTCTTTGTGCTTGGTATTCATGCTACCACAAACCCAAGAATCAGCACCTTTTTCTGAGACGAGGTCCCATATAAAATCACCGTTAAAATTATCTAAGTCATTTAATAAGAAAACACCATGTTCTTCAGGTGTTAATCCTGTATGAACAGTAATCCATTGAACCCACGGGTTAAGTTCTTCCCCTGATGTATTTGCATCAGTTGTATATATAACACCTTGTGAGTGTAGTTTATCGAAATTTGGTAAATGTCCTTCTTCTATGAATTTTTTCATTAAACTTGGAGTAAGTTCGTTAAATTCAAGCATGATAACTTTTTGATTCTTCATTTCCATATTCCTGCTTAGTTTAAATTGCTGACGTCATATATCTGTCCCACCACATCTGAAACATTAACATGCTCCATAATACGGTAGCGTGATCTTTTTGTTCTGTTTTGTGCTCAAACCATAACTTGGATATTTGTTCTTCCTTGAAAAATTGTTTTAGTCCTTGTTCCCTGTTGAGTAAACGTTCTTCGGTAATTTCTTTTAGTTCGTTTCTTAACCATGAAGCTAA
>SPKZ01021165.1_pt1 | contig 10439 bp, 8 predicted proteins | sample 2456571 | NCBI WGS metagenome assembly SPKZ01 (sample SAMN11192286, study PRJNA482655) | marine metagenome | biome: ENVO:00000447; feature: ENVO:00000244|ENVO:00000211|ENVO:00000569|ENVO:00002023; material: ENVO:00002151; isolation source: ocean water from marine abyssalpelagic zone ...
AGCGTGTGGCAATAACGTGCGCGAGGGCGATGAGGATTGCGATACGGGCCCGAGTGGCGGCAGCGGCTGTAGCGCCAGCTGCACCTTTCAGAGCAGCTGCGGCGTGATCCTCCCGCTGTCGGATCCCGATGGGGACGGCAAGTGGAATGCGATTAGCTACACGACTTTTGAGGAACCCAGCGGCATCGCTGCCGCCGCATGTGGAGGCGACCCTGTGGGCGCCGGCGCCGACAGAATTTACGCTCTCAACCTCGATGTGCCCGCACGACTCAAGATCACCCTGTTCACCGATCAGTTCGACGGTATCCTCAGGCTGCGCACCGATCCCTGCGCCGACGTTGGCGGTTTGCCTCCCGAAATTTCAGGGCTGAGCCATTGCTCGGACGTCACTTCCCCCGCGCCGGATTCCGGTGGTGGTGGTGAGATCTTGGAATATGCCTACGTGCCGCCAGGGACCTACTACATCGTCGTAGACGCGGTGGGTGACGATTCCGGCTATCCCCCGGGCGGGGCTTTCTCGCTGACGGTCGACGTCGGTTGCACTGCCTCTGAAGCATTACGCCTGGTGGAGTTCAACAACGATGAACCCGATTACGTCGTGGTGCAGAACACCAAGACGTGCGATTTGGATCTCAGTGGCGTCATCGTGCGTTTTGATGATATCGGAGAGAATCCAATCGACGTGCCGATTCAGGGTGCGGGGACTCTCGGCCCGGGTGAATACCTGAGCGTTGGCGATACCGGCGCGTCCTTGGACGTGGAGGTAGCTGATGCCATTCGCATGAGCGGCAGCACGAACGGAGCCGTAGCGCTATGTCAGGACGACTGTGACACCGGCGTGTTCGACGGGCTGCGCTACAAGCTGTCCGGCGGAGTGGATCCCAATCAGCTACCGGGCGGCGCGACCTTCGCCTCCCCGGTCACCGGTGTAGCCTTCGGCGACGAACCGACGAAGAGCTTGGTTCGCGTCGCCTTCGAGGGCACCGCCCCGGTCATGGTGGCTTCCGACTGGTGCTACGCGCCCATTGGTGTGCGCACCCCCGTCGTTATCCAAGAGCTGCATCCCGGTACCGACGCTTTCGTGCGTTTGATCAATCGCGCCGAGTGCGCGATTGAGCTCTCGGGCTACGAGGTGCATTTCGGCGACCGCAGAAACGACAGCGAGCTGCCCAATGAGGATGACGAACCGGGCGGGCTAGGGGTGGATGTGACGATGCAGCTGCCGAGTCAGACGTTGGCGGGTGGCGGCTCGGTTTGGGTGGTGAGTGCGAACGCGAGCGGCGACGACGTGTTGGTGCCGGATCCCGGTATTGCGCTGGATCCGAGTCGCCCAGGCGCGGCTTACCTCTGTTTGGGCGAGTGCGACGTCATTATCGACGCTGTGAGTTTCCGGGCAGAGATCCAGGATCATGATTTCGATCTGTACCCGGACGGTATCAGCTTCGTGGGTGGTGGCCTTTCCGGGGTCGACAGCAGCACAGAAGCCGGCGCCACCAATAGCTACATCCGAAACGCGAATTACGCCGGCAGCAATCCGAACTTCCAGCGTTCGGACTGGGGCACTGGCGGAAGCAGTCGCTGACTCGCCTTCGGCGAGTCCAGTGAACGAGTCTTGCTCGCCACTGGAGAAGCCTTCCATTTGGACATGGTCAGGCTGCAAACTTGTGATCAATCATGAGCGTCGGGGGTGAAGGTGGGTCACTTCGCTCTCTCGTTCACGCTGGCTCGGCGAACCTGTATTGCCTAGGTCCTCGGCCTTCGGCCTGCGGTTCCTTGCAGCGTGAGGCCCCAGCCCCACTTGCCCGATGCCAAAGGAGCGCTCGCGTCGGTTGACGTACATCGCCGATGCGTTGCGTTCAGCTGCGTGCTCGCCGCTCGCGTCAGATCAGGTGAATCGCCGATACGTCGATGTGACGTCGCGTGCAGGTGCGGTGCGTTCGTCCTCCCGCTCGCGCCAGTTGTCGCGGATTCGGCCGCTGTTCGCCTTGGCGAGTTCGCTGATTGGGGCGCTCGCGTCAGTTGACGGTACATCACCGATGCGTCGGGTTCGGCTGCGTCTTCGGCGCTCGCGTCCGCTGGCGTGACTCGGCCGCTGCTCGCCTTTGGCGAGTTCGCTGGTTGAGCCCGATTGTGCAGGCGAGTTCGTCTAACGAGGCAGCGCGCTGGGGGGGCGGTTGGGATCGTAGCCGTAGGGGGCCAGCATGTCTTTGGGTACCCGGACCGGGCGGCTTCGTTTGGTGTCGATCATGGCCCAGGTGGTGACAGCTTGGACCATCAGTTTGTCGTCGCCGTCTCGGCGGATGATGCTGCAGCGGTCGGCTGTGGCTCCCCGCACGGAGTCGATCCAGGTGACGATGGTGAGTTTATCGCCGAGACCCGCGAAGGAGTAGTACTCGAGCTCGTGTTTGCGAATCACCCACATGAGATCCGTGAAGTGTTCGCTGCCGTTGCGGGTCATCCCGATGCTTTCGGAATGCGCACTCGCGGCGTCCGTTAGCCATTGGACGAATACCACGTTGCTGGTGTGACCCTGCCAATCGATATCCGCTTCTTGCACCGAGACTCGGTGAACGAAAGCTTTGTCGGGGGCAATCAGTGTGCCGCGGCGAGGAAGAGGCATGGCGTGTGTTTCGTGTGGACGGGCTAACGCCCATAATCTGCGGAGGAGCAGGCTCGAAGCCAGAAATCAGTGGGACAGGCAACAGCTGAGAACGACCGCACTGCTATCGAGGGTAGCTGAAGGCTGAGCGTTGTCGGGGGTGTGTGTTGCATTGGGACAGTTGGAGGCGGCAGGCTGAGAGGTAGTGGTGAGTACTGTTTGCTACGGGGTCGACCTACATTGGAACGCTGAATTTCAGAGGGGTCCGTGGCGGTTTTTTGAATACCGGATTTCGGTATTCCGCGTGACGTGCGAGAATCGCTATCGTGGGTTCAAGGACGTTGAGATGGTTATCACGAGGCGCGCGCGATCTCGCAAAAACTACGTCTCTGTTACCCCGTGATGTGCGTACTAAATTACCCACTTCGGCTCAGCCCGGGGATGACGTGGTGGTCACCCTGCACGGTGCTCTGGCGACTGCTGGCGTGTTTCGGCCGCTAAAGCGTGTCATTGAGGCCCAAGAGCGGGTGTGGGTCGCTTCCCTCACGCTCAACCCAGCGTTGGCTATCGAAGATGCAGCGATCCGGCTCGGGGATCTGGTCGCCGAGTTACCGCCCGGCGTGAATTGCCATCTCATTGGACACAGTCTGGGTGGCATCATCGTCCGCTGGTACGTCCAGCAAGTCCTGCCCGCTGGTCCCGAGGCTCCTACGGTAGTTCAGACCTTTTCCCTCGGAGCACCTTTCGGCGGGGCATCGGTGGCAAAATGGATACCGCTGCGGCAGGGTCGGGATCTTGTAGCCCAGAGCGCCCTGCTTTCGGAGCTGGCCCGGGGTGCTGACCGTTCGGCGATCCCCCATTGTTCTTTCGTCGGAGAGGATGACCGAACGGGCAAAGGCGACGGATTATCCGACATCGGCGATCGCATTGTAGTGCCGGATTGTGGACACAACGGACTGTTGTTTCACCCGCTGGTCGGCTCGGAGGTCGTATCCAGGATCCTGCAGTCACGACAAGGCGATGCAGCGCCGAGCGAGCCGTGTTAGCCCAACCCGGCTTTGACTCGACCGCAGCCAAATAGAGCCCCCCGTTGTCCCCGAGTCTGGCGTTCGGCGAGCGCCGGTCTGGCCGTGGGGATCTTGGCCAGCTTCCTGGGGATCTCGACGGCTTCGGCTGAACCCACAGATTCCACAAGTTGGGTGTTTGTTGGCGGTGGCCTGTCCAGTTTTCGCGACAGCGACGTGACCGTTGACCAAGAGAGCCTGCTCATCGACGCGGGCATCGGATCCTCCGGGCGTCGGCGTTTTGTCTTCGGCGCTGGCTACCGATTCCAGACACATTTCGACCAGGGCACGGACATGATGCTCGTGGCCCGTACGGCCACCCAGGGTTATGCCCTCGGCGATTGGGGTGCGGCTGTAGATCTCGGCGGCTACTGGAGGCTCTGGGACGACAACGACCCTCTGGGTTACACCGGCTCGCTGTCTCTGGGCGCGCCTTGGGGAATGACCGCTCAACTGGGCTTCACCTTCGCCCCGGACGAGACGCCCGGCTACTCGGCGGTGCTCGGAATCGATTTTGCCCGGCTCACCGTGTACCGGCGCTCGGGTCTATCGTGGTTCAGCAATATCTACCCGTCACCGGGACACGACGGCCCCAGCCCGTACCAGCGTTAGGTCGGCAGTCGCGCAGCTTTCGCTAGGGGCTCTTGGTATATTACTGGGGGTACAGAGGGTTTATTGCTGGGGGTACAGGGGACGATCGAGCCAGGCTTGGTATGCGGCTTCGATGGCGTCGGTTTTAGCGCCGTCCACCCCGTAGATGTTTTTTGATTCTGTTGGATCGGCGTCCAAATCGAAGAGTGCGCGCCCGCCATTTTGCACGTCGGTCACTAGCTTCAACGAGCCGAGCATTGCGGCTCGTTTGAAGGACTTGAGATTGGCCGGAGCTTCTTCGCTGACTACCAGCGGGCTCTGACTCTTGTTCGAGTCCGGCAACTGGGTGCGCCCGAGGGATCCGTCCTGACCCGTGAGCTGCAAAAGCGAAGCTGCGAGCCAACTCAAGCTGACGGGCTGTTGAATGCGGCGCCCGGCGCAACCTGGAACCCGCACGAGCAACGGTACTCGGATGACGTCCTCGAATAGGTACGGGCTGTGGCCGAGCCGTGCCCGGTCACCGAGATCTTCGCCGTGGTCGGCTGTGATCACGCTCACCGTGTTGCGGTGAGCTGGCTGGTTCAGTTGTTTCAGCAGGGGCGCCAGCTGCGCGTCGATGTATTCGAGAGAGCGCTCGTAGGCTGTGTCAGCCGAGACGGGGTAACCCACCGGTGCGTTGTCGTCCAAGCGATGGGGAGCATGAGCGTCCGGATAGTGAGCCCAAACGAAGTAGGGTCCGCTGGCCTCGCTGATGAACTGTCGAGTGGTCGCGGTGATGGTGGCGGCGAGCAGCTGTCCCTTGGTGGGCTGAACGTCCACGACCCTTGGGTTCTCAGATTGAAAGCCGCGATGAGATAAGGCATTCAGAGGGTACCAGTTCACGCTCAGGGTCGAATAACCCGCAGCGCGCAGTATCTCGGCCAATGTTCGATCGGTCTGGGCGTCGCGCCCCACCAAGGCGTTGCTGCCGTACAAGTCCGAGACCGCTCGCCCGCTGAATACGCTGCCCATGGATGGAATGGTCATGGTGCTGGGCGCGTAGGCTCGGTCGTAGCGAAGAGCGCCGGCGGAGAATTGACTCAGCGCCGGCATCAGCTCGGGCGTGAGCGCATCGGTGCGCATGGCATCGATGGTGAGGAGCAATAATGATCGCTCTGCCGCGGGAGCGCAGTCTGCCAAGAACGCAGGAGAGGGCAAGGTCGCTTGGGGCGGGGCGTCCCCTCCGCGGCAGTCTTGGTCGATGCCGTCGCTGGGGATCTCGCGCTGTCCCGGTCCACGATGGGGATCGCTATCGTCGCAATCGGCGCCGCCGAGCCAGCTGGGGGCCGCCCCGTCATGGTCTCGGTCGCTCAGCTGGCGCAAGTGCGAGGCGATGGGCCCGCTGGTGGACGCCGCTAGGAACAAGTGAAACCGCGCGTGCGGGTGGGCGCCGAGGGGTTGCAGCAGCAATGCACCGAGGGCGAAAGCGGCGATCCCGAGTTGCCGAGATTGCCCGCCGGGGGCCAACAGCAATCGACAACCGATGACGCTCATCGCGGTCGCAGCCATTCCGGCCCCCGCCGCCAGAGTCACCAAGTGCACGGGGGCGAATACATAGTGCCCCGCGGCCAGGCTAGCGGCACTGGCGAGTAGCCATACACACGCGAGGCAGCGGCGAGCAGGCAGGGCTTTGGGAAAGCGCCGGCCGAGAATCGCGAACTGTTTCTCGGCGAGCCCATAGCTGAGGACAACCAGAGTCACGATGGCGACGAAGGCGACACTTTGCAGACCCAGAAAGGTTTGGCGGAAATCTACTTGGGACTCGCTAAGACTGCGCAGCGGTAGCTGATACAAAGCGACACCGAAGGCGACAGCGACCACTATGGCCAGGCTTTGGCTGGTGGCGGGCAGAGCTCGTTGGCAAAGGCGCGTCCGGCTGGCGACGGAGGCCAGAATGGCCGTGGGCACGGCGATGACGCCAAATATCTGAGTGGTCACCAGGGCGGTGGCGACAAAGCCTGTGGCCTGGGAGATCAGCGACGGCATCGCCGAGGCGGTGAGCGCCAGCTCTGCTGTGCTGACGGCGAGGGCACCCCATACGGCCGCCATCGCCCACGGCGCCCAGTCGTCTACTGCGCGCTGTTTCCACGAGCCTGCACTGTCGGTCTCGGGGGCCACCACACGTCAGAGTATAGCCTACGCCGGCGGCCGCCAACTGCGCTGTGCGAGCCGTCTGCGCAGTATGTCGCCGCGCAGTAGAGCGTAGCTATTGAAGTTGCCGGCGGCGTTAGAAAGGATGGGGCTAAATGCTGCTGAGGGCTGCCACTAGCTCGTCCAGCATGCTGCGGGTGTGCTGTTCGGTGACGGCGATAAGCAACTGGTCACGACGTTCGGGATCCACACGGCCCATGTCGAGCCCGGCGACGATGCCCGCCTTTTCAGCTGAGGCGCACACCTTGGCGGCGTCGTCCCCGCGGACTTTGACGCAGAACTCGTTGAAGACCGGAAGCTGTCCAGTGGTGCCGGATTCATAGCCGTCCAGCTTGAGGATGGCACTCCGCAGATAACGTGTCTTCGCTAAGCATTGCTCTGCTACTAGCCGAAAGCCCTTTTTGCCGAGCATGCTCGTGCGGATGAGCAGGCTCAGGGCAATCAGGCCCTGGTTTGTGCAAATATTGCTGGTGGCTCGCTCCCGGCGGATGTGCTGCTCGCGAGTGGACAGGGTCAATACAAAGCCGCGTTTGCCGTCCACGTCTTTTGTCTCGCCACAGACCCGTCCGGGCAGTTGCTGCTGAAACTTGCGGTCGTGCCGGCAGGCGAAAAGACCGACGTAGGGTCCGCCATAATTGGGCGGGCTCGCCAGGGCCTGGCCTTCGCCGGCGGCGATGTCCACGTCCATTTGTCCGGGCGCTTTCGCTAGAGCCAGCGCGTAGGGCTCGCTGTTGGATGCGACGAGCAAAGCGCCCGCGTCGTGCACCATTTTCGCCAGCGGGGTCAGATCCCGAAGCTGCCCGGTGAAGCTGGGGTAACCCACCACCACCGCCGCCACGTTGTCGTTGAGTGCGGCCTGGATGGCGTCCAAGTCGCACGCGCCGTTGCTGCCCACGGCAACATCGGCGTAGTGGTCCGGCGATCGACCGGACAAGTAGGTTTTTGTGACTTCCCGGTAGTTGGGGTGCACACAGCCGCTGACCAGTACCGTGTCGCGCTTGGTGAGCCGCCGCGCCATCTGCGCTGCCTCGGCGGTGGCGCTGGCGCCGTCGTACATGCTGGCGTTGGCTAGCGGCAGGCCGTACAGCTCGCTCACGACGGTTTGGAACTCCCAAATGGCCTGGAGCGTGCCTTGCGCCACCTCAGGCTGGTAGGGCGTGTAGGCCGTGTAGAACTCGCTACGTAGCAAGAGCTGGTCAACCGCTGGCGGGATGTGATGCGCGTAGCAGCCAGCACCCAAAAACGAGAGCATCTGAGGCTGCTGGTTCTTGGATCCGAGCTTCTTAAGGTGGCGCATCAAGTCCGCCTCCGCCATGGGTGCGGGGATATCGAGATCCCCCTTCATGCGGGCTTCCTCGGGGATGCCAACGAACAGATCGTCTACGGACTCTTTACCGATGATGCGGAGCATCTCGGTGATTTCGTCATCGGTATGGGGCAGGTAACGCATCGATTGGGGATGGTCCTTGAAGGGGCCCTTCGCGAATTCCGCTGGTGCGCCGAGTTGGCAGAGCGGGGAGTCGCGCAGGCGATCAGTGGTCGGAGTCGGCGAGGTGTTTGTCGTAGGCGTCGGCGTCGAGCAATTTTTCGAGCGCGCCCTCGTCGTCGGGTTTGATGGCGATCATCCAGCCGCTGCCCCAGCAATCATCGTTGATGGTCTCGGGCTCTTCTTCGAGGGCCGGGTTGATCTTGATGACTGTGCCGGACATGGGGGCGAACAAATCGCTCAGTGTCTTGACGCTCTCGATGGTTCCGAAGGCGGCGCCGGCGGCTACCGTGTCTCCCTCGCCGACGTCGATGTCCACCAGGGTGATGTCCCCCAGCTGGTCCACCGCGAAAGACGTGATGCCGATGAGGATGCTGCCGTCTTCGGACAGTGCCCACTCGTGGTCGGTGGTGTACTTCCGGTCGGTCTTCGTTTCGCTCATTTTGATTGCTCTCGAGTTCGGCGTCAGCGGCCGCTGTGGGCGGGTGCTGCTTTTGGATCGGCGCTGCTTTTGGGTCAGCGGCTAGCGCTCGATCCCCCAGGGAAAGGGACTTGTTAGCCCGCCACGCGGCGCTTGTAAAAGGGCGTTTTGCAGACTTTCGCGGGGATCTGTTTGCCCCGGCAATCCACCAGGATTTCCGTGCCCACAGCGCCCATTTCCTTCGGCACGTAACCCATTCCGATACTCTTGCCGAGGGTGGGCGACGGGCCGCCGGAGGTGCAAATACCGACCTTTTCGCCGGCGGCATTCAAAATTGGGTAGTCGTGGCGGGCGATTCCCCGGCCGGTCATTTCGAAGCCGACAAAACAGCGCTTGGATCCTTCCGCTTTGATGCTTTCCAGGGCGGACTTTCCGACAAAGGCATCCTTTTTTAGCTTCACGGTCCAGCCCAGGCCGGCCTCCAGCGGGTTGGTGGTCTCGTCAATATCGTTTCCGTAGAGCGAGAGTCGCGCTTCCAGGCGTAATGTGTCCCGAGCCCCGAGTCCGGCCGGGACCAAACCCAAAGGCTCGCCAGCCTTCATCAAGGCCTTCCAAAGTGCCGGAGCGTCCACACCGTCACAGAACAATTCCACGCCGTCTTCTCCAGTGTAACCCGTGCGAGCGATGGTGCAGTCAATGCCCGCCACCGGACCGTCAGCAAAGCGAAACTGTCCGATGCTCTTGGCTATATTGGCGTCACCGGTCCCGGCCGCGTTGAGGATCTCCAGAGCTTTCGGCCCCTGCAGAGCCAACAGCGCCGTCTGGTCGCTGATGTCGTTGAATTCGACGCCCTTGTCCAAGCTCGCTTCGAAGTGTTTGGCGATTTTGTCGCGGTTGGATGCGTTGCAAACGATGAGCACGTCTGTCGGACTGCGCAAGTAGACGATCAGGTCGTCGAGGATCGTGCCCTCTTCGTTGCAGCAGCAGGTGTACATGGCCTGCCCGTTTTCGATACGACCGAGATCGTTGGTGACCAGTCTGTTGACGGCGGCTGCAGCCCCGTCGCCGCGCACCACCAGCTCGCCCATGTGGCAGACATCGAACAGGCCCGCCGCCGAGCGCACGGCTAAGTGCTCAGCTTTGACCCCGGCGTATTGCACCGGCATGTGCCAGCCGGCAAAAGGGACCATCCGGGCCTTGTGAGTGAGGTGAATGGCGTGGAGGGGCGTCTGGCGTTGGTCGTCGGTCACCCCCAGGGGCTACCGGGGATCTGCAGGGACGACAATGCTAAGGGGGCGCGGCAGGGCTCTACTGCAGCGTATCTTCGTCGATGCGCACGCCGTTTTCGTCCATGCCTGCGGCTTTGAAGGCCTCTTTCTCGGTCATGGGTGGCCCCGGGATCCTCGAGAGATCCCGTAATCGGATCTCGGTGTATTTGGTGCTGCGTCGCCGGATGCTAATGCGGAAGGGGCGCCGCTTGGTGTCCCGCAAGATGATGGCGGACGGAAATATCGTGCCGGCGGCAGAGGTTTCCACGCGAGAAGCTGAAATGTGTTTGCGAATGTAGTTCGCTGTTTTCTCGGGTGTGTAGTGAGTCTCTAGCCACGCACGCTTTTTGAAGACCTGGCGGATCTTGATCCACGGGGGCAAGATGAGCCCGAACACTTCCTCTCGGGTGGTCGGTTTTTCGCGCTTCAGCAGTCGGTCCTGGCTAGGTCCTGCTTTTATCAGCTCGTCTTTATTGCAGCCGCTTAGGCCAAGCAGGCAAAAGCAGAGCAGGGCAGCCAGGAGGCGAGGTGGCAGCATCGGGCGACCGTAGCGGGTATGGCTGAGAAGCAGAAGTATCAGCATCGAGAATGACTGGTAGTGCAATCTCTGGGGGATTCGGTTGTCCCGGAGGCGGCTCCGAGCAGCCGGTCGACGCACGCTGAACATAGGGTTCAGGCCCCGTCGGCCGCGCTGGATCCCAGACTCACTCGACGACTGCGGCCCAGGAATCCACGCGAATCGTCGCTTGGGGCTGGGCGAGGGCAATGTTTCGGCCGCCGAGTGAGGGGCCGCCGCCAGCCCCGGGGCCGCCGGCGGGGG
>SPKZ01011180.1_pt1 | contig 10434 bp, 9 predicted proteins | sample 2456571 | NCBI WGS metagenome assembly SPKZ01 (sample SAMN11192286, study PRJNA482655) | marine metagenome | biome: ENVO:00000447; feature: ENVO:00000244|ENVO:00000211|ENVO:00000569|ENVO:00002023; material: ENVO:00002151; isolation source: ocean water from marine abyssalpelagic zone ...
CCGCCAAGACCTTGAGCACCAATACCCAGTTTGTTTACTTTTTCAAATAATTCTAAACGCAGTTCTTCTTCGCCACTTTGTGGACCATTGTCGATAATATCTTGAATATCAACACTGCCCATTAGTGATTCTTTTGCCATGACCGCTGCTTTCTCAGCCGTGCCACCAATGCCTATTCCGAGCATACCAGGTGGACACCAACCAGCACCCATCGTTGGTACGGTTTTAAGGACCCAGTCAACAATTGAGTCACTTGGGTTTAGCATCACCATCTTAGATTTGTTTTCACTGCCGCCACCCTTTGCCGCGATCATTACTTCGACTTGATCACCGGCCACTAGGTCAATATGTACTACCGCAGGAGTATTGTCCTTGGTATTAACGCGAGAGCCCGCAGGGTCAGAAACGATTGAAGCTCTTAAAGGGTTATCAGGATTGGTGTACGCGCGCCTTACGCCTTCATCAACCATTTCTTGTACGGTTAAATCTGAATCCCAACGCACGTTCATCCCGATTTTAACGAAACAAGTTACAATGCCCGTGTCTTGACATAATGGCCGGTGCCCTTCTGCTGACATCCGCGAATTAATTAATATCTGGGCGATGGCATCCTTGGCCGGTTTACTTTCTTCACTGTGGTAGGCTTTTGCCATCGCATCAATAAAATCTTTAGGATGATAAAAAGAAATATATTGTAAGGCATCCTCGATACTATCGATAAAGTCTGATTTTTTTATTACGGTCATTTATGTATCCCCTGTGTTACTTTCCACCTTGGATATTAATCGGTGGTAAAGCCTGCTCAAAACAGCTTTCATTGTTTCAGTATTATTATGATAAGGCTATAATACTCTGGTTATTTGTTACCCGCTACTAGCAAAACCGCGGATTTTCGTTAAAAGGTTAAAATGTCTACAAACTTACATATTAAATCAATGGCTATTGATCTTAACGCTCGTCAGTTTTTCAATAAAATATCAAGCTTGCCTTGGGCGATGTTACTTGACTCTGGCACGAGTGGTCATGTCGATAGTCAATTTGATATTATGGTCAGCCACCCTGTTGTTACATTAACGACCATTGGTGATAAAACCATCATAGAACAACCTGGTAGCGGCAATAAGCAAACGTCTTTCGACGATCCGTTAGCTCTGGTTGAGCAATCGTTAAACGCGCACATCGACTGTACAATACCGTGCGATTTGCCGTTTAGTGGCGGAGCCTTAGGGTATTTTAGCTATGATTTAGGTCGTCGATTTGAGCCATTGGCCCAACAAGCGGTTCAAGACATTCCATTACCCGAAATGGCGATTGGAATATATCGCCATGCGATTATTTTTGACCGTCATCAACAACAAGTCTGGTTAGTCAGTCGCAGTACTAAAGCGCAACATCTAGCGTATCTAGCATTGGTCAATTCAATGAATTCACCCAGTGATACGCCTTTTAAACTGACGTCGCCATGGCAACATCAAATAAAAAAAAGTGACTACCGCAAACAATTTAATCAGATTCAACAATACTTGCTCAGCGGCGACTGTTATCAAATTAACTACACTCAGCGTTTTGAAGCACCCTATCAAGGCAACGAATATCAAGCTTACCTTGAATTGTGTCACCATAACGAAATGCCATTCAGTGCTTTTTTGCGGCTTGATCAAGGGACAATTATCAGTGTGTCACCAGAACGCTTTATTCGCAGTATTGATGGCAATATTGACGCCAAGCCAATTAAAGGCACCCGGCCTCGCGGTGACACCCAGTCAGCAGATCAGCAACTTGGTGAGGAGCTACTTAACAGTCCAAAGGACCGCGCTGAAAATCTAATGATTGTCGATCTACTGCGTAATGATATTGGCCGTTGTGCCGCCCCAGGCTCTGTCACCGTGCCCAAGCTATTTGATCTTGAAAGTTTTCCTGGCGTGCATCATTTAGTGAGTACTGTTGAGGCTAAATTAGCCGGAGATAAAACCCTATTTGATTTGTTACGCGGTGCTTTCCCTGGTGGCTCAATAACGGGGGCGCCAAAAATAAGAGCGATGAATATCATTGATCAACTTGAACCCCAACGCCGCTCGATATATTGTGGATCAATAGGCTATATCAGCGCTGATAACAAAATGGACACCAGTATCACCATCAGAACACTACTGTGTTTAGATAATAAAATATTTTGTTGGGCTGGCGGTGGCATCGTCGCAGATTCAGTGTGTGAGGAAGAATATCAGGAATGTTTTGATAAGCTCGCAAAAATACTCCCTGTATTAACCAATATGTAAGGATACTAATGACTAGAGATCAATTAATTGCTCGGTTTAATTTAAAACAGTTAGTGTGGCAAGATAATTGTCTAAACAATGGTCAGTCATTGCGCCCTAGTGCGGTCTTAATTCCGTTGGTCGAACGCAATGGCACGGTTAATGTTTTACTCACTAAGCGCAGTGCTAACTTGCGTCATCATCCCAATCAAATTAGTTTTCCTGGTGGTAAATATGAGCAAACAGATCAAAGTTTGAGGATGACCGCTATTCGAGAAACCAATGAAGAATTGGGGATAGCAATTGAGAAAATTGCGATCTTCGGTCAGCTTCCCAGCCATCAAACGATCACGGGCTTTCATGTCACCCCTTATATCGGGTTCATTGACCAAGACTATCAAGCGATTGTGGATCCAGGAGAGGTTGCTGAGCTTTTTGAAATCCCATTAAATCAGTTATTAACTAATTCTGACCATTTCTCGTTAATGATTTACCGCAAAAAAGTGATGCACCAAGTTTATTTTAAGCCAACCTCGGGTAAAGCAATTTGGGGAATAACAGCCGCTATTTTGGAACAGTTGAAGCGATTACTCCATTAATGGCTGCCAAATTGTTAACACTGCAATGGCCACAGCAGCCACCGTGAATAATAACACCTGAGCGACCCAACCAGACTGTTGATCAGTTCTTCTAACGTACCAATTGCCAAATATCGCGACAAAACTGATCCCTGCGCAAAACCATAACAACAACATAATTTTATCATAAACGATTGCTAACCAGTGTTGGCGCACTTCAATTTGATGGATCTTAGTGAGCAAGGTACTCATTTCAGGCCTGGCCTCATGAAATAATAGCAAAGACCATAATAAAACCCCCCACCCGACTAAAGTAAGCGCTGTTACCACTAAATGAAAAAAATCACTGGTCTTAATAACCATTCCTTATTCACCATCCCCGATGTTGTAATCTACGACTGGTTATAATTATAGCTTATCTCATCATATTGTTTATTTGCTGGTGGTTTTTTGCGCTCTATCAAGCTATTACTGTTACAATTGCGTTTTTTTACGCGCTGAGCCTTGTTTATTCGTGTTAGGTAAGTAGTATTGGCGTGTTAATTTATTTTTGGAGTATTTATCGATGAGTTTGGCGACTGTTGCCGATATAATTAAGGGAAAAATTCCCGTTGGCGAAATAGCATCTGTGAATGGCTGGGTCCGTACCCGTCGCGATTCTAAAGCAGGGATTTCTTTCTTAGCAATTTATGACGGATCATGTTTTGATCCTGTCCAGGCTGTTATTGAAAATACTCTCGAAAATTACACGAGTGATGTGTTGAATTTGACGGCAGGTTGTTCAGTGAAAGTGACTGGCAAAGTTGTTGCGTCTATGGGCAAAGGTCAATCGTTCGAACTTCAAGCCACTAAAGTTGAAGTTTACGGTTTTGTCGATGATCCAGACACGTACCCAATGTCAGCGAAACGTCACAGTATTGAGTTTTTAAGAGAAGTTGCTCACCTACGCCCACGTACCAATATTATTGGTGCTGTTGCTCGGGTAAGAAACACCTTGTCTCAAGCGATTCATCGTTTTTATCACGAGCAAGGTTTCCTATGGGTCAGTACACCGATCCTAACTGGCAGTGACTGTGAAGGCGCTGGTGAAATGTTCCGTGTTAGTACCCTTGATATGGAAAACCTGCCTCTGACAGACCAAGGTAAAGTCGATTACAATCAAGACTTCTTTGGTAAAGAGACCTTCTTGACGGTATCAGGTCAGCTAAACGCTGAAACCTATGCCAGTGCATTGAGCAAGGTTTATACCTTTGGCCCGACTTTCCGTGCTGAGAACTCAAACACTACGCGTCACCTTGCTGAATTTTGGATGGTTGAACCAGAGATTGCTTTTGCTGATTTATCAGATGCCGCAGATCTTGCAGAGCAGATGCTTAAATACGTCTTTAAAGCAGTGTTAGACGAGCGTCCTGACGACATGGCCTTTTTTGCCCAACGTGTTGATAAAGAGTGTATCACTCGTTTAGAAAATATGGTTGAGCGTGATTTTGTGCGGATGGACTATACCGATGCCATCGAAATCCTAAAGAATTGTGGCAAGAAATTCGAATACCCTGTTGAATGGGGTGTCGATTTACAATCAGAACACGAGCGTTACCTTGCTGAAGTTCATGTTGGCGGTCCTGTCATTCTGCAAAACTATCCAAAGGACATTAAAGCATTTTATATGCGAATGAACGATGATGGTAAAACAGTGGCGGCAATGGACGTTTTAGCACCAGGTATTGGTGAAATCATTGGTGGTGCTCAGCGTGAGGAACGTCTTGATGTTCTTGATGCCCGGATGCTTGAAATGAATATCGATCCAAAAGATATGTGGTGGTATCGTGACTTACGCCGTTACGGGACTGTGCCTCATGCTGGTTTTGGTCTTGGCTTTGAGCGTTTGGTATCTTATGTGACAGGTGTTCAGAACATCCGTGACGTAATCCCATTCCCACGTGCGCCGCGCAGTGCGAATTTCTAAGTAGCTGGCACCGAGACATATCGGTCGTCCTGAACATAAACGGCTCCTTAGGGAGCCGTTTTTTTATTCAAGATTATCGCTGTTGCTAATCCCAATAAATCACTTTGTCTGCTAGCTTAGTTGTCTTGTGCGCATGACTGTCACACAAATCAGTCCCTAGATACAAGAAGCCTACTATTTCATCCTCAATACCTAAACCAAGCTTGTCACGGACTAGCTCATCACGAGCAAAATCACCAGTACGCCAAATTCCACCGAATCCCATCGCCAAAGCGGCCTGTTGCATCGAGAACAAGGCACACCCTGCCGACTGTATCTGCTCGACCCAGGGCACCTTGGGATGTTCTTTATATTTGGTGATGACCGTAATGACCGTTGGTGCCCGCATTGGCATATTACGCGCTTTGTCGATTTGTGCTGGCTCAGCATCGTTAAGTGTGGCAGCTTGGGCAAAAATATCGCCAAGTTTGGCCCGACCTGCTCCTGTCATCACGATAAATTGCCACGGTTGTAATCCGCCATGATCTGGAGCCCGCACCCCAATTTGCAACAGTTGTTCCAGTTGTGATTGACTTGGGCCTGGCTCACTTAATTTACCGCTCGAATGGCGGTTATTTAAAAACTCAATAACTTGCGACATTAATCCACCATAGTTCCAAGTTGACGACCACCCAAAAGATGCATATGAACATGGTAAACTTCCTGACGCCCATGATCTTTACAATTAATGATTAACCGGTAACCATCCTCACTAATTCCTTCGTCTTTTGCTAGTTTAGCTGCTACCGTGATCATTCGACCCAGCGCAGCTTCGTCCTCAGCAACCACATCATCAATGGTCGGAATAATTTTGTTTGGTACAATTAAAATATGAGTCGGTGTTTTAGGGGTTATATCTCTAAATGCGGTGACTAATTCATCTTGATAAAGAATATCCGCAGGGATTTCTTTGGCCACAATCTTACTAAATAATGTCTCGTTGCTCATGTGGAGACTCCTAACAAGTTACAGAAATTTCATCATAGCAGTTTTATACTAGTCCTCAGCAAAAAAATCAGTAAAATAGCAGCTATTACTCATTAATAAGCAAGGTATTGTTATGAACAACACCATCAATTATACAATTGATTTTTCAAAGACTAACCAGCACCTTTTTAATATTGAATTAACGATCCCAGCGCATCAATCTGACACACTAACATTGTCGCTACCAAGCTGGTTGCCAGGCTCGTACATGATTCGAGATTTTGCTAAAAATATTGTGATTATCTCTAGTGATGGCAGTACCAAGTTAACCGCAATCGACAAGCAGACTTGGCTGCTCAATACCCAAGGTAAAGCGTGCACCATTGCATACCAAGTTTACGCCCTAGATCATTCAGTAAGAACTGCGTTTCTAGACACCAGGCGGGCATTTTTCAATGGGTCCAGTGTGTTTCTGTGCGTCAACGAATTTGTTGATTCAACGCATCAAGTACTTATCAAGGAACCTGAATTTGACCAACAATGGCAAGTGGCCACAGGAATGCCGCGGGCAAGTGGCACTCAAAAATACCAATTCGGTAGCTACGTTGCGAGCGATTATCATCAGTTTATCGATTGCCCGTTCGAAATAAGCCAATTTGATCATATTGAATTTGATGTTGCGGGTTGTACCCACCATCTTATTCTTAGCGGCAAGCATTACGCTGATACCAAGCGGGTGGTTAAAGATCTGACCAAGTTGTGCCAGCATCATATTAATCTGTTTGAATCAGAGGGGGCTTTAACGCCACCGTTTAACGAATATTGGTTTCTGACCAACATTGTACCCAATGGTTTTGGTGGCTTAGAGCACAAAAATTCAACCGCCCTACTGTGCTCGACATTTGATTTCGCCAATATTAACGAACCTAATCAGCTCACCCCGCAATATAAGTCGTTTTTAAGTTTGGCATCCCATGAGTATTTTCATGCTTGGAATGTCTGTCGGATCAAACCGGTTGAATTTACTCCTTATGATTTAACAACTGAGCGTTACACTCAACAATTGTGGGCTTATGAAGGGATCACCTCTTATTATGATGACTTTTCGTTATATCGCACCGCCATTATATCTTTTGAAGACTATTTAGAACTGCTCAGTAAAACCTTTACTCGAGTTAATCGCGGTAGCGGTCAGAATAAGCAGAGCTTAATTGAGTCGAGTTTCTATACTTGGACCAAGTTTTATCAGCAAGGCGCTGATGCCCAAAATAACATTGTGAGTTATTACACCAAGGGCTCATTGTTGGCACTGTGGCTTGATTTAACTATCCGCACCGAAACATCTAATCAATACTCGTTAGATAATGTGATGCACCAATTGTGGCACAAATTTGGTCAACCTAGTATTGGGACCGAGCTGATTGATTTGATCACCATCGCCAGCGAATTGGTTGGTTATGATCTTTATCCGGCCGTTAGCACGATATTAAACGATAAAAAAGCGATTGATTTAACGCCACTGCTTGAGAAGGTTGGAGTAAGTATTGAGCAAATGGCGTCTAAAGTTGACGACGTCCTTAAAATAAATACCAATAGTCATCAGCCCTATCTCGGAATGATGACAAAAACGGCAGCGACTGGTGTTCAGGTGGTTAATGTTAGTGAAGATTCACCCGCAGAAATTACAGGAATTAGTAGTGGAGATCAGATTATCGCGATCGACAATCTGGTGGTAAGCCAGCAAAGTATTGCCAGCGTGACAGCCTGCCTTACAATTGGTAAACCAGCCCAAATTGCAATAATTAGGCATGGCGAATTGTTAATGTTCGATATTGTTGTTCGACCAGCGATTAAAGAAATCACTAAACTCAAAGTAATGTCGCCAAACTTGGTTAACATTTGGCAACAATTTTAACTTCGAATAAAAACTATTGTGGTGCTGGCTGCTTAGACATAGCATTAATGACTGCTTTGACTAAAGTAGCTAGCGGAATAGCAAAAAATATTCCCCAAAAGCCCCACAAACCGCCAAATAACAGCACCGCAACAATAATAGAGGTTGGATGAAGGTTAACAGCTTCGCTAAAGAGTAGTGGCACCAACAAGTTACCATCAAGTGCCTGAATCACCCCATACACAATCACTAGATAGGTAAATTCAGGACTCAATCCCCATTGGAAGACACCAACCAGTAATACTGGAATGGTCACCACAGCGGCGCCAATAAATGGAATTAAGACGGACAAGCCGACGGTAACGGCTAACAGCATTGAATAGTGTAAACCTAAAATGGTGAATGCAATGTAACTGACACCGCCAACAATAATTATTTCGACAATTTTACCGCGAATATAATTAAGTATTTGGCCATTCATTTCCTGCCAAACTTGGGTCGCTAACTTACGATTACTTGGAATAAAGCGCTTAGCGGCATTAACGAGCAAGGCTTTATCTTTCAAGAAAAAGAACACCAGTAATGGTACTAACACCACATATATCATCAAAGCAACAATGCTGACAATAGATTTGAAAGACAGCGAAACGAGTTCCTGGCCGCCTTCAATAAGATGTTCTTTAATGCTCGATGTTAATGATTCAATTTGTTGAGCATTGATATACTGAGGATATTGATCCGGCAATGCCATCAAATACGCCTGAGTTTGGCTGAGCATATGCGGTAACTCGGCGGTAAATTTTACCGTCTGTTGCCATAAGCTCGGCAAGATGCCAAAAAACACTAACACCATTAAGCCAGCAGAAAGTAATAAGACACCGACTAGGGCCAAGGTTCGAGGCACCTTTAAGCGCTCGAGGGCTGCGACTGGCCATTCCAAGATATAGGCAGTAACAATGGCAACAAGTAACGGCATTAATATATCGGCGAAGAAATAAATGGCTAAGCTTAGTGCCAGCAATATAAAACATAATGTAACGGCATGAGGATCAGAGAATCGCTGTCGATACCAACGATTAAACATTTCTAACATTAATAATTTCCTTAAATTTCATTCAACTGTACTTGATATTTGTGTACATTAGCACTAGATTGCTCTATTAATTTGATCCGGTGGCCAAGTTTTTTTATAAACTTGGGAACATCTTGGATGGATCCAGGGTCTGATAAAATAAGTTCAAAGCATTCAGCTGCTTTAGCTTGTTTTATATGGAGTTTAGTTTGCACCAATGGGATCGGGCATCGTTGATGCTTAAAATCTAATATTATCAATTAACTAAACTCATTTGTGTTGCTCAGGGGCCATAGTATGGCTTGTTAACGACAAAAGCTCAATTGCCAGCCGTCAATTGGCATCATTAGGATATAGAAATTGGTATTTTTTAATAAAACAGCAATTGCAATCTGTTTTTCGCTGAGTATGGTCGCCACACAAGTGGCGGCACAAAATGATTTAAAGCTCCCTGAGTTAGGGTCGGCCGCTGCGTCTAGTTTAACCATCGAAAAAGAGCAAAGAATTGGTACCGCTTACATGATGATGGTAAGGAGTCAGTTACCCATCGTTAATGACCCTTTATTGGAAGGATACATTCAAGATATTGGTCACAAGTTAGTCGCCAATGCCAATGATGTTAAGACTGACTTTAATTTTTTCCTGGTCAACAACAAAGCAATTAATGCTTTTGCCTTTTTTGGTGGTTATGTTGGGATCCATACATCTCTCCTTGAGCTTGCTGATACCGAGAGTGAGTTAGCGTCAGTGATCAGTCATGAAATTACTCACGTCACTCAACGACATCTTGCACGTTCCATCGAGGCACGTTCTAAATCGCAACCAGCCACGATAGCAGCGATCATTGCTTCATTGGCCCTTGCTGTCGCTGGTGCGCCGCAAGCGGGTATGGCCGGTTTGCAAACCTCAATGGCGATTAGCCAGCAACTCTCAATTAACTACACTCGGTCAAATGAACGAGAAGCCGATCGAATTGGGATTGATTTAATGGCAAAAAGTCAATTTGATCCACAGGGTGCGCCACAATTTTTTTCTAAAATGGCCGCGCAATCGCGTTTTTCAAAAAAACTGCCGCCAATGCTGCTCACTCACCCGGTAACAGAACAACGAATTGCCGATACAAGGATCCGTGCAGCTGAATATCCCAGGTCTAATATACCGTTGCAAAAGAATTTTCAATTAGCGAAGGCCCGGATCATGGCTCGCTTTAGTGATCTTGAACCTCAGGCCATTCAGGCTAAGTTAGCCCGCAAGTTTAGCGCCCAAGATTCAATCTCACGAAGCGCACTCCAATATGGCAATGCGCTCGTGTTATTGGCGATGGATCAACCATTGGCAGCCAAAGAAACGATTGATCGGTTACGACAAACAGATCCCAATAATTTATTTTACCTCGATACGTTAACCGATATTTATCTAGCGCTGAAACAACCACAACAAGCGGTGACCTTATTAAATAAGTACAATGACTTAATGCCCAACAACTCAGTAATCAGTTTAAACTTTGCTAATGCCCTGCTTGCGATTAATGACAGCAAAAAGGCGGTCTACATCTTAGAGCAGTTTTTAAGCGAAAAACCAAATAATGTCTCTGCCTGGGGTATCTTAAAAGATGCGCAAGGTAAGTCTGGCAATAATGTCGGCCGATACATCGCCATGGCAGAAATTGCTTGTTTCGCTTCATCATCAACAAGACCAGA
>SPKZ01014938.1_pt1 | contig 10431 bp, 6 predicted proteins | sample 2456571 | NCBI WGS metagenome assembly SPKZ01 (sample SAMN11192286, study PRJNA482655) | marine metagenome | biome: ENVO:00000447; feature: ENVO:00000244|ENVO:00000211|ENVO:00000569|ENVO:00002023; material: ENVO:00002151; isolation source: ocean water from marine abyssalpelagic zone ...
ACGCAAGAAGAAGAAGCCCCCTGCCAAGAGGAAATAGGGGCGATCCATGGTTCAACCCGCTCGCGCACAGAATCACGCGGATGTTGTTGAGCGACAACATTGCCACTCCGCCGCTCCGGGAAGTGAGGAACCCCAGGGCGACACGCGCGCGTGAGCGCTTCGGCGCAGGTCCGCCGCGCGGTGGCTTGAACAAGCGTCAGCACCGAAAACGCTATCCTCAGGCAGGGGCAGCTCGCTGTTTAGCAACCTAGGCCGCATCGGGCTTACCTCCCAGTGCTCCTAAGTGATACCTGCGCTCGAGCGAATCCCAGTCAAAGGCGACGCTACCTCCGCGAGCACGATGCTGGCTGTCCCAAGTGCGGAATAGATCGAGCACTGCGTGGTCAACGTGGTCGAGCCTGTCGAAGTCAAGGTGAACCTCGGACATAGCATCCACGGCGTCGAGGGTTTCGGCGACGTCCGCTAGTCGCAAAAACGTCGCGGCGCCGCTCATACGGATTGTCGTACGGCCCGCTTCCGGACCATGCACCATGGCGATGTCGAGCTTCGACAGACGAACTAGGAGTTTCCCAACGGACAGCGCAAAGCCGCACAGCACACCAGACAACAGGTCAGTTGCGACGACCGCTAGCGTCGTCGCAACGAAGATGCCCATTTCAGCAGGCCCGTAGGGCCGGAGTTGAGTGAGTACGGCCGGGCTTGCCAGCTTCGCCCCAATGAAGACCAGGATTGCGGCTAGCGAGGCGACTGGTATCTTTGTCAGTAGTTGGGAGAATATCCCGACTAGAAGCAGCAGCCACGCGCCGTGAAATATCGCTGACCAGCGGGTTTTCGCCCCCGCCTCGACGTTCGCACTGCTCCTAACGATAACGCCAGTCATCGGGAGCGCTCCGAGGCATCCACAGATGATGTTGCCTAGTCCCTGAGCCACGAGTTCCCGGTTGTAGTTGGTGCGCGGGCCGTTGTGGAGCTTGTCCACGGCGGTCGCGCATAGCAGTGTCTCTGCGCTTGCGACTAGGGCGATTCCCAACGCGAGCCCTAGCAGGTCCACCACTCTGCCAAGCGATGGGACATCTGGGATATTCAGCGATCCTGCCAGGTTGACCGGAACGCTGACGTACGCCACTGGAAACGCGAAGACGTGCGCCACGAAACCGCTAACCAGAACTCCCGCGAGCGGACCGGGGACGTAGGTCCTGACTCGATCTGGGACGAAGCGGAGCCACAAGAGAATCGTGACGATGGTTAAGAGGCCCAACCCCGCGGCTTTTCGATGCGGAACCGATGTCTCCGGTGACATCGCCTTGGAAAGGGCTTCCGGAATCGCCCAGAGGTTCTGTAGCCCGCTCGATCGCGGATCGTCGTCGATCATCACGTGAAACTGTCCAGCGAGGATGAGCACGCCAATGCCCGCAAGCATCCCAAAAACGACGGACGGAGGGACCGCTCGAAACCACCGTCCGCCGCCCAGAAGACCGGCCACCAGCTGAATGGTCCCTGCCAACAGCACCACTATTCCCAGAGTCGCGAGACCGTGGGTTTGGACGAGCCCAACGACGAGGACGGCTAGCCCAGCTGCAGGGCCCGAAACCTGCAGGGCCGATCCCTGTATAGGGCCGACTACGAGCCCCCCGATGATACCGGTAACGAGCCCCAGCGCTGGCGGCACACCGGATGCGATCGCAATACCCATGCAAAGTGGGAGTGCGACTAAAAAGACGACGAGCGAAGCCAGGAAGTCTGCGCGCTCGGGCCACACCGACCGAGGTAGCTTAAGAAGTCGCATTCGGAGAGCTCGCGACGTCCAAGTCTAGCGACCTATCAAAGAATCGAAGTTCCTTGCCATCTGTACCAAACGCGGACGCAACGTATCCGGAAGCGGCGAGCCCGCCGACATTCAGCAGAGAACACACTAAAATTGCCGCCGAAATACGCACGACGCAGTGGGGGGACCAGCAGCGGGAAACAGGCATAGAAAGAGTGTGACGGCACAATGGGACCTATGCAAAACAGATATTACCTCCAGCAACCCATATGATATTTCTATGGGTTGCTGGGCTCATGATTCCAGCTAGTTCCCTAGAGAAAAGGCCTATGTAGCCTCCCGCCGCCCGCCTCGCCGGATATCTAAAAATCGGAACATAGATAAACTCTATGTTAATATATATCGTATAGGAAGGGGCGCACTGTGTGCGCTGCCGTGAACGTAAGATGAGCCACGCGAAGAAAGCCAGGAGGAGAACCGGGAAGGTACTCCCGACCCTCAACTATCACCACCTCATGTACCTCTGGACGGTTGCCGAGGAGGGCACGATCACAAAGGCAAGCCGGCGTTTACGCCTAGCCCAACCAACCATCAGTACACAAATTCGTACTCTTGAGGAGAATCTGGAAGTCGAGCTATTCGACCGAAGTGGGCGCACGCTGGTACTAACTGACGCGGGGCGAGTCGTCCACCGATATGCCGACGAGATCATCAACCTGGGACGTGAGATGGTGGACGTCCTCAACGAGAGGCCAGTGGATCGTCCAGTTCGACTGGCTGTTGGGTTGGCGTTTGTTGTCCCCAAGTTGATTGCGTACCAGCTCCTGCGACCAGCTCTCGACCTAGCGCCAGGCGTCCTTGTGGAATGCCACGAAGACAAGGTCGACCGACTCATCACACAACTCGCTTCCCACGAGTTAGATCTCGTGATTTCAGACGCACCACTGGGGCCGGGCACAGCCGTGAAAGCGTACAATCACCTGCTAGGGGAAAGTGCGACCTCGTTTTTCGCAGCCCGACCCTTGGCTCTTCGACTGCGTCGAGGGTTTCCTGATTCTCTCGACGGCGCTCCCTATCTCATGCCCATGGGGGGGAGCGCGTTGCGGCGTGAACTGGAGCAGTGGTTCGACTCGCTCAGAATCCGCCCGAGAGTCGTCGGCCAATTCGACGACAGCGCTCTGCTAAAAGTATTCGGGCAGTCTGGGGTTGGTGTGTTCGCGGCTCCATCCGTCATCGAAAAACAGATTCGTCAGCAATACGGGGTACAGGTTATCGGGCGCACCGACGAGGTCACTGAGCGTTTCTATGCGATTTCGGCGGAGCGCAAGGTCAAACATCCAGGGGTAATTGCTATCTCGAAGGTTGCTCGGACGAAACTCTTTGGCTAACGGGAGGGTCCGGGCAACTCCTCAATCAAATTGCGTCGGACCACTTCAGACGTACGCACTCGCCGATCATCGTCTCTGTTGCCCCCCCTCAGTCAGCTTCGCTGACTGTCCCCCCCCAAACGTCGGCAGTCGCCGGAGCGTGGGGGGGACTGCTGAGCGACAATTACACTTCCTCAGGTAACGACAACTACATCGCCCCATCCTGAACAGCGGGCCGAGGTCGAAACGGGGGCACTTTCTGCGGGAAAGTGGCTCCGTGAAGACCACGGGTGCGCGGTTTCTGGAACTATTTCATCCGCCTCAAGTTAGCGGCCACCCCGTAGTCAGCTGTCCGTAGTTTTACGGATCAGACGGGTCGCGAGTCTCCGAGCGCACAATCAAAACCCGACCGCCACATGCACCCCCAGGGTCACATGCGAATCCTCCGCATCCGCCGCGTACTCCAGCGACGGCCCCAAGTGGTAATCCCCAAAGAAGAACTCGTAAGTCGATTCAATATGAACGCTCGGCTCTAATTCGCTCGGCTCGCTGTCTTCAAACGTAAGGCCCGGCGAGACGAGCATGCTCCATGCGTTCGTCAAACGGTACTGCAACACAACGCCAGCAGTATTGTGCGAATGCTCGTCCAGTAGGCGTTCAAATCCAAGCCCCAAGCCCCAGCGAGACTCCCCCAGCGCGGCGATCAAGTGCAGGTGCAGTCCTGCCGTGAAATGCTCCTCTTCGACGAGGTAAGCGAGGCCCGGCGCTAGGCCTAACTCGAAGCGATGGTCGTGCTGGTGTGCGACCCCGCCGTGCCCTCCGTGCCCGTGATGCCCGCCGTCGTGCCCTCCGTGCCCGTGCTCCTCGTCGTGATGCTCGCCGTCGTGGTCGTGCCCGTCGCTTTCCGTGTGTTCCACGTGTTCGTGACTAGGCGAGTCCTCAGCTTGGACGGCGGGGCAACTCAGCCAAACCGCGACTGCACAGAGTCCACCCAAGGCGGAGCACCGCATGTGGTCACCAGCTTTGTTTTTACTGAGTATCATGCTCATGCAGCACCTCATCAGCCCAAAATTGACCAGTCGTCAACTCCCGAATCCCGTGAACGCTTCTTTTGCCTCCCCCCAGTCAGCCGTCGCCTGATATCCCTCACCAACGCTGCGCGCCTGCCGGTTATGGGGTTGGGGCGCCAACCACAACCCCCGGACACCGAGTTTACGTCACCGCCGGGCAAGCGGGGTTGGGGTCCCCGCGCCGCAGGCAAACCGCAGGAGCGAAGCTCCGAGGACGCCGCAGGCGCGCCAGCGCCGAGGACCCAAAGCGAATAACTCCAGTAGAGTCAGAGTCGTGTGAAGGAGCGAAGCATTTCACCCTCACCCAAATGGGGGTGAAATGAGTAGCGATCAGCGCGGCTCGGAGACTGGACTCGCCCAACGGGCCGAGGACCTAAAGCAAATAACCCCAGTAGAGTCAGAGTCGTGTGAAGAAGCGAAGCAATCTGCCCTCACCCAGAGGGGGCAGATTGAGTAGCGTCGAGCACGGCTCGTCCACTGGACTCAGAAGCAATCACCAAGATTGCTTCTGATAAGTCCCATGCTCCTGCAAGAACTCACCATCCGCAAACTGACCAGTCGTCAATTCCCGAATCCCATTCTCGCTCATCTCCAACACACGGGTAGCCACCTTCGACACCAGCGACCGGTCGTGCGTAACAAACACGCAAGTTCCTTCGTAGTGCTTTAGCGCTTCCTGCAAGGACCGAATCGACTCAAGGTCCAGGTGGTTCGTGGGCTCGTCGAGCAGCAGAATATTGGGCTTAATCAACATCAACCGCGCCAACAGCAGCCGCACAGTCTCACCACCGCTCAAAACCTTCGTCGGCTTCAGCGGCTCGTCTTTCGTAAACAGCAGTTTACCGAACAGTGCCCGCAGCATCTCTTCGTCAGTGCTGTTGTTAAACTGCCAGAGCCAATCGCGCATGGTTTGGTCCGTGCGTTCGACTTGCTCGTGGTGGTCTTGCGGCATGTAGCCAATCTGGGCTTCGTAACCCCACTCGACCTCGCCCTCGTCGGGTTTTACTTCGCCGTTGAACAGGCGCAGCATGCTGGTCTTACCGATGCCGTTTTTTCCGACGAGCGCGATCTTGTCGCCGCGGTAGATCGATAGGTTGAAGTTTTCGCAGATGTCCGCTTCTTCGAACTTCTTGTTCATGCTCTTTACGTCGAGCACCTGCTTGCCGCTGGGGCGCTTCAACTCAAAGCGAATGAACGGCCGCGCGATGTTGGAGCGTTTGAGCATGGCTTGCTCTTTTTTCTCGCGGTCGATCTGCTTTTCGCGGCTTTTGACCTGGCTCGCGCGGGAGCCAGCACGGAAGCGGTGCACAAACTCTTGCAGCTGGTCGATCTTCTTCTGTTTGGCGGCGTTGGCCGTTTCCAGCGAACCGCGCGCCTCGGCTTTGGTTTCGACCATGTCGTCGTAGTTGCCGGGGTAAATAATGATGGTCTCGTAATCGATGTCCGCGATGCTGTCGCAAACGGCATTGAGGAAGTGACGATCATGGCTGATGACCACCAGCGCTCCGGTGTATTCCATCATGAAAGTCTCGAGCCAACGGATGCTCGCAATATCGAGGGAGTTGGTCGGTTCATCGAGCAACAGGGCGTCGGGGTTACCGAAGATGGCCTGGGCGAGTAGCACGCGAACCTTGTCGCCCCCTTGCAGGGTTTCGAGCAGTCCCGTGTGGCCGTCGGGCGGTAAACCCAAACCTGTCAAAAGCTCAGTGGCCTCCGTCTCGGCCATGTACCCATCTTCTTCGGCGATCACGACTTCGAGCTCGCCTAGGCGCACGCCCTCTTCGTCCGAAAGATCGTCACCCTTGGCCAGCAGGGTTTCCTTCTCGCTAATGGCTTTCCAGAGCGGGGGGTTGCCCATGATCACCGTGTCGATGATGCGCTCCTTATCGAAGGTCGAGTGGTCCTGGCGCAGGCTGCCGAGGCGCTTGGGGGTTCGTACATGCCCGGACATGCTCTCCACCTCATCACTAAGAATGCGCATGAACGTCGTTTTGCCACAGCCATTTGGGCCCGTGAGCCCGTAACGGTTGCCCTTGTTGAAGGTGACATTGACGTTCTCGAACAGCACCTGGGTGCCGAAACTCATCGTGAGGTCGTTGACGGTGATCATCGCGTTAACCTGTGGGGATAGTGGGGTGGGGCGCAGTAGGTAGCGCCGAAAAGAGTGCCGGGGACGGGTCGGAGAGCTGCGGAATCGGGCTCTAGGGGGGCGCCCGAAGCTTGGCTCGCGGCGGGCCATAACACGGGGGGCAGGGGCCTGTCTCGGTCCCGGTCCGAGGTAGCATTTGGCGGGGATTTGTGGGACAAATATTTCCCCGGGGTACTCGCGCTGGACGCTGAAAAAATATTACATTTTTCACGCATCTGGCCCGCGCTCCGTACCGATACAACCCAGGATGAACGAAATGTCCGGCACAGACGATCGTAAAGCTACGCTCCCAGGCGGCATCCAGCCCGTGTTGGCGAGTCCGATCACAGAGCCGCCGCCAGTGGCGGGGGCACACAGCGATCGCCCCACGCCGGCTCTGCCAACCGAGCCTCCGGCAGGTGACCTTCCGACGGATCCTCCAGCGGATCCGGAGCTGCCAACGGATCCGCTTCAGGTCGCGGCTCTCACCGAGCCCGTCGTGGGTATCGCGTCTGCTGCAGGCACCCCAGTCACCGCCGCGAGCGAGGCGAAAACTCCCGTCGACGGCACTCGGACAACTCCCGACGTCTCCGAGGTTCGCCCGCCCCTTGCCGCCTCGCCGACACCTGTTGCCGGAAGTGAGGCGGCCTACCGTCGTCGTGGCGCCGACGAAACTCCGACGATGCCCGACATGGAGAGTCCAGCACCGATGGCGGGACCGGAAGCTGACGAGGACATTCCGTCAGACTACGCCGCTCCGAAAACGCCACCACCTCCCGCCAACCCGAACACTCTCGAGATTGCGCCGGTCCGTCTTCACGCCGACATACATAAGACCAGCGCCCCCAGTCGAGGTGATGGCCGCCCGAGCGAACTACCTGAGCTCGAGCTTGGCGATAGCATTCCCACATCCCAGCGTGCCACCTTACCGCCGGTCTCCGCCCCGGGCCCGGTCATGCTCAACTTCTATCGTTGGCTGGCGTACACATCCTTCGCTGTAGCCGTCACGGTTTTTAGCATCCTCGCGTACCGACGTTACGCCCCCCAAGCCGAGCCCGCCCCCACAGCAGGTGGCAGCGAAGCTGCGTTGGCATCGCCGCTCACTGCCACCGAGTTGGCTGCTGAGGCACATAACCCAGTCAGCGCTCCTCCCCCCGTGCTGACCGGAACTCCCAGACCCACACTCGCGCCGGAAGAGTTAGAGTTCGCTGCTGAACCCGAACCGGAATTTGTTCAAAAGCCGAGCGTAGCGGAAGTTCCACCTGCCACAGTCGCCGTGCCTGCAGCCAAGGCCGCCCAAGCTGCTGCTCCTACTGCCATCGCGCCAGCAACGGTCCCGCCGAAAGCGGTTGCCCCCAAGGCTGCGGCGCCCAGCTCTGCCCCCATGGCCTTCCCCAACGCCGCGGCCGAACAGCGCTCACCTGTCGCTGACAATCCCGCACCGCCTGCTGCCGTTGTGCCGGGTGCAAGACCAAAAGTTAAACGAAAAATCGAATCTCGCTGGCTCAAAGAGTCCGCACCAAAAGCATGGGTTGAATGAGCCACGTCGAGACATCTCGCCGCTCCCTTCACAATTCAGCATCCGTAAAAACGATGCGACGGGAGCTTCCTTTTTCATGTAGACAAACGTGGGTGCATGCCTTTGTTTTGTTCGGCGTCAGTCTATGGCTGCTCGCTCTGGCGCAGCCAGCGTTAGCCGTCGACCAGCAAGCTTCTCAAGAAGCCTACGAGCGCGGCGTACAGGCTTTCGAAAAGGCCGACTACCCAGAAGCCTACGACGCCTACAAGGCCGCGTGGACGGCCGAGCACAGTTACCGCAACGCCGCCGGTCTCGGTCAGGTGGAGCTACATCTCGGTAGGTACCGCGATGCTGCCGAGCATCTCGACTATTCGCTACGGCACTTGCCGGAAACAGCGTCTCGATCCCGGCGCCGGTTGGAGCAGGGGCTCAACTCCGCGCTCAAACACGTTGCCCTGTTGCGTTTCGATCTCGTTCCCGAGACCGCGCGCCTCAGCATCAACGGCATGGCCGTGCACTACTCCCTCTACGCCACCGGCGTGTTCGTCAAGCCGGGCTTGCAGACCTTGAGCGTAAGCGCGGACGGCTACCAGGTCGACTCCCAAAGGATCCGCACCCTCGGCGGCTCCGAGCGACGAGTCGAAGTACGCCTCAAGCCCCAAGCGAGCGCGGCAGCCGTCCCGGCAGCTAGCTTACCGAACCCCGCCGAGCCTACGGAGTCCAAGCCGTTGACTGTTAAAGTCGACCCCAGCGCGGACACCCTCCGCACTGCTGCACTGGTCACGGGCGCGGGCTTCGCTCTTGTCGGCATCGGCGCGGGTGTCGCGCTCAAGTTGCGGAGCGCTGCGGCTCGCGACGACAAAAACGACAAGCGCGGTACCATCACGAACGACGGCGGGACCTGTGTTGGGGACAATCCCCACGAGCTCTGCACTCAACTCGCAGCCCACGCCAGCGACGAAGACGACTACGGTAGCTGGGGCAGTATAGCGCTCATCTCTGGCGGCCTATTCGCCGGAGCCACCGTAGCGGGCATCTTTTTCTGGCCCACCAGCGACGCCAAGGCCGCCGAGGCCGACGCAGCGGAAGCCAAAGCCGTCGGCATGGATTCCGTACGCGTCCTCCCCGTAGTCAGCCACCACAAAACCGGTCTCTGGCTCAACGGCAAATTTTAGGGTGAACATCATGAAGACATCGAACAACACTCCGCGCGACGCCAACTCGCGCGCGACCGCAACCGCGACCCCGCGACGTTCGCGCCACTGGGCGATGCTCACCGCCTTACCCCTCGCCCTCGCCCCGCTGCTAGCGGGAGCCTGTGACGACTACAACAGCTGCGAAGACACCCTGAGCTGCCCCCACTCCGGTACAGGAGTTGATGGCGGAGGCGCGACAGGCGGAAGCGGTAACGTGGGAGGCAGCGCGGGTAACGCTACGGGAACGGGCGGAGTGAGCGGCGGAGTGAGCGGCGGGCCCGATACGGGTCCCGCCGAGCTAAGCGAAGAGGACGGCGTCTTTGTGGATCCATCGGCGAGCGGTGACGGCACACGAGCGACACCGTTCGCGACGCTAGCGGAGGCACTGACGTCGGTGTCTGCCGGCGGCGCAAACGCTGACAAGGACATTTACGCGTGCAGTACGCATCAGGACTTCAACGAAGCCATAACGTTCGGCGTAGCGGCGGATAGCGTCAGGCTGCTTGGCGGTCTCGATTGCGATAACTGGGAACCCAGTGGCAATGCCCCGCTTACAGAACTGACGTCGACAACAAGCAACGGCATCGAGCTAGTCAACGTAACCTCGCTAATAATCGAGAACTTTTCGATTGTCGCGCAAGACGCATTGGACACGGGCACATCGTCCTACGGCGTGTGGAGTACCGGCAGCACCGCGACAATCCGCGGTTGCACCATCACAGCCGGCAACGGAGCCGACGGCGGAACACCGGAGCAGCTGAGCGCGGCGACCCAGGGCATTGACGGGAATCCGGGGGACGATGCTTGTACGTTGGGGTCTTCGGGAGGTGCCTTGGCGATTTCAGAGTGTGGTGCGGTCGACAGCGTCGGAAACAGCGGTGGGGCTGGGGGTGGCGCTGTGGGCGTACCCGGCGGGTCCGGGCAGGATGGCACTCCCATCGAAATGTCGCGCGGCGGCGGTGGCGACGCGCAAACGGACAGTGCGACGTGCACACTAGGTGATCTAGGCGAGGCCGGCACAGCCGGCACCACCGGCTCCGGCGCCAGCAACGGCAGCTTCTTCGACGGCTCCGGCTACCTCGGCGTCGAGGGCGGAACCGGCACAGCCGGCACGGTCGGCCAAGGCGGCGGCGGCGGCGGCGGTTCGCTCTCTCCAGTAAGCTGTCCCTCCGACGATCCCAATCCCCCCACCGGCGCGAGCGGTGGCTCGGGCGGCGGCGGCGGCTGCGGCGGCTCGGGCGGCCAAGGCGGAACGCCCGGCGGCGCCAGCATCGCCCTCGGCGCGGCGATGAACTCAGACATCACGCTAGAAGAGACAACGCTCGTTACAGGCAGCGGCGGAGTCGGCGGCGACGGCTCCCTGGGCCAAGCCGGCGGCGCAGGTGG
>SPKZ01005930.1_pt1 | contig 10426 bp, 7 predicted proteins | sample 2456571 | NCBI WGS metagenome assembly SPKZ01 (sample SAMN11192286, study PRJNA482655) | marine metagenome | biome: ENVO:00000447; feature: ENVO:00000244|ENVO:00000211|ENVO:00000569|ENVO:00002023; material: ENVO:00002151; isolation source: ocean water from marine abyssalpelagic zone ...
CACCAAGACAGTGACTAGCTCGAGTAACTGATCAACTTGGTGATTAAATTTCTGGCGCACCTGCTCAGCAGCCAATAACTGTTGTTTAGTGGCGTTTTTGGCCAGTGCTAGGCGTTTCGCGACATCGCTGCCAACCTTTGGGTCGTCGGCATATTGGCCACATGATTGCCATGCTTCGGTATTAATTAGGGTCAGTCCCGCTGCAAAGGCTTGTGGCATTAACCGCAATGTTAGTGATATGTGTGGTAATGAACTCGCCGCTAATAACATTGAAATCGCAGTGGTAATTTCCGGATCCGCAGCTACCTTCAACACACCTAGGCTGACATCAGTTAGCTGTTCAATTGGCTTAAAACTACTATCGATAATAGCCATCGCCTCAATAATCCCTTCGATAGTGCGGGAAAAAGGGCCAACACAATCAAGGGTGGTGTGTAATGGCGCAACGCCAACTCGGCTGACGCGACCAAAAGTAGGTTTTAAACCATAAACGCCACAGCATGCTGCAGGTAATCGGATCGAACCGCCGGTATCACTGCCTAACGAAAAATCGACCATTGCTTGTGCCACGGCTACCGCGCTACCGCTTGATGAACCACCGGGAATATAATCGGGGAAATGTGGATTAACAGGCGTACCACTCCAGTGGTTAACGCCCGTCATGCCAAAGGCAAATTCATGCATATTGAGCTTACCCACCAACTGACAGCCAGCATTTAAGATATTAGTCACCACCGCAGCATGTTCACTGGCCACGGCAACATTTTCTAATGCCGCACTGCCCAACATTGAGCGATATCCAGCGACATCGATGGAGTCCTTAATTGCCACTTTAAGAGAGTCTTTAACTGCTACTTTAAAACCGCTATTATCGTTTGAAATTTTTTGGCTGAAGATTGCATTATTCATTATATTGACCATTAATTACTCACATCCTCGAATGAATTAATAGTCTTACTATTCACTTGAAAAGTCAACTATATTACAACAAAAATATAACGGCGATAAAAGTGGTTAATAACTATAATCATCAATGAACATTTTACATAACTAGCGTAAAAAAAAGAACTAACAAGCTCTTACATCTACGAGGGAGATACAAGATACTGTTATTTATTATAAAATAAAAATTACCGACTAAATCAAATAGCGAGATAAGTAAGTTGCTAACATTAATAATAAGAGAAACAAATTTATTACAGTGCTACTTCAATTAAAAAATTAACGACTATATTAGTTTGAATTAATTGATTAATTTGGTTTAGTTTGGTTTAGTTTGGTTGTTGTAGTACACTAATTTCAGATAAACAATTTAACCATCAGTTATGGATAAGTAATGAAAAAGCCAGCAAAAAATCTTAGTAAATTTAAACCAGCGAGTGATAATTTCGAATTTCGTAACTTTCCTTTTTATTGGATTATGCGCCTTGGCAATCGCTACATTCATAAGATGGAAGTTGCCTTAAAGAAAGTCGACATGAACACCACAAGTTGGCGAGTATGTATGATCTTGCGTGAAAACGGCGCACTCAGTATTTCCGATATTACGACTCATGCGGTATCACGCCTGCCAACTATCACTAAAACCGTGTATAACATGCAGGAAAAGGGTTTAGTTAAGATCAAGCCACGCCACGATGACGGTAGAGTGTCAGAAGTGACTATTACTGGTGAAGGGTTAGCTAAGGTTGCCACAGTACTTGGTAGTACCACCAAGCTTTTTGATCAGGTGTTTGATGGCCTGACCGAGGCGCAAGTGCGAAATTTAACCAGCACGATGGAAAAAATGTTTAATAATTTATCCAATGATTAATGTCAGTCACCAATGCAGTATGATTCATTTTTAATGGGATTTTTTTTGGATCATATTGATTGTGGTTTATAATTATCTTTTCCGAATATAACCATGAAAGACACTACCATCAGCCAAGCCTTTAGCCAACTCACGGTCCCAAGAATGGAACATAGCAAGCGCGCCTCTAGTCAATATTATCACCATATCAGTGTGCCCAATCATCTGTGGTTGTGATGATTTATACTCAATTGAAGAATATGGAAAAAAATAATCCCATCAAACATATTGCTGTGATGGTCGGCTTGGTTTTATCCTCCACACCATTACTGACTTTCCCAGTTATTGCAACTGACCCCTGTTAGATACCCACCCTCAATCACAGCACTGGTCTGACTAACTATAGGGCTTTACGCTATTGTGGACGCTTACCGTCGACTAATTCGCTGAGAGCGAATTTGAACGGTCGTAGGCAGCCTTTAGCTAAATACCATGGGTGGTATTCATAATCAGGTTACGGTTAGTTGTGTACATCTAACTTCCTATGATTTCCTTCAGACCCCACCGTTAGCCAGTGACGCCCTTGCCATTCAGATTATTCTCACCCAAACGGGGCGACTCCGCTTATTTCAAGCCAACGGCTTTGCCCAGCAAAAAAAAAGGAGCCTTACGGCTCCTAATGCGTGTCAGTTAAGACCTGAAACATATTTTTTTGGTTTTTTTTAGGCTAACGTTTGAGTCTGGATTTAACTATTCGTGGACAACTTCGCTCCCCCCTTTCCCGTAAAAGAAAGCATTCGACCATGATCAACATGTCATTAACGGCCTTTGGTGTTTTTCCAGGTGAAAGGTGCGGCATGATCGATAACTGTTGGATGATATATGCTGATGCCCGGCTAAAGCTCAGCTGAATAGGCAGTATACTATCTAAACTATAGGCCATTTTACCAATCTGAAAACGTATTAAATTATACGCTAATAGCCCCCCACAACTCTTGTCGTACCATCTCGGGTTTCTTGTTCCTCAATGTTAATTCATCTCACTGGTCGATACACTAGCAAATGAAGCCCCAGTCAATAGGTGACTTGTTAATTCCATTTGGCAAACCATACGTACTTGAGGGTATCCTGGCTCTCTTTGTCCATTTGTCGTTTTAGCAAATTAGGCTTGATTCTCAGCCGTGTCTAATGTTCTACAAACGATACCATCAACGCCAAGTAAAGTGAGGCCACACCAATCAGGATGAGGTGTATGTTGGTGCCATTGTTGTTGAGTTTGATAGAACATTTTCTTGATAACTTGTGTGCCAAGCCTTTGCCTTGCCTAAACGACCGCACTAGGGGCGACGAAAGGACGATTACCGGGTAATAAAATATCTAACTTGTTAACGATATCTCGCATGGGCATGTCTCTGAAAATGGACATACCGATAACACTCCAAATCACCATATCTAGCGGCAATCGACGCCTGCGTAACGTAGCCACACCAGATTAGCTCAAACATTTATCAATCAGTTTAGGAGAGAGTATTTCAGCTAAGGAGGAGAAACTCTCAGGAGAGAAATTCGATAGGCTGTAAAAATCGTAACTAAGAGGCATAAAAAAATCCGATGATTGCAATCATCGGATTTTGATCTCATTTACAAAAAAAGCAAGTAATTAGGCCTTAACTGATCAGCATTACCTTACGGCTCCCTTTTTTTAGTTTGCAATTCTTCTTTATTTTGAAGAGGCGGTCTTTTTCTGATTTTCATAAATCAAAATTGGTGCTGATTCACCTTTGATTACCGAATCATCTACCACTACTTTTACGACGCCTTCAATAGACGGTAAATCGTACATGGTATCAAGTAGTACTGATTCAACGATTGAACGCAGTCCACGAGCACCGGTCTTACGGTTCATCGCTTTTGCAGCAATAGCTTTAAGCGCATCGTCTCTGAATTCTAATTCAACATTTTCTAACGCAAGCAATGCTGAATATTGCTTGGTTAACGCATTTTTAGGTTCACATAAGATTTGAATCAACGCTTCTTCATCTAATTCAGTTAATGTTGCAACAACAGGCAATCGACCAATGAATTCAGGAATTAATCCGTATTTCACCAAATCTTCTGGCTCTACTTTGGCCAGCGTCTCGGAAAGATTAATTTTGCTAGCATCTTTAACCTCAGCACCAAAACCTATACCGCTACCAACATGTGCACGTTGCTCGATAACCTTATCTAGGCCGGAAAACGCACCGCCACAGATAAACAATATCTTTGAGGTATCAACCTGCAAAAACTCTTGCTGTGGATGTTTACGACCGCCTTGTGGCGGAACCGCTGCAACGGTGCCTTCAATAAGTTTTAAAAGCGCTTGCTGCACACCCTCACCAGAAACATCACGAGTAATCGATGGGTTATCTGACTTGCGAGATATTTTGTCAATTTCATCTATATAAACAATACCACGTTCCGCTTTTTCAACATCGTAGTCACATTTTTGTAGTAACTTCTGAATGATGTTTTCAACGTCTTCGCCAACATAACCCGCTTCGGTTAAAGTGGTTGCATCAGCCATCGTAAATGGCACATCTAACATACGAGCCATAGTTTCAGCGAGCAAGGTTTTACCACTACCCGTTGGCCCAATCAGCAAAATATTACTTTTACCTAGTTCAACGCCATTGGTTTTACCCACATTCTGCAGTCGCTTATAATGGTTATATACAGCTACCGACAACACTTTTTTGGCGTGTGGCTGCCCAATAACATAATCATCTAAATTCGTGCGAATTTCATGTGGCGTTGGCAATTTTTCAGGCTCGTCAACGTCTTGTTTCTCTTTAATTTCTTCTACAATGATATCAGTGCATAAATCAACACACTCATCACAAATGTAAACAGAAGGTCCAGCAATTAACTTGCGTACTTCATGCTGGCTTTTACCGCAAAAAGAGCAATATAGCAAAGTCTTGCTATCATCATCGCCTTTGGTGGTGTCAGTCATCTATCATCCCCACTGGATAAATTCTTTCTCATATTAGTTATGAGTGTATTACAAAGTGCTCTCAAACCCAATAGCCTAGGCCACTTTTAACAGCAATAACAGCATTCGTCTTAATTCTAATACGCGATGTCGTTATCACTGCTGTTTAAGATGTTTGCTAAAAACAATTTAGCGTTTAGATAATATGGAGTCAATTAAACCATATTCAAGGGCTTGCTCACTGCTCATGAAATTATCACGATCAGTATCTTTTTCAACAACCTCTAATGGCTGATCACAATGTTCAGCTAATAACGTATTAAGTTTGTTTTTAATGCCTAATATTTCTTGGGCGTGTATCGCAATGTCAGATGCCTGACCTTGGAAACCGCCAAGTGGTTGGTGGATCATCACACGTGAATTAGGCAAACAATGACGCATGCCTTTTTCGCCACCGGCAAGTAAAAACGCGCCCATGCTAGCCGCTTGGCCTATACATACGGTGCTTACCTTAGGTTTGATAAACTGCATGGTATCGTAAATTGACATACCAGCAGTCACTGAACCACCTGGAGAATTAATGTATAAGAAAATTTCTTTGTCTGGGTTTTCTGCCTCTAAGAATAACAACTGTGCCACGATGACATTTGCCATGTTGTCTTCTACCGGACCAACCAAGAAAATGACTCGCTCTTTTAATAATCGTGAATAAATATCAAATGAACGTTCGCCTTTTGGGGTTTGCTCAACCACCATTGGAATAAGAACGTTTTCAGGAGAAAAACTTGATGAATTGTGCATTAATTTAGTTCCCTTTAAAATTTCAATAATTAAACCATCAGCTGCAAAGATGCGGCAATGGCTTGCATTGACAAGACGTTAAATAAAGATAAACCATTATTGCATTCAATAACAATTATTATCTAATAAAAATAAGTAAGTTAGCTCAAAAATTTAGCATTTGAGCATAAAAAAACTCGTATGAGTTACCTCATACGAGTTTTTTAGATCAAACAACCGCGATTACGCAGATTGCTGTTGAATCATATCGCTAAATTTCTTTTCAGTATCTTTTACGTTAGCTGCTGCTAAAATGAAATCGATAGCCTGATCTTCAACCGCTAGATCTTTCATTTGCTGTAGAAGTTTTTCGTCATTACTGTAATGAGCAACGACTTCACTTGGATCTTCATAAGCTGAAGCCATCGTTTCAATCATCTCTTTAACGCGAGCATCATCGGCTTCTAATTTGTTACCTTTGATTACTTCACCAAGTAACAAACCAACAGTTACACGACGCTTAGCTTGTTCTTCGAACAAGTCGTCTGGTAATTGTGGCATATTAGCTGCGTCAGTTTGACTGCCAAAACGTTGCATAGCTTGTTGACGCAATACGTCAATTTCGCCTTTGATCAAAGATGCTGGAACTTCGATTTCGTTAACGTCTACTAAGCCGTCAATAACTTGCTGCTTGATGTTATTTTTAACATTTTGCTCAAGTTCACGAACCATGTTTTTACGCACGTCAGCTTTAAGTGTATCGATGCCGCCATCCGTTACGCCAAATTTCCCAGCGAATTCGTCAGTAAGTTCTGGTAAAACTTGCTCTTCAACTACTTTAAGGTTGATAGCGAATTTAGCCGCTTTGCCTTTAAGGTTTTCAGCGTGGTAATCTTCAGGGAAGCTTACTTCGATATCAAACTCTTCACCGGCTTTTTGGCCAACGATAGCTTTTTCAAAGCCTGGGATCATACGACTTTCGCTAAGGTTTAATACGAAATCTTCAGCTTTGCCGCCTTCAAAATCTTCACCGTCAATAGAACCAGAGAAATCAATCGTTACACGGTCAGTCTTTTTAGACTTACGCTTAACTGACTTGTAAGTAGCGTGCTGCTTTTGCAACGTTACTAACATTTCTTCAAGATCAGCATCAGTTACTTCAACAACTGGCTTTTCAACAGCAATCTTTTCTAAATTTGCTACTTCAACTTCAGGATAAACTTCAAAAGTAGCTGTAAATTCTAAATCGCTACCTTCGTCATTTTTAACAACTTCAAGCTGAGGCATACCGGCTGGGTTCAACTTTTCAGCTATAACAGCTTCAAAATAGTTACGTTGCATTAATTCACCAGCAACTTCCTGACGTACAGCAGCACCGTAACGTTTTAAAATAACAGCTACTGGCACTTTACCAGGACGGAAACCGTCGATACGCTGTGTTTTAGAAAGTTGACGAAGACGATTTTTAACTTCGGTGTCTACGCTTGCGGCTTCAACAGTAATCGTTAGGCGGCGCTCTAGGCCTTGAGTCGTTTCAAGTGAAACTTGCATTGCATACCTCAAAAATATCAGTGCCCAAATGGGCTTACTTCGACAGTTAGGACAAATTGCCACTAACCATCCATTTTATTTATGTTAAAGCGCTAACAATTGTTAGTGCTTTAACATGACTATGTTTTCGGACGCGACAGTATAACGGTGCAAAGCACCATAGTCGACCCCTATTCGTTAAACGTTACTTTACTTATTTTAATTCTTGCTGAATAAGCTTAAAGGTAAGGACAACGCGCGTAAAAAAGATATTTGGGCATATTCTAAAAAAACAACCTATGGCGCCATTTTTTTTACATCTTTATCAAAGTTTATTTCATCAGCGTTGCTGCGTTGATTTTAAATTGCACAGTCCGGAGCCTTATAGCGTCTGAGCCTATAGCGAAATTTTGTTGTATTTATCGATAGCTCAATCACTTGCTCGTGCTGTGACATTGTTTATTTCTTTGTTTCGTGCATAATCTTATTTAATTCTTTTATTTATAGATTGTTTTACGGGATATAAAATGGGCGCAAGCACAGTAACGGTAGGTACCGACGACATATTGTTAAAACTTTGTAACTCTGTCACAACAGTGCTCTCGAAGGCGACACATAGCCAAGTAACTCACGCGGCTATGGTACAAAAAATTTCAAAAACGAGTTTAAAACCTGATATAGGTTGTTTTGTAATATTTGATGGTGGCTTTTCTGGCTTAGTTATTATTAATTTTAGCGCGCAAGCAGCGATGGAGCTTTACCACGATTATTTAATGGGTATGGGTATGCCAGAAAATGAATTAGCAACGGCTCATACATCGGATGACGTTAGCAACGTTATGGGCGAGTTAATGAATCAAATTCTCGGTAAATTCATTTCGACAATTAGTAAAGAGCTGCAAACGTCAATCACCCAAAGTCAGCCTAAAATGATCACTATAAATAAGCAATTGGTTATCTCAATTGAGGCAAATTTAGATCAACCAGTGGCAAGACGAGTTTCATTTAAAACAGCACAAGGTCACGTATTTTATCTTGAGTTAGCGATGGATGATACACAGTTCATTCAGTTGCAAGACTTTGAAATACCTGAGACTGATTTTGATCCGGATGATTTAATTGAGCAACATCAAAACAAAAAACCGGATGTTCAGCCAGCGTTAGATGATGATGATAGTATGGATTTATTAGACGAATTAGGCATATAATTCGCTAGTATTATGCGTGCTTAACTTAAGCACGCTTTTAGGGGACAAGGATGTAACCGCCGATGAACACTGAAATTTTAGATTCCGTTATTGAAATTACCAAGCAACGAGATACAGACTCACTCGAGTACAGTTTTGTTGTTACACTGGCCGAGTTAATCTCAGTTGATAATATATCAATATTACGAGTCGCGGATGATAATACTCACCAATATCTAGATTATATCTTAAGCCTAAAGATCACAGAAAAATCTCACTTTGAATGGCTGGAGGTCGGGCTACACCTTGAAAAAAATGAAACAATGTATCAATGCATTGCCCAGCAGAGAAATTTAACACAAGTGATAGATGACCATTACTATTACTATTTCCCCATCGTCAATGATGCACAAATGTTTGCATTAGTGACCATAAATAGCACCTCAGATTTAACACCAAACATGACGTTAATCACCGGTTTTTTAAAGATCTACCAAAATTATTTGGTCTTGTTGAGAGAAAATGAACTCGACAAATTAACGGGTCTTTTAAACAGGAAAACATTTGACAGTAAATTAGAGCGATTATTAACCACCCAATACGCAAAAATAGAGAGTAATAAGCCAGACGAATCATGTTGGTTGGTGATGATTGACATTGACCACTTCAAATTGGTTAATGATACCTACGGCCACATCTGCGGTGACGAAGTTTTGCTGGTATTATCTCAGAAAATGAAAGCGTTTTTTGGCACTAATAATTTGTTATTTAGATTCGGCGGTGAAGAGTTTGTAGTTGTTCTAGAGCCAATGAACTTAAAGCGTGCCAGCCAAACCCTTGAGGAGTTTAGACGGCACATCGCTAGCTATAGTTTCCCATTAGTCAAACAACTAACAATAAGCATGGGTTTTGAAAAATTGACCATTTGTGATCATAGCCTTACAGTTTTAGGCCATGTTGATAAGGCCCTTTATTACGCCAAAGAAAATGGTCGAAACTGTGTTTATCATTATCAAGCGCTCATCACATTAGGTGAATTATCGGCCATTGTCGACGACAGTACCGCCGAAATTTTTTAACTATAATTACTGACTGTATCTGCCGATAGTTTTTGCTTAAAAACCGCAACTCGATGCTTGTAACGTCATATAGTTAATTTGACGTTGCTGGCAAATATTAGTGATTTTAAAAGTAATCCTCTTTCACATCAATTGTGGTGCAACCTGAACCGCTTGTACGGTGCCATGTTGATACTTTGAATGATCTAATACTGCCGTTTATTCAAAATAACAGACATTCCCCTGTGCTTGCAATGTATCTTCTATTAGGTTCATCGTTGACCTACGCCCATGACTCGAAACGTGCCAAACAGGCACAATGGCATGAGCAATACTTGGGGGATATCCGACGGTTAAGTGCTGTTCTACTCCCAACCTACAGAAAAAGTTAACCCAACATTCACTAGGGTCTGTTTCGCCATTTATAGTTTTGCCTACCCGTCTGAGCTGAGTGGGTATTATGCCTAGAATACAGCGTAACTGGTATTGCGCAACTTTTGTGCTCAATGCATTGTACTCTTTAAAAACAGCGCTAATACAGCTTGAAAGTTATCAGAGACGCTGTATTTATTAGATATATCTCATAGCTATTATCCAAGCCACTGAAGTGATTTGATGGAAAGGCAAATACCGAATAAACAAAGGTTACAAACAAAGAAATAATGGCAGGCTGTAGATAATACCAATTCAGATAAATATGTGGGTTTGTTGTACCAAGAAAAAATTAGCTAGAACAAGGCGCTCGATTGATTTCGAGATAGATGTCAACATTAGAGCAACGTATTAGCTCATGGATGAGCGTAATTAGGGCAATGCAAGAGCATATTGCCGACTAATAGCTGGCTATTAAGATTAAGAACAACGATGTAATAGTTAATTTCAACCAGCTCTAGTGATCAGATAATTGTAGGAATTAGGATAATATATTTATTAAATAATTTAGATGATACGGAAATGTAAAAAGAGGTTTTCGCTTGTGAAGCAAGTGATATATAGGCTATAAGTTTGGGGATGTAACAAAGAAGTGGTCGGTGATAGAGGATTCGAACCTCTGACCCTCTGGTCCCAAACCAGATGCGCTACCAAGCTGCGCTAATCACCGAAC
>SPKZ01000947.1_pt1 | contig 10423 bp, 9 predicted proteins | sample 2456571 | NCBI WGS metagenome assembly SPKZ01 (sample SAMN11192286, study PRJNA482655) | marine metagenome | biome: ENVO:00000447; feature: ENVO:00000244|ENVO:00000211|ENVO:00000569|ENVO:00002023; material: ENVO:00002151; isolation source: ocean water from marine abyssalpelagic zone ...
CCATGATGAGGGCTTCTATTATTACTACCTCAGCTTCAGGTGCTGCGCCGAGGCCGACAGCGTGACGACCGATCCGCGTACACCCAAGCAAATCAAACGAGGTTGGAAGTTCGATCGCGTCGAGCGCCTGGGCAGACTCAAGATAGCTGACGTGCCGCCGGTCCCGACCAGCGCGAGCCCGTCAGCTAACTAGTCTCCGCTGCCAACGGGCCGAAGGGGGCTCACAACCGGCGGGCGATTTGTCCGGCAACGAAGCCGGCGAGGATGTCGTCGAGCATGATGCCGAACCCCGCGGGTTTGGCGTGCTCCGCGCGTCCGATGGGGCCGGGCTTAGTGATGTCGAAGAATCGAAAGAGCACCAGAGCCGCGAATTGTAGCGCGGCACTGCGCTGACGGACCATGCCCATGGCGATGAGCACCCCCGCCACTTCGTCGATGACGACTTTTTGCGGATCTTCCATGCCGGTGTCGTCGGCGACTTTTTGGGCGGACCAGACCCCTACTGCCGAAATGCCCGCGACAACCGCTATATGCAGCCCCGGGTGAAGCCAGCGCAGCGCCAGGTGCAGGGGAACCGCTCCGAGGGAGCCCATGGTGCCGGGGGCTATGGGGGAGTTCCCACAGCCGAACCAGGTACCGAGCACATTAGCCACGATGCTCTCGGCGTTGGGCGCGTCCGGGCTGCCTGCTGGTTGCGAGTCGCGGGACGAGTTCGCTGATGTTGCCGACTCGTCGTGACTCATTCTTCGTCTCCGAGCGTGGGGGCTTCCACTTCGCAGCTCTGAACAATTCCGACCATCGGTTTCTTGTTGATCTTACCCCAACTTGAGGTGAGGCCCCAACGGGTTTGCACCGTGTCCGGACTGGCTTGGGCAACAAATCTTACTTGGCAACGAGCGACGAAGCGCATCAATCGGCGGGAACCCTTGCCCAGGTTGGGTTCTTGATGCACGCGGTAGGCAACGCTCACGTCATGCCAGAGCCCTGCGATGAGCACCAAATGATCGTCGGGAACCGTCTTGAACGGTTGGATGACGAGGTGCTGATTGTCATCTAGCGGCGAGTCTGGCGCGCGCGGGACGGCGGTCTTGTCCGCTTTGTAGGCGCAACGAACGCCCTCCGCGTTCATATCTGAGGCGCAGGCCAGGGCGCGCACGTCAGCACTCACGACGCTGACACGGACTTCGCTAGTGGCACCCACCTTCCAAGCCTGGGTCTGATGCCGGTAGGGCTGAGGGGCATTCTTGGCGAAGAAGCTGCGACCCGTTTGGGGGTTGGCGAAGAAAGCCATAGCGATGAACATGCCGATAGGGAGCCAAAGGCGGCCGCCGATTATAGGGGTGGGTTCAGGCTCTCGTTCGCGATTCCGTCGGCGTTTGCGGATGGAAGCGGCGGCGTAGGGACGTTTCGAGCGAGGGCTGTCGGTCGACTGGCTGCTGTTGTCGTCTGTGGGGGACATGGTCGGGGCCGCGGGGCGCCCTCGGTGTATCGCGAAGTGGCTCGGTTCCAAAGGAGCATTTCTCCCATCTGTGGCTCTGCCTCAAACCGCGCCGGGAGGGCGAGGTTAGCGAGAGAGTCGGGGAAACGCGCCGTATATAACGTCGTCCATCGGGCGGGCGGCACCGGGCGGGTCTATCGACAGTTCTGAAAGGCCGTCTTCAACAGCGCGGCTCCCAGAATTTCGTGCCCCTTCGGGCCGAAGTGCAGGCCGTCCCTAAAGGGTTTGGCCATCGCCGGGCACAAGTGCTCGGGATCGCCACAGCTCAATAGCGGGACCGTATCGACGACGAAGTCGACTTGTTGCTGGCGCTGTTGTTCAAAGATGAATTCGCTGAGCCGTAGGGTGGCGGCTTGGCGCCGGTCGTTGTGATAGCGCTTGAAGCCTCCCCACGGACTCACGGTTATGGCGACGACCCGGATGCCGCGATCGCGGCTCATTTGATACATCGCACTCAGATCGGCGCTGATTTTTTCTACGGTGCGGTGTGCCGTCAGATCGCTGTATAGATCGTTGACTCCGCCGAATATAATCACGTCGGTGTAGTGACTCTTGCCGGCCACGGGCACAGGCGCCAGCACCTGGCTTTGAAATCGCCGACGCATTTGGTTCACCATGTCGGCGCCTTTGCCAAAGGAGATGAACGTGCTCTCGGGGCAGTGCTGCCGCAAGTAGTCGAGATATTTTCCGCCGTGGGATTTGGGATCGGTGAGTGAGTCGCCCATCGCCGCGACCACGTACTCAATCGACTCCGGAACTTCGGGCGGAGCTGTCTCGCTGCTTGCGACGCTGCTCGGCTGGGTCGCCGCGGAGGCGGCGGGGGCCGGCGCCGCTGCTTGCGACGCGCGGTCTGGTACAGCGCGAGGTGTGGGCGCTGCGGTTGCGGTGGATGGTGCGGTGCTCGGCGGAGGTACGGGGCCCCCTGCTGGCGAGCCCTGGCAGGCGACCCCGGCGATGCAAAGGGCGATGCCCAGCCCGACCTTCGAGGGGGCGGGAGCTGAAGTATGAGGTAGCGGCGAGAGACCCCTGTCGCGTTGGCCTGATATTATCTCGGGCTGGCTGTACACACTATACGGGGTGCCACAATGCTTGTTCGCGGTCTATCGATTCGCGACACCGGATTTGCGACACCGGTGGAGTCGGGAGCGGTGCGAAGCCGAGCGGCGTTCAGATGCCGCTTTCCCCCAGCTCATCGTGAAATAGCCGTACCAGGAACTGAGAGTGGAGCCGATTGATGCTGACGGCCGAGCCGGAAAGTGCCCGCAGCAACGCGGGGCGAGCGCCTAGGTTGTGCAGACTGGAGTCATTGAGATAGCGCAATCTCGGCGCCAGTCGGGTCGGGTCGGGCGCGCGAGGCTGCGTACGACCCGCTAGCGCGAGATTCCAGCGACCGAAGCCGGCGCACGGGACCGATAGAACGCGAGTCCTGAGTCCGACGGACTCAACCGTTCGTAGCACTGAGGCAAAGCTGTCGGGCGACGACACTTCTGAGGTGAGGGGCAACACGGCGATGCCCTCTGGGGTCAGACGCTGCGCGATCAGCTCGTAAAATCGCCGTGTGTAGTTTTTTCCCGCCCGAAAATCGATCGGCGATCGAGTGTCGACGAAGATGAGGTCGAAGCGATCGCTGGGGTCGTGCTCGCTGAGCCAGACTATCGGCTCGTCTTCCTCAATCGTGTGGGGGCGCTGCCGTCCGGGAGTGCGGGGGGGGTGTAATTTGTTGGCGAGTTGCGCGAGGGCTCGATCATCGATCACAGCTCGCCAAGAACGAACGTCATCGTAGCGGTCGATTTCGCGGGTGAGTCCCAAGTGCGCGCCTCCGAGAATGAGCGCTCGTGCGCCGGGATTTCGCAAGGTCATCGCCGGGTGCACCATGCCTTCCATGAGTCGGGCGCTATCGGTGGCGGAGAAATGCAATTGGTCGTCTTGGTAGAGTTCGAGGCCGAAAGGGCCGGACGTGACCACCATGGAACTCTGCGAGCTGCGCTGCTGGTAAACGATCTGGCTGGGATAACGGAGAACTTGTTCGAGGGGCACCAAGAGCTCGCTCGTCATCAACGCGCCTAAGGACAGCGCGACGATTGAGCGCGATCCCCACCGCCAGCGTCGGCTCGGAGCCTGTCGGTGAAGGCGGGGTAGAGCGACGGCCAGCACATCGCAGCTCAGGGCTAGACATAGTGCGCAGCCGCCGAGGGCCCGCAGTTGCCCGATGCGCCATGCGGTGAAGCCAATGCCAAGAGCACCGAGGTAGAGTGCAGAGAGTCGCCAGGGGTTGGCCAAGTTGGCGAACAGCCCCAGATTGCGGCTCAGCCGTCCCAGGCTGACAACCACCCCAGTGCCGCTAAAGGCGAGCAAACTGAGCACAGCGACGGAACACAGCCCGACGACCGCCCCACTGTGCGCGTGGAGAAAGGAGACTTGAGCGATGGGGCCGAAGAGCATCAGGCTCAGGGTGCTCAGCACGACGCTGTTGAGGATCCAGCTCAGGGAACTCATCGGATCCGAATGAGTGACGCGAAAGGCACAGACACTGGCTAAGAGCGCTGAGCCTCCTGCGCCGAGCCGCCAGAGATCGGCCGAATGCTCACCCAAGGGGCCCAGGTAGAGAGACAGCCCGCGGGCGACAAACAAACTTCCCCAAAGGGAGCCAGACAAAAATAGCAGCCAAAACAACGCTAGGGAAAGCACCGCCTCGGCCTGGTGGCTTCGGGGGCGCGGCGGCTGAGAGCTTCGGTCAGGCGTCGCCGCGGACCGGGAGACGGAGGAGCGGGCGATGGAGGAATGGAGCGCGCTATCGCCGTCTGTGGGATCCTCTGGCTGCTTGGATGTGGGCGTCACTTGCCGCCGTAGTAGCCGCCCCCGAAGTAGACGCCGGAGCTGCGATATCCACAGCCGCCGCAGCTGTTGCAGCAGACGAGGAGGAGCACGAGAATGATGATGAGCACGACGACCTGGCTGACCAGTTCGCCATCCTCGCCCTCGTTCCAACCCGTTCCTGCTGCTTGGATGAACTCTCCGCCCGGGCCGTCGACGTCGAGTTGGAATCCCTCAGCCACAACAGCCCACGGGACGTTGGCGGAATAGCTCCACCGCACCTCTCCGCCACCGGCCTCGCGCGACAAGGTTTCCACGCCCTTCTGGAAATCGAGGACCTGGCTGCGATCTCCAATTGCCGCCTTCCAGTAGAGCTCCCCGAGCACATACTCGATGGTGGCGTCGGAGCGATTCCGAATCGGGTACTTTTTTCCGCTCCAGCCGGCGTGTTGCGGGAGCCCTTGCATGTCCACCTCGGCGAGGTTGACGGGTAGGCTCCACACCCAGCTCTTTTCGTCTTTGACGAGCCAGCGGTAGCCGATGCCGGCACTGAAGAGCAGATACTCTTCCCAGCTGAAATGGTCACCGTCGTAGTCGCTGCCTCGGCGCATATAGGCGATGCAGATGTAGTTGACCCCATCGAAACTTCCGGTGGCTCCGATGGGAATGTCCGGCGTGGTCATCAACTTTTCTTGTTGAGCGACCACCTGTTGCAGGGTGATATCGCTGACCGCGCCGCAGTACGGGCAACCCAGTCGGGTGGCGCGGTCGCCGTTGAGCTTCGGCACCTCACCACCGCAGTTGGGGCACTGAATGTGTTTGGTCTTGATGCGTTCGGTGCTGCGCGGGCCCGCTTGGGTTACCTGCAGCTCGGTTTCGGCGATGACCGAGCCGGCGAAGACTTCGTAGCCGCCGCCCTCCATGTCGCCGTAGTCCAGGGTCGCGTAGGCGTTATTGATACCGAAACAATCGGCGTAGTATCGGACTGCGCCCGGCGGGACCGCGGCGGGCAGTTCGCCTTCGGCTGAGACGATGGTTGCCTGCCGGACCTCGCTCACTCGGAAGGAGCCGAGTTCTCCCAGCGTGATGTCTTGCTCGGGTGCCAGCGATCCGTAGGCAGGTACGGCGTGCCCCGGAGCCAGACTGGTGACGATCCACTGCCCTTCTGCGTAGGCGATCCAACCCCAGGTCGCTCCGTGATCGAAGGTGACGTAGTACTCGTCCCAGGGTCCGGCCCCGTGGTCCAGCTGGACGCGGCCCATGACGGTGAAGGCGCGCCCGGATAGCGTGCCGCTGTCGCCTACAGCGATCAGACTGGGGACGTTGGCGATCTCGGCGACCTTGCCGAGATTCTCCAGGCCGCGATCGCTTCGGCAGACGGTCGCCTGGCAGTACTCGCAGACTTTGGCGATGGACGAACCAACGCCAAATTCGATCGGCGCGCCGCAGCTTGGGCAGGTTCCGCTCGCTACTGCCATCCAGACCGAATGTTACGACACTCCGCCGGACTTTTGTCCCTTCGTCGCCGCTTTTCGGAGCGGGGGGCGAAAACAGCCCCGGGTCCGATTCAATCGCGATATCGCAGGCAGCGGTGTTCTGGCTGCGCTGGCTGGGCCGCCGCCTCGCCGGCTTTCAGCTAGCGAGGATCTTGCTGGGCGGCTTCTTCCTTGAAAGCTTCGTCGACCAGCGTCCGTAGATCCCGGCGTTTCGCTTCATCGGCCGGATCGACCTTCGGCGTGCTGGTGCTGCCGGCACGGCTCGCCTCGAATTGTCGTCGCAGGGCGTCGTCATCGCCTCCCATAAGTGCCGCTTCGAAATCGGCGTCTTGGCTGCGTCGTTTGCCAAAGAGGCGCCCGAAAAAACCCTCGCTGGCGGTGAGCGGCAGGGGGCTTGCGGCGGCGGCGGCGGGATCCTTGCGGATTTGGTCTATGAGCTTCGTCGCGCGCCGCAGAATGCCGGAAGCTTCGCTGAGTAGTGCTCGTTGCGTGGGATCGAGATCCTTCTGAGCTCTGCGGACGGAATGTTCGCCCAATTCCGCGAAGAGCGCTGTAAGCACGGCCACCTCGCCCACGTTCAGCTTCGTCAGCTGAGCGACGTTCGGCCCGCCGCAGCTCTTGGAGTAGATGTACGAGCCCTGAAGGATGACGGGACCGAGTCCCAGACCCACAGCCGCGAGATCGATTTGGTCTTCGGGTTGAGTCGAGGCGCTCGCGGAGTCGTCGATCTCAAGCAGGAAGATGTGAGCTACCGCCCGAGCTAAACCCGTCGTGAGTCCGACGGGGTGATCGAGCTCGGATTCTGAGACGCGCAGGGCCCAGCCACTGACCGTGGGGCTCAGACGAGCTGTGCCCTCTTCGGGAGCCGCCGGGGCGCAGGCACCCGTGCCACAACTTCCGCTGCTGTTGGCAGGCTCGGAGGATTCCACGAGTTCCACCTCGATGGGCACATCGGCGAGTCCAGCGTGCTCTTGCAGTCGTGTGACCAGACGTTTGGCGCTTTGGAGATCGGCATGGAACGGATCCGGGAAGAAATCGGCGTTAGGCAGAACGAAAGGCCGATCACCAATCTCTCCGTCCGCGTTCGCGAGAAAGAGGCAGTAGGCCTGAACCAGGCGTTGAATATGAGCTTCTGACGGCAGTTCCATAACTCCGACAGATTGGCAGATGTCCGGACCGTCCGCCAGTGTGAGCTCATCCTCGGCGGCTCTTTACCTACTGAGCGCCGGAAGAGGGCGCTCGATCTTCTACCAATTGGGCGCACAGCCCTCCGTTGGGGATCGGAATTTGCCCGTCGGGGGGGCTCCCTGCCTAGGATCCCACTGCAACAAAGCCTCATCCCGTTGAGCCGCTGCAAGCGGTGACGGGGCGAAATATCGGAGATCTCATGGAACGACGCATCAGCCCACGGGCAGCTACGGACATCGAAGTTACCCTCTATCAGCAGGGTCAGATCTCTCAGTGCCGCGGTATTGAGATTTCGACGACCGGCGCTGTGTTGGATGGCCCTCCCTGCCACCCCGATTTATCCGGTGGCACTCTGCGGATGGAATTGCGGATCCCCGGTCGTCGTCGTCCGGTGCGTGCGGTGGCGGTGCGGGTTCGTCAGAATGGACGCCGGCAGGCGGTGCGTTTTATGCAGCTGCGGGACGGCGATCACTTGTCACTGGCTCACCATATCTTAACTTCGCGCATCGCTCCCTTAGGCCGGGCGTGAGTATCCGCCGTCGCTTCCGTTTTCGTGTCCCCAGTTTGTTCTTGTCGGCGTTGGTCCTCGCCTGCGGCGCGGACGTGACGGACGACCCCGGCCGTGGAATCCCAGGGGACGGCGGCGTGGACGGTAGTTCAAACAACGGCGGTACGTCTACGGGCGGTACATCGAGTGGTGGCAGCTCTGTGGGTGGAAGTTCCGCGGGCGGCACCGCTAGCGGCGGTGTCGGCAGTGCCGGCAGCGGGACCGAACCGGCAAGCAATTGCATCACGTCCTCAGAGTGTGCGATCCGCTCGATCAGTTGCTGTGGCAGTTGCGGCGCCCCCACGCGCGACGATGTGATCGCTATGCGCCGGGACGCGCTGTCCGACTACACCCCCGCTGATTGCGGCATGGGTTGTCCAGCTTGCGCTATGCTCGGCGACTCGACGTTGTTGGCTAGCTGCGACGACGGGATCTGCACGGTTCTCGATCTTCAGCTGCACCGCTCGACGGAATGCATGAGCAACACGGATTGTGCTGTCCGCACCCAGGCTTGTTGTCCCTGCGGATCTGGCACGGGCATGGGAGAGCTCGTGGCGATCAGCGATTCGGCTGCCTATGAGGTCTTGGTTTGTGGCGGCTCAGTCGACTGCGACGATTGCGTACCCGAATACCCGTTGCAGGTGACGGCCGCCTGTGAATCAGGTCGCTGCGTACTGAACGACACCCGCTTCTAAGCAGAGTAGAAATCGCCAATTGCACCCGCCACCGGTTCGGGCCAAGCGGCCTGACGGCCCCCGGGGCTTGCGCCGGTCCACGCCGGTGCGAGGACGCAAATTCGGCTGAGCCTTATTGCCCGTTTGAACAACCCGATACGGGGAGAATAGGCCCGTATATGGGGAATCCAGCTGTCGCGAAGAATTGCCCATAGCGGTCTGCTGGCGGCGCGTTAGGTTTGTCCCACAATGTATGCAGTATCTATGGGCCAGCCGCCGCCTTCTACGCCGTCTTCGCCGAACCCCGTAGTGGCTGGTTGGCGTCGGGCTCGAACGGGGCCCTATGCTGCCGCGGTGGTTGGCGCAGGTGTGGCGATCAAGTTGGCCTTCGTGCTGTGGGCATTTCTGTAGGTCGCATCCCAAGTGACGGCGCGCGTCATCGCCATCCTTCAGACCCGCCCACTACATCAACTGAGCCATCATGTGGACGAGCCGCGCCCGCGCCAGCAGGCTCGGTTCGGATTGCACCCCCACGTGACCTAGCAGTGGCGTAATGAGCGATTGGAAGGGCTGACCTGTACGCTCTAGCTCACGAATTGCCCACAGGGTTTCCTCATAGGGGACGACATCGTCGGCTTCGCCGTGGACTAGCAGTACGCGGCTGGGAATATTCTTCAGGCGTCCTCGGGGTGATAGCCGTAATAACTGGCCTCGCTGGCCTCGCAGCCAGGGCAGTAGGGATGGTGATAGCTGGCTGAGTTGTTGTGTGGCCAGCTGGGAATAGATTCGCTTGCCCGCAGCGGTCGCCAGCTGCTCGGCACGACGCTTGGCGCGAGGGCGGTCGCGGTCGAGCCAAGCGCGAATCACGTCGGCGACGATCGCTTCGTCTGCGCCCAGTTCTAGATGGCGCAATTGTCCGTAGATCAACACGAGCAGCCCGTACTCGTGGGCGTCGAGTTGTCTGGTTCCGTTGGGGCCCATCGCCTGATGGCTCAGAAGGAAACGGAGAGTTCGCTCCAGATCGTGGTGCCCCCCAATACTGGCGACGTAGTCGAGCTGTCGTCCGATCTTCGGATCTGCGGCGGCAAGCAGTGAGAGTCCACCCGTGAAACTGAAGCCGATGAGCCCAACTTCGCCACCGTCTCGGGCGAGGTAACTCACACTGCTGCGGAGGATCCCAACGCTGCGTTGGGAAATTCGGTACGCCCGTAAATCGGGGAGCTCGGGGGTGAGCACTCGACAGCCCACGCTCGCCAGTTGCCGGGCGAACTGAACCAATCGCCGTTCCGCTATGCCCTCATGGTGAATTCCGTGGGCGAGCACGATGGACATTCGGGCATCGCCAGCTGACGGCCCGTATATCTTTGCGTTGACGTTTTCTCCTTGGGCTTCAAGGTCAGTCAGCGCTCGTTCCGCGACTGAGGGCGCACGGCTATCGTGTGCGTTCATCAGTCGCAGTAGCGCGATGGACGCGACGTGGCGTTCGGCGGGCTCGAACGCCAACACTGCCGCCACCGCCGCGGCGGCGACTAGTAGCCTACCGGTGATTAGCTTGCGCCGAATGGGGGGCATGTAAGCAATTTCTTATCACGTGGGTGGTGAGCAGCGGGGGTGAGCGCCACCAGCGGGGGGGCCGGGCACCAGAGGGGAACGATAATTCTATGAATGATTCAATACGACACCCAGAATGTAGGCCGAGAGTGATTGGAAATTGACGCGAACGGCGCAGGCGGTCACAGTAGTGCGCTGTCACATTCCTGGCATGACGTTGATCCAATGATTGTTGCTCGCTTTTCTGTCGCCCCATCCGCCGCCCTTATTGCCCTAGGCATTCTCGGGTTCACGGCCTGTGCCGAGGCTGCTGACCCTTACGAACAGCGCCGGGCTAACGAGTATGGGTCCACGGCGACTACAGGAGGCAGCGGCAGCGGCACAAATAATAGCGGCAGTGGCGATAGTGGCAGTGGCGGGACCACGAACGGGGGCTCCGACCCAGAGTGCCTGGTCGCGGATGACTGCGATGCGCCGGACGACCAGTTTGCGTGTTGCACGACAGCGGGAAGCTGCGGCGTCGAAATGGAGTCGGGGGATTGCGGTTCCTCGGAGACCATTGGCGGAGACTCCGGTGGCGGCAGTCTAGGCGGCGATCTGCCGGGCGTTTCGGGTGCGTCTACAGGTGGAACCTCGGGCGGTACGGGTTCGTCCC
>SPKZ01020353.1_pt1 | contig 10422 bp, 12 predicted proteins | sample 2456571 | NCBI WGS metagenome assembly SPKZ01 (sample SAMN11192286, study PRJNA482655) | marine metagenome | biome: ENVO:00000447; feature: ENVO:00000244|ENVO:00000211|ENVO:00000569|ENVO:00002023; material: ENVO:00002151; isolation source: ocean water from marine abyssalpelagic zone ...
AATGTCTGAGTCCCGTATGGTATCCAGAACGAATCCAAAGGGGGACCCTTCGTGATACGTCTTGATGTCTCGACGGGCTACGTCTCCTAGGTTACAGACTACCTGCATGACCTCTGCGGGGGTCACCTTAAAGTAGGGGACATAAGTAATCATTTGCGCCACTCCAGCCAGAGACAGAATAGACTAAACAGGAGGATGGCAATCAATAGGGCTATAGTGGAGAGTTCAATGAAACCCATAGTGTATCCTCCTGTTTAGTTCTAAATTAGATGATTCTGCCCCGATTCGTAAAGAGGAACTCCCAGATATAAGAGGAGATCCTAAGGGGAAGGGGTTGATCGGATGTGATCCGAATGGTTGTAAACTCAGCGTCTCCACGGATGAAGAACTTGTAATCCTGTGAGACTACCGATGTGGCTCCCGATAGGGATACCCCTGAGGCATTCACAGTGGTATTACCTTGGCTCACCATACTGACTACATTACCAGTACGATCGTCGATGACCTCTAGTTTGACATAGTTACTCTCAACCAATCGGAGGAGCATACTGACGAGCCTCTTGGTTCCATTAGGGTAGGCAGGGCCTTGTGACCCAGTCTGCCTTAGGAACATCTTAGTGGGCACGTAGGTAGCCGTATAGGGTCTCCCAACGTAGCACTCCACAGATCCATCTGAGATACCGCTGATGTCCTGCGCGAATTCAAATCCCCAAGTACCACCCGCCTCGACTCCCTTATTGGAAATCTCATAGGTGGTATCATCGGCGATCACCATCCGGAGATCAATGTCTAAGGTATCGGATGGGTACCCGATGGAGGTCTCTGAGATAGTCACAGTCTGACCACTCTTGGTACCAGTGACAATACGATAACCATCCAGCCCTTTGAAGTTGTAAGGGGGAAACGGATGGACACCCGGAGCATTCCCCGATCCAGCCGACAGAGGGTCACCACGGTCTAACCGATAGCGTTCCCACATAGCTGATCCACTTATCACCGGGGTGGTAGTCTCATCGACACGGAGATTCTCAGTCGCTGTGAGGGCATATAGGGAATCCCTAAAGTAACCCGCATGGAGATACTTATGGTATTCCTCTGTGGTGATCTTAGACCATGAGCCTTGTACTCGCTCACGTCCCTGCCAGAAGACATCATAGACCAATATCTCAGAGTCACCTCCGATGATCACCTGATTGTTCTTCGCAGAGAGGTACCGATAGTTACCGTAGAGGAGATCCTGTACGTGGGCACTGACGTCGGTGCTTTCAGGTCGTAATCCCTCAGCATCCAAGTAGGACTCCAACATCATAACCTGCGATTGAGTCTCGATCCAGTCCTCTCCAGTGAACGTCTCGGATTCCCTTGTGGGATACCTATATGCCAAGTAGTAGATCCTATTGGCGATATTGATGGGTCTCACTTGGGGATACAACGAGTAGTTCGTAAGGGGATCGATGACGACACTACGGGGTGTCAGTACATCGCTACCACCTGAGCTGAGAGACAACTGAGACTGGTTACCCAATAACTCCACTGTGCTCTGCCCGGCGACTGCCCATTGTAGATCGGATGCCCCACGGATATTCACAGTGGTATCGATCGGATCTGAATCTAGGGTATCCGTAACGGTGGTCGAAAAGAAGTTGAAGTAGTCATCCGACTGGGAGAACACCACGTTTTCATTTGTGATGAACCCAAGGCGATTCTGATAGAAGAATACGTCGCGGATCTGTTTACCTACGAAGGACGGCAGTGGGTTGGTATCATCGTCACCTACTAGGCGATCCGTCCAGTCCACTTGGGTCAACTCAAAGTAAACCTGATCGGGAGTACCAGTCACCGTACCTGCACCATCGTCGACCTTATAGACCAACTTAAGGGGCATCGTATCGGGATCCAGTTCGGTCAGGACATTAGGCCCTACCGCTTCTTTCCACTTGACCTCGGATTGATCCCACTCGTACCACGCAGAGAATGCCCCTTGGGCGGCACCATCTTCGATGACTTGAATAATGTCACCATCTGCGGCGGCACGTGGTAGATCACTGAGTGAGTTGATTGATCCCTTAATGACTTGGACATGGTCGTTCTCTCCGCCTGCTTCGATTGTAAAATCTGAGCCGTCGTCCTTAACGATTCTCAATGTGGAACCATAGACATCACTTCCAGATAAACTACCTCCTACGATCGTCGCTGTAAATCCAGAGATGGTGTTATTGACGTAGTCATAGAAGTCATACAATGCCTCTGACCCCTTAGGGGTACTCGAAAGGGTTTTGATGACGGGTGCATTAGCGTCGATCTTAAGGGAATACTTACCGCTGGCTAGTACGGTTCTGAATTGGACATAAGCTACGTATCCTCCGGGGGTATCCCGAGACGTCGTAGCGTTCATCCCTACGGTTACCGTACGGTTCAGAATGAAGGTTGTATCCAAGGCAGTCACTGCGGCCATATCTTCGGGACGCATAAAGGTAGCCTGAGGGCCTGTGTAACGGGACCATCCAGAGGGTACATAGGAATCCCGACCGCGTCCGTATGTGTAACACATGACAGGCTTAGTGGCGATCGTTGGTCTTGACGCCGATGTGTTCTGATCTAAGGTCTCAGGGTAGAGAATAGGGATAGACTCTAAGGCTCTCACAGTGGGACTCGATGTGTTCTCCGTATCTGAATCGACACGCCAAATTGCGAGGGGATGATCAGGTGCCGCCGGAGGGGTTGCATTGGCATATAGATCGATCCACTGATCATTGAAGAATCCCAAGGCGTAGATACTAGGATCAGCCTGTGTGTCACCTGCTTGGAAGTAATGAACGTGAGGTCTAGTAGGAGCTCCCGGCGTGGACGTCTTAAGGATCTCCTTATAGGAATCCGCTTGGTCACTATGAATCAATCGAGTAGTCAAGCGGTGTCCCAAGGAGGGTAAGCCAGCTAGATTCTGTGACTCACCGTCCAACAAATGCTCAGACCCTTGGCGCTTCTCAAGGCCCCTACTGACAGTCCCAAGGAAATTCTCTTGGACTTCACACTGGGAATCCAGACGCATCTCAGGGGGCTGATTAGAGACGCCATTGTAGAGGCCAGAGATAGCCTTGTTACTAGTCGACATAAGTTACCTCCGCCAGCCGTAGTTACCCCGTGGGGCCCTCGTTCGGTTCCTCACAATGGAGCTATTAGTAAGTAGATTCAGGTCACCACCTTGGGTCTCCTGAGCGGTGAAGTAACTGTGGGCCTGCATCTCATCGGGCTCTAGGTATTGATACATCTCGGAGTCCCGTGCGAATTCCATGAGGAACTTACGGGTCGCCTTAACGAGGATGTAGTTACGTGCGTAGTCCGGTAGGTCGGTCCAGTCGAGGAACTCAACGTAGGTCACAGAGTACTGAGGACTAGTGAATGCCGTTGAGGAGTTCGACTTGAGGTCATAAAGTTTACCATCACGTACCGTATCGCGGATCTCATAGGAGCCATTGAGGGACGCATTGAGGACATTAGAGGCCAATGAGATCTCATTACCTACTGGTGCCACCTCTTCGTCGGTACGGGTATTAAAGCTCCAACCCTGACCCTGAAGTACCCGAGAGACGTCATTAAGAGTCTCTACAGCCTGAGTAGCCGCTGGGGAATTAGCCAAGTCGGATGTCAGGTTGGATACTTCAAAGAGTTGGGCTCTACGGAGGATCGAGTTAATAGCCTCCAATTCCGTTAGGGGGGCTCGTGAAGCCATTAAGGATCCTCCTTAGGGTTAATCTGTGGTCTTCGCTTTGGTAGTCTTAGCGGTACTCTTAGTGGCTTTCAACTTGGCGTTCTCAGCACGGAGACGCTCCAGTTCAGCCTTCTCGGTTTCCATCTGGACCTTCAACTTGAGGTCATCGGGTAGTGCCGCTCGGCGTTTCTCAGCGGTCGCCTCTTCGTCTACCGTACCGTCCTCATTGAGAACCTGACGATAACAAACGGTCCGCATGTCTTCGAGACGTTCCTGAATGATCCCTGAGAGGATCACAGTGTCTCCGGGTTTTGTGGCTACTCGTCCCATAAGGGTGAGCCTCCTTTGATTGTATTGCGTTGTCTAGAAAAGAAGCCCCCGGGTGAGCTTCATTGAGAGGCTCCGGGGGAGGTCCTAAGGTAATAGGTGGTAGCGGAGGTAGGGATCGAACCTACGAGACAGGGGAATGAACCCTGCGGGATACCTTATCCACCCCGCTACGGGGAAAACAAAGGGGGACCCATAAGGATCCCCCAATGTTGAGCAACGCAGAAAACTGCTTAGGCAATCTTACCCAAGACACACGTCTCAGGGAGATATGAACTCATGCCGTATGCCATCTTAGCGACGAGCAATGTGGACTGCCATTCGATTTGGTACTCGGCCTCAGCTTGGGTACCCATCAACTCGGCACACACAACGGACTTACCACGGACACCCGCGAGGACACGGACATTAGTGAAGTCATAAGTGTGATTCGCGTAGTCACCACTAGAACCCGGATCGGTTCCGAAGAGGCTACCAGCGTTGACAGATGGGATGATCTCGAAGCCATTCAGCATCATGATCTGACCCGTGGCGATAGAGCCCATTCCACCGAGATCTTTATGGATCGCAGAGAAACCATTGGACTGCATAGCCTTGACGAGGACTGCATAGTCGGCAGGCTGGACGATCACATAGCGACCCTCTTTGCCTACACCGTTGTTATCCAGAGAGACGCCCGCATTGAAGATGAAGTCTACGAAAGCCTGAGCCTTGGTAGCTTCGGTTCCACTTGCGAGGTTCGCATCGGTCAACTGTGTACCACCGGGGAGGCCAGTCACTACGTTAGTCGCGGCGGCACCTGCGGCGAGATTGATCAGGGCGTGCTGATCGAATACATCGGCGAGTTTCTCTGCGGCGGCATTAGTGTACTGCTCACGGTAGCTGTAGTAGTTGACGAACTCATCCCATTGGTAGACCCGTTGGTCTGAGATGTAAGGCTTATCGATCGCCACGGTGAGTTCCGCGTGATTGATAGCCGTACCAGTCAACTCAGTGTCGGCATCGTGGTATGCACCACTGGCGAGGCCCACACGAGGGAACTTCTCTGAGATGTTATTGGCTGACTGTTTGCACCAAATGAGGTCACGCATGACGTTACGGGCGTAGAATGCACCGTCAACTTCACCGGACCATGTTTCCAAGAACAATGCTGTATCTGAACCAGCACCGTTTACCTGACCTAAACGACTTGAAGCCATAATTGAATTTCCTTTTAGAATACTTTTTGATTAGAGAGTCGGACGAGCGCTAGCTTTACTAGTCCCGTATAGCCGTAGCTACGACATGGTTGTCCTTAGACTGCACCACCTCAGCGGTACTCTCCTTGGGCCTATCTGATAGGCTACACGTCTCTCTTAGGTATTCTTTAGGTCATTCCATTAGGTCATTACGATCGGACTCTCTCCGTGGAGTAAGTCCCGTTGGCCACTGCCTTGTTCTTGGCGGCGTTTACTTTGTTGCGATACTCAGGGTCTTTGGCGTACTCGGGCTTCCGAATGAGACTACGGAACTGTTCCCGTGAGGTGACCACAATGTGTTCTCCACTTGGGTCCCCTTGAAGGGGTGAGGCTTTGATCGTTTCGAGTCCCTGAGTAGTACTCTTACGTGCCTGTGTCTGCGATGCGTTGTAATCTGCGAGGAGTCCCTTAAGGACCATCTTCTTGGTGCGCATGTCACCGCTTGAGAATACCTCGTTGATGTACTGTGCCTCGTCTTGAGGATAATTATCGGCTCCCCATTGGAGGGCACCATTGAGGGCATCCACTGAGCCTGCCATATCGACGGCCATCTGGACGGATGCGCTCTGTGTCTGCTGAGCCAAGGCGTATTGCCCCTCGATGATCCGCTGGGCGAATGCCTCGTCGATCTGGAACTTTGAGGTGATCTCCTTTAGGTCAGCCTCAGCGAACTTCTGTCCGTTATCCAACCAGCGTTGGCCGATGGCATCTAGATCGAGTTGATTACCGACGGCCTCTTGTAGGTCCTCGGCTGTCTCCGGTAGCTTGAGTTCCTCTGGGGCTTCTGTAGAGGATTCCTCTTGGGTAGTCTCAGGGACTTCCGCTGTGGGCTCCTCATTGGATTCCTCAGGAGTCCCCGGTCGAGAGCTACTGAACTTAGAGCGAAGTTCTTGGTAGCCCTTAGACAACTCAGCTAGGGATGTGAATGGAGTACCCTTGAGGTAATCCACGGTGTCTTGGTCCCCTGCCGCCTCTGCATTGGCGACGAAGCGATCACGTGTAGCCGCTACTTGGGGATCCATCTCTGCGTTACTCTGCTCTTCTGACATTATTGATTCTCAGTATTTTGTTGTGCCATTTGGTATTCCCCTTTGACAGCCTCTTGGGCTACACCGGGGGCTACTTGTTGCATCATCTGTGCCTGTTGGGCCGCTTGTAGTTCTGCTTGGATCTCTGCTGGAGTCTTTACGACCTGCGTAATGTCGACCCCAATGGCCTGCCCAAGGATACGGATCAGTGGTCCTACCTTCATGAACTGCTGTCCATTAGGAATCTGACTGATGATCTGCATGAAGTTGAGATATTTGTTGGCCTCATGTCCGCGACCTACGGCGTCGATACCAGCGGTGATCTTGAATCGCACGGATTCCCCATCGAGGAGACTCTCATCGATCTTGTCCTGACGGATGAGACGACGGATGAGACGATTCAGTAGGGGTCTCTGGAAGGTATCACTGTAGCGTGAATAGACTCCACCGAGGGCAGTCTCAAGCTCTTGGATCTTCGCTCGGATCTCCTCTGCGGTGACCCGCTCGGCATGACGTTCGACAGATGAGGTACGCAGGAAGCTCTGAGCGAGTCTCCCTTGGAGTGCCTGTGCCATCTGATAGGCGAAGGTCATGTCGTGGTGTTTATCCACACGGAAGAACCCGACGTCCTCATGGTTACCCGTAATGGGCTTACCATTCTGACCCCGAGCGAGGTCTGTGATATTCGTCATGGAACTAGGACGAACCATAGGGATACACAAGGAGGCGATCTCAGCGGCTTCCGTAAGGGATTTCCAAAGGGTCTCCAGACATTGAAGGTCACCGAAGTTTGCGTGGACGTGTCCCTTCCCGTAGTTCTCCCCATCGACGAGACTCCAAGGAGTGTAGATGAAAGGAGGCTCTGAGGCGGGGAACTCACGCTCTGATCCTTCGACCTTAGCGTCGCCTACATAGCGAGTCACTTGGAAGGTATCTTCGTCGGTACGGATCATCCGATGGAATACCGCTACCTGTCCCTTAGTGTTATTCACTTCGGAGCTATTGATGTCCTTAGTGTCTAGACCTGCCTGTCCCTCTTGGGATTCGGCTATTTTTTTTAGGTCGTCCGGCAGGGTATCCTTATGGTAGATCTCTTTGGTGATCAGTTCGAGTAACTGACCGGAGCCGTCGAGGTCTACTACAAAGCGATCTGCACGGAATACCTTAGCGGGTCCCTCATCGGGGACGAACATCAGGGAATACCCGACGACGATCGATTGGAGGATATGCTCGTATGCCTTAGGGCGAAGCGCCATGACTTCTACTTCAGACTGAACGAACTTCTCCACTTGGATCATAAGGTTTTCAAACTGGGTCTCCACAGAGGGAGCCTCTTGGCCCTGAGGGGTAGCCTGTTCGATCTGCGCTTGGAGTTCAGCGATCAGGGTGGGGTCTGCCTCACCATTGAAGAAACTCGAATGAGGCGGCAGTAGGGACAACAGGAGATTAGATGCCAGTGCATTGCACCCTAGGGTACCATCGGTGATGTACGGCTGGGGTAGTGTCTCACATTCTGAGTGCCCAATAGGAGGCAACAGACGGGGGATGGTGATAGCCGCACAACTACGGGCATCCTCTAGGACCCCTGTACGATCCGTGTCCATCTTGGTGAACCGTGCGGATACCGAGGGGAGCATGTAGGGACTATCGTGAGTCTCTTGGTAGTGCATTAGGTACCCCCTTGGATTCCCGTTCCTCCACCTGAGGTACCGATTGGAATTCTAAGTTGAACACCACGTAGGGCATCACGGCCCTTGGCCTTCTTAGTGCGCTTCTTAGTGAGTGCCTCATTAGTGACATCAGGGGCGGCTGGTGGTGGGGGTAAAGCGGCTGGCGGTGGTTTAGGTGATCCTCCGAATCCCATTAGGTAGCCTCCTTGAGTTGATCACGTTGGGCTACTAGGTCGTCCAAACGCTTTAGAATTTCTTGTTGGGCATAAAGCAAAAGACCCCTCTCGGTCAATGAAGATCCGGGAGGGGCTGTAAATTGTAAGTTGTGTTTCAGAAGGTCTAACCCTTCTTGAGTGTCAGGGAGCATCAAGAGGAGCTTCCCTAATCGTTCTTGGCTTGGTGATTGAATCATTAGGTTGCTCTCTCGTGCGCGCATACGCGTAATAGTATACTACTACTATAGTCTTATTATACTTGTAGTCCTTAAGGATGTCTTAAAGAGAGTCTTAAAGAATACCCTTAAGGAATCCTTAAAGGTTCTTCCCTCTTAGAATCACCCTACTTAATGTAACAGCATCTCAATTATTTGTCACTGTTGTAGTTATGTAACATTGTGGCCACTTTAATCATAGCTTTGAAGTACACGTATAGCTCCCAATCGAGTTCCTCAAGGAGATCCTCTAGTTGACGTGACCACTTGTTATTTTGTTCTGCTGTTTCTTGGTAGGCTTCCCAGCAGGCATGCTCATAGGCTTCCTCAAGGGAATCAAATTGAGACTCCTGCCAATCCTGCCACTGAGACAGGATCTTCTCTGCCTTCTTCTTACCACATCCGGGGAGACCCTTATAGCCGTCTGTCGGGTCACCTGTAAGAACCTGCATCCAGCGGTGCCACTGTCCTTCCTCAGGGGTGATCTCAATGAGGTGATCCTTCTGCCAGTTGTAATGCCAACCGGGGACCTGAAGGAGGTCTTTGTCTGTGGTACAGATTACTGGGTCACTGAAGATTCCCAGGGTGGCGAGGATGCCTAGCTTGTCGTCTGCTTCTAGTCCATAATACTCCGAGAAGTATTCCGCTTTCTGATCCCAAGATACTCTGTACTTCTCCTCACCGTACTCCTTAAGGCGACCCTTCATGAGAACTGGAGTGACGTTCTTTCGGTTATGCTTGTAGAGCGGGTAGGCGTCCTTACGGAAGTTCTTCTTGTCACTGAAGCAGAGGACGGGGAGGACCTCATCGGCTCCCGTGTAATCCTTAAGGGCCTCACAAATGTCATTGATCTTGGAGTCGAAGTGAAGACATGCGGAGTCGAAGTCGATGTCCACTACGGGGAATGGGGTATCCCCAAAGGCGACCACCGATTGGAACTTAATGGCTACCTGATGGGCGATGATGTCGGCATCGATGAGTGCCGTCGTGATTTTCTTATTGGTCATTCAGTAGCTCCCTCAGTTTACTCGTTACTTGGTCTTTAGGGGTATCCTCAAGGATCACCTTAATGAGTGCCCCTACGACGCGGTTGTGTTCCTCGATGAGGTCCTTAGCTTGATGTGTGGCAATCCCGTAGGCTACGTCATCACAGGTTCTACTAGTAGCGATGTCCGAAGTGATGTCTCCCTCAGGAAACAAGTACCAGAACCCGACGATCTCTTCGATGTACTTAGCTTTCATCTCTATTTTCCTTTGTGAGCTATTCTAAGGGGTCTAGAAGACGTCTTAAAGAATCAAACAGGTATCGACCCGTATCGACCTTAAGACGCCTTAGAAACGCTTAGGATGATTTTATCTGTTCCAGTACATCAGGTGTCATCCCATGACGGAGAAACACAGCGTCGCCGTATAGGTACGCATGAGGGCTCTCCACTAGGTTATCCTCGAACCAATTCTCGGCCTCCTCAATGGACACCCTAAGGAGTTTCATAATGATGACCACACAGTTGCCGTAGTTGTAGACCACTTGGGGTTTCCTTAGGACCGTCTTTGTGGTACCCATGATGGCATCCTCGAACATGTCGATGGTCTTGAGGGTCTCCCCTGTGGTCTTGTTGATTACATAGGGGGTCATCTTAAGGGGATCAGTCGTACTCATGAAGGTCCTCCCCCTCTTTGATCTCTCTAAGGGGAGACGCGGGGTGACTTCCATACCCCTGTCGTTGTGACTCCCGTCGGTAGATCATACCGATGGCGATCGCTGAGTACCCAATGAGATCCAAGAAGACGTCCTCAATGGAATCCCCTGAGGAACTCACTTGGAGTTTACCAGTACGGGCGAACGCCTTCAGACGTTGGAACTTGTCACCCATCCGTACGGTGAGCCCTACGAGGGGATCGACGCCATGCTCGGAGGCCGCATCGAAGTTCGCAAAGGGATTGTCTGTGTCGCCTCCGCCTGTGTAATCAGCGTTCTTCGCTTTGGTGATCCGGATGATACGATCGAAGATGTCCCGCT
>SPKZ01007059.1_pt1 | contig 10417 bp, 7 predicted proteins | sample 2456571 | NCBI WGS metagenome assembly SPKZ01 (sample SAMN11192286, study PRJNA482655) | marine metagenome | biome: ENVO:00000447; feature: ENVO:00000244|ENVO:00000211|ENVO:00000569|ENVO:00002023; material: ENVO:00002151; isolation source: ocean water from marine abyssalpelagic zone ...
TAGAGGGAGTCAAGACCTGAAAGGAAACTGGGCTCTTTTAGTAATAGCTACTATTACTATAATTAAAACAAACCCTCTTCTACCTATGATCGAATGAAGCTGGCCTCTAGCCAACCAAACCATTATAAATCTTAACCACAAACCATCCCCTAGCCGATTAATAGAATAAGTAATCATTCTAGATCGTTTAGTTGACAAAGAATCATAAAAGAGAATTAACAAAAAACTAACTACCCCTAATCCATCTCAACCAATAAGTAAGCTGGGAACTCTCCCTGATATTAAGAGAATTAACATTGAAAGAACAAATAGAGCTAGCAACATTACAAATCGATTAGATATAGCGCCAGCTGGAAAATAGTAATACGTGAATATAAAAACACATCTCCTAATGAACAGTACTAGAAAAGAGCCTGTACAGGACATAGTATCTAATACAATTCTTGGACAAAAATTTATTCTTCTTACCAAGATTCCTCAGTCAAACCAGGAAGATCTTAAGTTATTCACTAGGAGTATTGTTATAGCTAATATTAAAAAAATAACGCTTAAAAGAGCCCTCATTAAGTTAATAGGTTAATATATATAAACAAAGCTAGTAAAAGAACTAAAAATATAAAACACACAAACATCCTATTTAAAGAACCATCAAAACCTCTATATAAGCTAGTTCTTCTATTGAATATAGAAATTAGGGTTAAAGATAAATAAACCCCGAACCCCAGGAACCTAAAAGAAGTAGAGATATTAGAGTTAGTAATTAAGATATATAGAATAAGCACTAAAACTCCTCCTATATACACCATAATGAAAATTAACCCACTCCAAACAGAGCTATTAAGTAAGCCTACAGTCCTTATTAAACATACAGCCAATAACAGAAATAACATATCTGATAAATTGCGCGTAAAGAGTATAACATACAACCATGTAATAAACATTAACTCCACGCTTTCTTTATACCCTGAACAGAGTTACTTTAACACCCAAAGTTAATATCATAAGACTTACTAAAGAGTTAATTATTAACTGGTTTGTAAAAACCTTAATAGGCTCCTAAAACCTACACATAATCTGCCAAGTTAAATCGGCTCCATTCTATGTAAATTGTATAAATTTGGAGGGTGTTAATAATTAATACGAAAATAATGAACATCCCAAATAAAAGTGTAATGTAACAGAACTCCCAATACTATATTAAATAGGGAACAAGACCAAAAGGTTTTATGGGTATAAATTACGTTTACTATTAGAGATTATTAAAATTAACCTCATCTATATATTCAAGATTATTGATAACATAGTCATCAGCACCATCAAGATTATTTATAATACACCCATCAATATATTAAAAATAAATTAATACACCTTCACAGTAATTATTAAAATTTGATCAGTTAAGGTGACCTGTATCTAAGTACCGTGAAGGTTAATAGACTCTTGGAGCACGTATAGTACCCGTAACATAAAAGTTTAATCGGCTTGATTCTTGAATAATGCAAATATTCTATTCTATATAAATTATAAACTTGGAGAGTGCTAACTATTAATACAAAAATAATAAACACCCCAAATATAAAAATATAAGTATCCGGAATCCTTAATACAAAAGTACTAGGTTAAAATAAAGATCAACATCAGAGAAAGTTATTAACAGGAATTACATTAAATTCCCAGACTTGTTAACTGTACACTCTATTAAAATATTCCTGATAAATTTAGATCTCGTAACAGTGAGCACAAAAATACCCTCAGTCAAAGGCTTATCAGCTAGTAATACCATAAATATTAACAGATGCCCGAACAACATCATACAGTGAAGTAAATATATATAATTCCTTTCGTACTATTTATAAAAAATAAGAAGATAGAAACTGACCTGGCTCACGCCGGTCTGAACTCAGATCATGTAGCAATTACCCTTCGAACAGAAGGTGACTCAACTCTTTCTGAGAGTTAAGGTTGCTAGTCCAACATCGAGGTCACAAACAAGAACAATATTGTGCTGTTATCCCCGGGGTAGTTAGTAATGAATAAAATCGTTAAAAAATTATCTCAGGAAGTTTTATTCTTCCTTAGCCGCCCCAGCTAATCTTAAACTCCCGGGGTCTTGTCGTCTTTCTTTAGATTTTTGGTATTTTCACCAAATTATTAAATTAAAATTTATCTTATCAAAAAAGCTTAAAACGGGAAACCCATTCATACCAGTTATCAATTAAATAACAAATGATTATGCTACCTTAGCACGGTCAAGATACCGCGGCTCTTAACTGACGCAGGGAGCAGGGCTCACTACAAATAAATTCTTGTAGCTTGGTTTTTGGTAAACTTTCCATCTATATTTTTGCCGAGTTATTAGACAAGATTTATTAAATTACTAATTTATACATTAAACGGCATTTATAAATTGATTTTACCGCAAAGGTTAGCTCCCAAATACCTGTAGAATTAATAATTAGATGTTAGTTTATATGGAAAATTATTAGTATAAAAATTTATTAATAAATATATTGGAAGGTATAGAAGATTGATTCTATAACATAACTTATATAGTAGAATAATTAACCCTAAAGAAGATATAATCGAGTACGTAAAAAATTTCTTTTCTTTCTTAAGTCAACCTACTAATATATTACGTAGTGAGCAACCCTAAGAATGACCATTCGATTTCGTCTGCCTATTAAATAATAGATGTAATTATACAACCGTTATACAAAAAGGAACACATGTGAAATAAACTAGATGTAAAATAAGAGTAAATAATTTTTTTACCGAAGAATTATTAATTATATAAATTGAATGGAATAACCATGAAGTTAAATTAAAAGCTTAACTGTAATATCAACTCTACACCATAACTAACATAGAAGCTAGCAAAACAAGGATGGTCTGCCTTAAATTGATTGGGGGCCTAGTGACCTTAAAAGGTAAGAGCTTTCAGTAAAATAGAGGAGAGACTACAAATACTATAATTGTTAAACTAAAAATCACAGGAGAACTAACAAGTATTCTCACTAGCATAATTTTAGGCATGAACAAAGGGAGAAGAGGTATCCCTATTAAAGCAAGGCATCCTATAATTTTTATAAAATCGTCATTTAATTTTTCTCCTTGAACCCATAGAATAAGAGATAAACCATACATAACGAAGTATTTTCAAAATAAATCGAGATAACCACATAATATTAAAATTCCGCCAGTAGCAATAGATGAAGTGATAATAATTATTTTTGGAGTGGTAGCCCTAAAAGACAAGTAACAACCGGTTAGGATTCTTCACATAAATAGAATTAAACTATTTTGACTGTAGTTTAATATACAAATATAAAAAGGGATTTTTGTAGGAAAAAGAAGAACTAAAACCATATTCCAGTTTTGATAAGAAAGCAAAGGAACAACCCAAGTATGAAAAGGGGCTAAACCCAGTTTTACACATATAGCCACACAAATACCTAAAACCCTGTAAGACCAAGATTCTCAATAAATGGAAATCAAGACTAAGATAGAGGCGTATGACTGAAAAATAAAATATAATAAAACTGATTCACCTCGATTTCTTCTTATAATATTATTTTTTATAAGTATAGGGACCAAGGTTAGATTAACTAATTCCATAGCTATTCAAAACAGGACTCAGCTCCCTCTTAGTCTTATAAAGACAAGTCCCCTGGTCAGAATTATCGGAAATACTCTATATAGAATTTAACGATGCTAAATTAGCTTGATAATCAACATCAATGATTCCCGTTCTTCCGGCGATCGTTAGCTAAGCTTTCATTTAATACATAAAGGATGCAGCGTCAACCTTACCATTTAGTAGAGTACTCACCTTGGCCTGTTATTACAGGGGCAGCTGTCTTCGCGGCTCCTTTATCTTTTATTGTATGAGTGAAGACTTATAGGTTTACAGGTTTATTTGTTTCTCTAATTATAATTTCTTTATGTATGTCTGTTTGATGACGGGATGTTTCTCGAGAGGGGTCTTTCCAAGGCAGACATGGAGAAATAGTAGTCAGAGGTTTATATGTAGGAATAATACTCTTCATTGTAAGAGAAGTTATGTTTTTTTTCTCCTTTTTCTGAGCATACTTTCACGCAAGACTAGCACCATCTATAGAAGTAGGACTTCAATGACCTCCTATAGGAATTACTCCTGTAGATGCTTTCGGGGTCCCGCTACTAAATACAGCTCTTCTTATTGTTAGAGGTGTTAGAGTTACATGAGCCCACCACGCCTTAGAAGCAGGAATACACCGGTCAAGGTTAATTGGACTAGGTTTTACAATCTTATTAGGTGCTTACTTCTTATCTATCCAAGCTATAGAGTATGCAGAAACTTCATTTAGTTGAGCTGACAGGATTTATGGGTCTTGTTTTTTTATTGCTACAGGTTTCCACGGACTCCATGTTATCGTAGGGACAATCTTCTTGATTGTGATGTTTACTCGAATGGCTATGTCATTTATAAGACCAACTCATCATGTGGGATTTATTTGTGCTGCATGATACTGACATTTTGTTGATGTTGTTTGATTGTTTCTTTTCGTAAGAATTTACTGATGAGGTAGATTTATAAGTAGTTTAAACCTAAAACATCGGTTTTGTAAGCCGAGAATAAATACATTTTTCTTATAAATACTATTTATTATAAATTTACTAGAATAGATGCTACCAGTAATATAGGCACTAAGTGAATTATTGAGACTATATAAGTCCTATCTTTTTTAGTCGCTAAAGGATATTTTATTTGAGATCCATGAAGAGTAATAACTAAAATATATATATTAAAAGTTCCCCCCATGGTCACAAATACCACCCCTCAAGGGAAAATAATAGGTCACAGCTGAGCTATTCCTATAAACCCCAAAAGCTCCCCTCATAAATTAATTGAAGGAGGTAAAGAGGAATTAAGAATTAAAGAAAAAGCCCAAACTAGACCAAAAGTAGGTATTACATTAGTAATACCTCGAAACAGAGAAGTAGAACGTGACCCTAACTCTTTATAACCTTCATTTACCAAGTAGAATATTAAGCTCCTTACTAGCCCGTGACCTGTTATAATTAGTATTATAGACCTAAAAGATAGAGAATTGTTTATTAGTGAACTTCTTAAAACAAGCCCTATATGGCCTACACTTGAATAAGCTACAATTTGTTTTAAATCATCTAAAACGAAACAATAAATAAAAGCAATACAAGACCCTAATAAAGCAATATATAAGACTATTTGCTTGCTGAGAGCATCAGGGTTACAAACCCTGCCTAATAAATATATACCTCACCCTCCTATCTTTAATAATAGTCCTGCCAGAAGTATAGAACCTACTACAGGAGCCTGAACATGGGCTTTAGGAAGTCATGAATGAACCCCAAATACAGGAAGCTTAACCCTTATCGTAAATATAGCTATCCAAAACAAGATAAGCTCTACAGAAGGTATTGTAGATATATCAAAACCTGAACTAGAAGACCTGATATTAATAATAAATACCAAAAAGGGGATAGAACCTACTAGAGTATATAGGGTAATTCATAATAGAGCCTGAACCCGTTCAGGTTGATATCCGTATACAAGAATTATTAAAAAAATAGGAGCTAAAATGAACTCAAAAGAGCTAAACAAAACTAAAAAATTCCTAGTTGAGAAAAAAACACATAAAAGAGCCAATCTTTGCCAAATTAAGAAATTATAAAAAGACTGGTTAGTAATAACTAAACAAGGATAAACTAACAAGCAAGTTAAAAAAACTATTATTCAACTACCCGGAATAATCGAAAATCATTCTATAATTTGGTTGTCTACTATGAAAGTAACCCTAACAAAAGATAGAACTACACAATAAACTATTCGTATATGTCGATTAAAAGTTAAAATACCTAAACCGATAATGGACATGAGCTGTCAAATCACTATGAAAACCGTACTGGTTTGATGAGTGTTTTAGAAGAACCTCAATATTAGTCACAGCCTTTTTTTACCTGAACGTTAGGAGCTTTTGTTTGGAAAACAAATATATTAAATATACTATAAAAAATACCTACGCAGGGGATTTTACCTCTTTAGACTAGCTTGCAACTAGCATGATTAAATATCATAACATAAGTTTAAACAACTTCTAATACGACAGGCATAAAAGAATGGTTTGCACCGCAAATCTCTCTACACTGCCCATAAAATAAACCTGGTAAGTCTATAGAAGAAACAGAAGAGTTGATTCGCCCTGGAACAGAGTCTATCTTAACAGCTAAAGAAGGAAGAGCCCACGCATGAATAACGTCAGCCCTAGTTGTCCTTATATTATAACTCTCCCCTACATTTAGTACAGGACGGTTATCGACTTCTAAACAACGAGAAACTCTTTTAATTATATATATGTCTGTAGATGAATTAAATCCTGGTTGAGAGTAATCCCAATACCACTGATGTCCCGTTCTCTTTAACACCCTGAAAGCTGAAGACTTTTGGTCAGATTCGTAGAGTAACGACAGAGAAGGAATAGCCAAACCAATAAGAAGTAGAGCAGGAAAAGCAGTTCAGATAGTCTCTAAAAACTGGTGATCCCTCAAATTCCGATGAGAAAGCTTACTGAAAAAAAGATAACCTCCAATTATTATAACAAAGACACAAATCAAAGTAAGTAAACATATACCTGTATCATGAAATAAATTCATATTTTCTTGAAGTAAATTGGCTCTATTATTGAACCCAAGTTGAGAATTTCGTGACATATGACAATAGAGACTAATCTCTTATTTACTTCTTCAAAGTAACGCTTTAAATATAAGCTATTTTATCTTTACAACGTAAATTCACCTGAATGACAATCAGATATTTTATATAAACTAAAAAAAAATCTAAAGAAGAATAAAGCCCCAAACCTAGAGAAATAAAGAATAGAGAATACTATAGAAAGATTTTCGAAAGGAGCCTCAATCACACATCCTCCTAATCAGGTTAATATTAAAAAAGAAACTACAAACATTCAAAAAGAGAATTTATAGGTTTTCTTTGTGGAAGTTGGAGCGGAAAAGTTTGTATTTAAAGGGAGGAGATATATAATTACAATTGATAGTAATAAGGCGATAACACCCCCTAGCTTATTGGGAATTACCCGTAAAATAGCATAAGCGAAAAGAAAATACCATTCTGGTATAATGTGAACGGGTGTTACTATAGGGTTAGCCTTGATATAATTCTCAGGATCACCTAGTCTATTAGGAGCCCAAAGCAGGATTACAGTTAGACCAGCAATAACTAAAACAAACCCAATAACATCCTTTCAAATGAAATAAGGACCGAAGTTGATTTTTGAGACGTTTATTAAATCCCCAACAGGCCTTCTAGAGCCACGCTCATGTAAAAAATACAAGTGAACTACAGCTAATAACCTAACTACAAAAGGAAGTAAAAAATGTAAAGAATAAAACCGATTTAAAGTGGGTTGAGAAACATTAAAATTACCTCAAACTCATTCAACTAGGGCCGGGCCAATCACAGGAACAGCTCTAATCAAATTAGTAATCACGGTAGCCCCTCACAAGGACATTTGGCCTCAAGGTAACACGTAACCTAAAAAAGCTGTCCCTATAGTCACTAAAAAGATAGTTATACCACATATTCATACCTTAGTTTGAGTTTTGTAGGACTGATAATATAATCCTCGACCTAAATGTAAATAAAGAAAAAAGAAAATAAAAGATGCCCCATTAGCGTGTATCCTTCGAAATACCCATCCCCCAGGAACATCTCGAGTAATATGGATTACTGAATTAAAAGTATTAGTAAGATCTGCAGTATAGTGTAACCTTAAAAAGATACCCGAAGCCAGTTGGAGACCTATAAGTACACCTAAAATAGAACCGTACCTTCAGTTGTAAGAAATTATACTAGGAGTAGGTAATTTTAAAACAGGAGACAAAATAGAATTAGAACGTATAGTCATCAACATGATAAATAGATCAGACCAATATTAAGCAATTAAAGTAAGGTAAATTTTTCAGTGACAGCACTGTTATTATTAGTTAATAGAGTAAAGGTGACGAGCATTATTATAACTGGTTTTACACACCTGTTAAGAAAGTTAAGACTTTCAATGCTTAGACGTAAGTAAACTTGTTATATCTTATTTTCGTTAAGAAGGTCCTTAAATGTAAGGACGTCTACCTTAGAGGCGGTGTACCGCGTAAGAATTGTTGTTTCTTAAGGAGTAATACATATTACATAAGGTGGTCAATTTCCATACTTCTGTTTTGAAAGCAGGATAAAAGTTTTACATTAACTTATTTGATGAATCTGATTAGGTCTTTCCGTATTAGTAATTATTGTTATTCTTCTTTTATGTGTAAGGGTCCTGCAAACTAACAATAAAGGCCAAGAAAGATATACAAGGTTTGAGTGTGGATTTGAAGCTATAACTAACACACGTAGACCTTTTTCTACCCGGTATTACCTCCTGGTAATTGTATTCCTTATTTTTGATGTAGAGCTATGCTTACTTTTACCTTACGTAAGTGCGTACTTTAATATAAGACAGTCTTCTCCTTTAATATGGGTCTCTATTATTGTTATTTTGTTAGCGGGAATCTTTCATGAGTTAAATGAAAATTCTATAACCTGAAGAGGTTATTAAAAAGGTAAGCTAAGTTAAAGCTATGAGCCTCATAAGCTTACAATGGAGTAGACGCCCCTTTTTATTGAAGTTAGTTTCAGACTCAAATCTATTAATTTTATTGTAGGTCAAGACAGTATTAGCATTCCTAGTCAAATCTAAACATTATATATTATTGAGAAATAAATATAGCAATAAATTTATATTATATACTAACATGGTGCCAGCAGTAGCGGTTATACCATGTATAATGATAGAGTTTCTAGTAATATCTATAAAAAAAATATGATCAAAGGTAAAATAGGATTATATTAACTAACAGTTTAACTCCATAAATAAGACAAGGATTAGATACCCTTTTATTAAGGAACAAAAGAAAATTACTATAATTAAAAATAATAAAGATGGCGGTAGGTCAAACCTTCAGGGGAACTTGCTTCGTAATTCGTTAACCCCCGAGTTAGTTTTCCCTAGAATTTTATAGCCCTCCTACTGTTGTGTATGTTAATTTCTGAGAACATTATTTTTCTCTTTTGAAAAAACACAAATAAAAGTGAAGCTTATGTCTAGGTTTATTGTGAGTTACTATATATAAATATGGAGAAGGGTGCCAGTATAATACACCCACCTGTCTTAGGACTTGAAAGTACTATTTAATATTATACAATAGGAATTATATTTTGACCTATGTACAAATCGCCCGTCAATCTTTAACCACAAGGTAAGTCGTAACATAGTAGAGGTAAAGGAATTTGCCTCTAATTTCGGATAATCTTGGTTTTCGACACCAAATAATTTCAATGTACTGGAAGCGAAATGTTGATAACTGACTTATTTTCATCTATAGATCAAGGTAATGGATTTATGTGAATATTACCAATTCTTCTTATTTTCCCTATCACAACTGGACGAAGAAGAGTAGTTCTTTCTATCATGACCGCTAACATTGAAAAATCAGTGCTAGGTGGGGTAAGAAGGGTGATTTCACCTATTATAATCCTTTTCCTTATCCTTAATCTTTCTGGTTTGGTTCCCTTATCATACCCATTAACTAGAAGACCATGACTGGTCATGATAACTGCTATTATTGGATGGTTAAGGGTTCTTTCTTATATAATGAGAAATAACTATAAAGACACTATTGCACATCTCTCCCCAACAGGAGCTCCTTTTGTGCTTTCTCCTATTTTAGTATTAATTGAAACTATTTCTATTTTAATTCGACCGTTGACCCTCACTGTCCGGCTAGTTGCAAATATTTCTGTGGGGCACGTAATTTGCGGGCTTTTATGTGCTGTATTAGACGCCTTAATTCAGCCAATGTTCCTTCACTTAACCTTACTATTTTATAGAGCTTTTGAAATAGGGGTGAGAGTGGTCCAGGCTTATATTTTTGCTCTGCTGCTAGTCCTATATAGAAATTAGGTAGCGTGTCCCTTAGCAATTGGGCCCACCTAGCTACTTTTGATTTCACAAACAGCACCATTATTAGGATGAGTATTTTTATTGCCTTTATTTTCTTTCTGATTATTTAGATAAAACTATCTATAGTTATTCTTGTTTAATTTTAGGAGATGGCAGAGTTTATGCTTTACTTTTAAGAGGTAACTACACTATAATTAGTTCTTTTTTTTTCCCAGGATTTGGTACTATCGTTTTTTGGTGACGAAGGAGAAGCGTGCGCTCGGAAATAATTTTTACCTCTAACTTTATTATTATTTTTTATAAGGGGGATGCACGACCTAGATCACTTTTTTAGTGACCGGCTAGGTAAAATTCACAATAAAAAAAAAAGTGGAAAAAAATAA
>SPKZ01005095.1_pt1 | contig 10411 bp, 4 predicted proteins | sample 2456571 | NCBI WGS metagenome assembly SPKZ01 (sample SAMN11192286, study PRJNA482655) | marine metagenome | biome: ENVO:00000447; feature: ENVO:00000244|ENVO:00000211|ENVO:00000569|ENVO:00002023; material: ENVO:00002151; isolation source: ocean water from marine abyssalpelagic zone ...
ACGCTTTTGTCTCCGGTCGATCCTTGGAGGCTTGCAAGGATGTTGTGGCGATAGCGTAGGGGTAGCCGTGTTGGGGTAAGGCTGCGGTTCGCCATTTCACCGGGGCCACCGCGGCCGGTTGCGGCGGTGCTTCGCCGGGGATGGTGTGTCGACGGAGCAGGTAGAAAAAATCGCGCTTTTGACGCTTGATGTATCTAGGGAATCCCATCAGTTGCATGCTGCGAATCATGCGTCGCCCGCGAAACCTCAGGCCGGGAGCATCGGGAACGCTGCCCTGGGTTTTCCACATTCGTGACAGATAGCCTTCGAGCTTAGGTAACTCTGCCGGTGGCGCCGCGCGATAAAATTCGAAGCCAGTGTGCCCCGAGTTCATGTCGAGATGCATCGCGTAGTCGCAGCGAACGCGTTTCATAGCGAGACCGAGTTGCTTATGATCGACGTTGGCACCGTAAAAGTACGCGACGAAACCTTCTTCGGTGCGACACAATCCGCTGCGCACCGTCCGTGTATCGTCTTCCCAATCTGATGGGACGCCTCCCCACCACAGCCGGCCGTAGGGGTTGAACACGCCCCCGGCGATCAGCGGGGTGAGATTTTGTCGATAGCTGACGAAGCTATCCGGAATGGGCGCGTCCTTCGCCCACGTTCCAAAAGCAGTGGAGCCATCCCGAAGTCGCGCCACCGTCGCGGCATAGGGCTGCGGAGGGACGTAGCGGGTTCCCTCGACCATCATGCCCCAACCGCCGTGCGTGCCTTGGAACCCGCCGTTGAAAGCGCCAACGAGTCGGGTCAGTGTGGACGGATCCCGTGGGATGAGCCCGGTGCCCGTTTCGCCGGTGGCGCTTTTGGGCTCGTGGGTGCCGCTCTGCATTCGCAGCTCGATGTGTCGTGGATCCCAGATGGCCACGTACACCCGTGCGCGTTCTCGGCGCTTGTCGGTGCGTACGTAACTGGTCAGGAGCGGGAGCGCTCCACTGCTGGGGTGATTCAGGAATGGGTCTTGGCTTAGATCCACCCAGCGGCCCTCGCTGTCGAGCGCATTTTCGATGATGGGCTCGAACGGTTTTGGTGGCCAAGCAGATTCCGGATCGCGGTGTTCACTGATTGTGTTGGCTAGATTGCCGCCAAAATCCTCCGCCACGGAGTGCTGCTGAGCCGCACGGCTGCTGCCTCCGCGGGCCAGGTGAACCCAGTCTAAGGCCTTGAACGCGACCGCCTTCAGGAGCTGCATTTTTTCACTCCCGAACCAGGGCAGTGCGCGGACGCGGTTCACCGCCCAGGTGACGAGGTTGCCGGGCTCTGCGCGAGCGCGGCTGTTCTCCCGTAGGTAGCGTTCGCCTTCGATGCTGGGGTTGACTGTCGATATGGCGATATGATGGCCGTCGGCTTGAGCGACCAGCGCGCTGTCGTTGAGTTCGAGCGTCAGTTGCGAAACCGCAGGATCGAGCTTGAACGAGCGTCGCAGGATACCGTCGAGCTGTCCGGCGTCCTGCAGGTTAGTAATGCGTTGCTGCCAGCGGGCGCGAGTGGTCCAGGAATCCGGGAAAGGGTGGGCGGCGCTAATATCGACGTACTGCAAGAGGTAGCTGGACTGACTGCTGCCGACACCCCACGCCGCCCGGGTCCCGTGAGTTTGCAATTGCGATTCCGTTGCCGTTCGGGTCTCACTTAGATTGTAAACAGTACCGACGGACAACCATTGCCCCTCGGGGGTGAGTTGCGCTGACACCAAGTAGACGTCATTTGGAGCGTCGGGTGAATGGCCCAGCAAAACCGCCCGTGCGGAGTGAGACCGAGAGGCGATCACGCCTGGCCGAATGCGGACCCACTGGATGGACGCGTCGTCGACGGCGAGCCCTTGGCTTGCCAGCGCGCGGCCCAGGGCTTGGTTGCGGTTATCGTTGCTTTGAAGTTCCGCTGGCCATTGTGCCAATAGGGCGGCCCCCAGTACGCAGGGGAATGGGCGCTTCAACCCTCTCATGGCAGGGGGCGGCTGCCTGAAACCGCTGGACCGCTAACGGGAGGACGAGACACTGGCCCGGAGTTATCACCGACCGGCCTCCTCGAACAGTGGGCGAGGGCGATCGCTGCCAACGGAGTTGTGCGGCGTCGGCTCCCGGCAACCGTGTTGGCTCACGGGAGAAGCAGGATCCGACGAAGTACGGGAATATCCCGATTTCTGAGCGATTCCGTGGTTGGCATCACATGTGCTGGATTAGCGCCCTGACATGCTAGCCTGGCCCATCATGACTCCGTTCGGCTCAGGAACCGATGCTGCTGAAGGCGATTCGCGAGCTGTCTGTTCAGGGCGATCTGTGAAGCGACGTGGCTGGCTGTTGGTCGCCGGGCTAGGCGCGATTGCGCTCGGTCTGCCGGGGTGCCTCTCGCCGACGTTGCCGTTGCCGCCGCCGGACGCGCCGTACCCCGAGGGGCCCGATCACCAGGGTTACTACCGCTTAACCGGGACGGTTCCGGCGGGACCCGCGGAGGTCATGGTGCTCAATTACGAGACCGATCGAATTTTTGGTCAGAACACGGCGGACGGTGCCTACGAGATCTTCGTGGCCGGGTCCGCCGGTGACGGCCTGGCCCTCTGGTACACCAGCGGCGGCCAAAAGAGTTCGGCGGTGGGCTTTGTGATCCCGGAATCCACGGCTGCTATCGCCGACGACGGCACACCGGACACCGACGCCGGCGCCGGCGATAGCAGCCCGGAGTAACCTGGCCTTCGGCGAGTCCAGTGAACGAGCCACCGCGATCGCTGAGTGACCTGCCCCAGTCGGGGCAAGGGCAGGTCACTCCACTCCTCAGCCTCACCTGTGGCTCTACCGGAGTTCTTGTTTAGGGCCTCGGAGCTTCGCTCCTGCGGCGTCCTCGGAGCTATCGCTCCTGCGGTTCAGCGTCGACAAACGGCACGCTGGGCAAATGAGGCCGGGGCCCCACGCTGCAGGAAACCGCAGCGCCATAGGCGCGAGGACGCCGCAGGCCGTAGGCCGAGGACCTCGAGAAAACAGGTTCGCCGAGCCAGGTTGAACGAAGGAGCGAAGCAATTCCCCCCTCACCCAAGGGGGGGAATTGAGTAGCGATCGTTCAATCGGGCTCGATCAGCGGACTCGCCGAAGGCGAGGCCGATCAGGAGACGGTTTTTAGGCTGATCCGTCGTCCGTCGCTGTGGCGATGCACTAGATGATCGCTGAAAACTTCAGGCGGCGGAAGCGGATCCAGCGTGTCTTCCACTTCGCCGAGCAGGTCATAGTCTGTGGCATCCGAGATCGTCGCGTGCACCATCGTTCCTGGCGATACCGGCCCGCCCGAGAGGTACACGCAGCCGTCGATGTCCGGAGCTTGGCCTGCGTGGCGTCCTCGCATGACCAATTCGCTCTCTTCACTCACACCCTCAACGAGGATTTCGAGCTTCTTACCGATTAGCGCTTCGTGTTTTTCGGCGCTGATATCTTGCTGCAGTTCCATAAGGGTGGCGGCTCGCTCTTGGGCGAGTTCCGGGGCGACCTTTCCGTCCAGATGACGGCTCTGACAAGTCTCTTCATCGGAGTAGTGAAATACTCCGACTCGGTCGAACTCGGCCCACTCAACGAAATCGCACAGCTCCGTGAACTCTTCGTCCGTTTCCCCGGGGTGGCCGACGATGAACGCGGTGCGGAACACCAAGTCTGTGATCTTGGTGCGGAGTCGGTCCACTAGGGTTCGGAGTCGATCACCGCCGTGACCTCGACCCATTCGGCGCAACATGGCATCGGCCGCGTGCTGCAGGGGCATGTCTACGTAGGGCACGACCCGTTCGTGATTGGCGATGACGTCGATGATGTGCTCGTCGAGTTTCTCGGGGTAGAGGTAGAAGACGCGTACCCAACGGATGCCGGGGACGTTGGCGACACGTTCCACCAAATTGGCGAGAGCGTGCCGATCGCCCCCCTGATCGCGGCCATAAGCGACCGTGTCTTGGCTGACCAAGTTGATTTCGAGCACGCCGGCGGCGGACAGTTTCTCGACTTCGCGGATGACGTCGTCCGGTGTGCGGGAGCGTTGTTTGCCGCGCAGTTGCGGAATGACGCAAAAGGAGCAGCTTCGGTTACAGCCTTCAGCGATTTTGACGTAGGCGCTCGCACCACGCGTGCTGATCGTTCGTGGGTCCGTCGCCTTGACCACCCAATCAGCAGGGTTGCCGACGAGCATTCGGTCGGCATTGCCGCGCAGTACCGAGCCCAGCTTCAGCATGTCGCTGGAGCCGAGAAAATGGTCGACCTCCGGCATGTCGTCGGCGAGTTCTTGGGGGTAGCGTTGACTGAGACAACCCGCCATCACCAGCTTCTTGCACTGACCGCCTTGTTTGTGGGCGGACAGCTCTAGGATCGTATTGATGGATTCGGCCTTGGCTGACTCGATGAAGCCGCAGGTGTTTACGACGATGACTTCGGCCTCCTCTGGCTTCGTCACGTGTGTGTAGCCCTCTGCCTTGGCGACGCCGAGCATCACCTCGCTGTCCACGCGGTTCTTGGGGCAACCCAAGCTCACGAAATGGACGGTGGGTGTTTTCTCGGTCATGACTCTAGCGTTTGGCTTCAATGGCGTCGGTGAAACGTTTGAAGAGATAACCGGAATCGTGGGGGCCGGCGGCTGCTTCTGGGTGGTACTGCACGCTGAAGGCGTCCAGGCTGGGGGCAGAGAGACCTTCGCTGGTGCCGTCGTTGAGGTGCACGTGGGTGCTTTCAGCGACGCCCCGGATCGACTCGACGTCCACCACGAATCCGTGGTTTTGCGTGGTGATTTCCACCCGCCCGCTGCGGTTGTCGAGCACGGGCTGATTCAGGCCGCGGTGCCCAAACTTTAGCTTGAAGGTTTTGGCGCCGAGGGCTCTGGCCAGTAGCTGGTGTCCCAAGCAAATGCCGAAGATGGGTTTCTTGCCGAGCAGCGACTTGATGGTATCGACGGCGTAGCCAACCGCTGCGGGATCCCCCGGGCCGCTGGACAGAAACACGCCGTCCGGCGAGAGACCGAGGATGTCGTCGGCACTGGTATCGGCGGGAACGATGGTGACCTTGGTGCCGGCGTCGACCAGACATCGCAATATGTTTCGCTTGGCACCGAAGTCCATGGCAACGACATGGGCAGGGGAGGAGAGGGTCATGGTTGTGGGACCGGTGGTCGGTGCTGCCGGGTCGAAGGAGACGCCCCAGTCGCCTCGACCTTCGGTGAACTCGTAGATCTTCTTGGTGCTCACCTGCTTGGCGAGATCCAGTCCCTCCATATTGGGCGCTGAACGCGCTTTGTCCACCAGCGTGTCGGGATCCTCTGTTCCGATACAGGCGTTCTGTGAACCCTTGTCTCGTAGAAGGCGGGTGAGTCGCCGGGTGTCGATGCCCGTGATGGCGACGACGGATTCCTCGGACAGGTACTGGTGGAGGTCCTTTTCGGAACGGTAGTTGTCCGTGACGGGGCTGGCGTCACGCATGATGAAACCGGCGACGGTAGCCTTGAGGTCGACGCTTTCCGCGTCCTCCGTGTTGATGCCGGTATTGCCAATCTGGGGCGCTGTCATGGTGACAAGCTGTCCAGTGTAGGAAGGATCGGTGAGCACTTCCTGGTAGCCAGTCATGCCGGTGGTGAAAACCGCTTCGCCAACTGCGCTGCCTTCGGCGCCATAGGCGTAGCCCCTAAACAGGGTGCCATCGGCTAGGGCAAGGTGTGCAAGCTTCGCTCCGTTCACTCTGATTCCTTAGCTTTCCCGTTGTCCGGTTGCCGCTCGAAGACGATGTTGCCTCCAGCGATGGTCATTTCGATACGCCCCTTCAACTGCCGTTTCATGAATGGCGAGTTCCGGCTCTTCGTTTCTAAATCGGACTGTTCGGGTACCCAAGGAGTGTTGGGATCCACGAGTGTTAGTTCCGCGATGGCGCCTTCTTTCAGCGAAGGCACTTCGAGTCCGACGATTTTAGCGGGCCGGGTGGAGAGCGCGTCCACCAATCGAGAGACCTTGAGCGGACCTTCCGTGAGTTGCAGCAAGAGACCGAAACACAACTCGAGTCCCATCATGCCCGGGGACGCGGCGGAGAACTCGCAGTCCTTCTCGAGGGGGGAGTGAGGCGCATGATCCGTGGCGATGGCGTCGATGGTTCCGTCCGCCAACGCTTCTTGGAGGGCGGCGACGTCCTCGGCCTCGCGAATGGGAGGGTTCACCTTGCAGAAGGTGTCGTAACCGATGACTGAGCTATCCGTCAGAAGCAGATGGTGCGGCGTGACTTCGCAGGTGACGTCGATACCTCGGTTCTTCGCTTCCCGAAGGATACGCACTGCCCCGCGTGTCGATATATGTGCGGCGTGGTAGCGAGCTCCGACGTATTCCGTGAGCAAAATGTCTCGCGCGATGATGATGTCTTCGGCGACGCGCGGCCAGCCCCGGAGACCGAGCTGGGTCGAGACCGCGCCTTCGTTCATGTCGGCGCCCTCGGTCAGGTCGTGATCTTCAGCATGCTGGATGACGGGCATGTCGAAGTTCTTGGCGTACTCCAGTGCCTTGCGCATGACGGCGCTGTTCATCACGCAAACGCCGTCGTCACTCACGGCAACCGCACCGGCCTCCCGGAGCTCCGCCATCTCGGTGAGCTGTTTGCCCTTTTGACCTTTGGTGATCGCGGCGATGGGATGAAGAGCGACGCCGCCGATTTCTCGGGCGCGTTGCTTCATCATGTCAGTCACTGCCCGAGTATCGTTTACCGGGTTCGTGTTGGGCATCACGCAGATGTGCGCGTAGCCACCCGCGGCGGCCGCAGCGAGTCCCGTACTGATGTCCTCTTTGTACTCGTGACCCGGTTCGCGCAAGTGCGCATGCATATCAACGAAGGCGGGCAACAGCCACTTGCCGGTGCCGTCGACTACCTTCGCGGCGTCCGCATTTCTGTACTCCGCGCCCGCACCGGGGCCGACGTGAGTGATCGTACCGCCCTCGATGACGACATCGCAGACGACATCGAAATCACGGGACGGGTCAATGCCACGGACATTTTCCACCACAAGTAGAACAGGAGGGCTCACAGCGCCGGGCTAGATAGCATGCCGAGGGGAGAGAAGGGTCGCAAACCGCGGGGATTTTACGGCTTGGCAGATCCAGCCTTCAGAGAGACGCGAGGCCTGTCGGCCGCACCGCCAGCTGCGGTAGGATGGCGGCTATGAGCGACGACCGTCCCTTACCCAAATCCGTTCCTCCTCCGCCGCGTAGGAGCCGAGTTTCCCGTGCATCGGCAACTTCTGGAGCCAGCCGACCGCCCACGCCTCCCAGCAAACGCAAGCAGGACCGGGACCCTGACGGGGTGAAGTCCACCCAAGTTATGCCCCAGGTGAAAATTCCGCCTGCGCCGCCGAGCCCTCCGAAAAAGGCCGGCTCACGAAAGGGCAAAGCTGCCGGCAAGGATTCTGGTGGCACAAAAGCGGCGTCTGCCGACGGCGAGCTCCCGAAGACGGCCAAACGTAAGGGCAAAACCAAAAAGCCTTCGGGCAAGGTTGCCAAGACGATCCGAATGACCTCGAGCGAAGCCGGCGTCCCGGTGGTGCCGGTCGCTCCTGCCGCTCCCGTCGAGTTGGAGCTAACTAACGATGCCACCGCCACGCATTACGATGTGGCAGCTGCCGCTCGACTAGCGGAAAGCGCCCGAAACGCCCCCGCCGAGGGAAGGGATGTATACGCGGAAAATACCATCACCTTGTGTCGTGAGGCTCTGGAGGAGACCCCCCCGGCTCGTCGGGCGGCGAGGCTGTACTACGAGATGGCCCGGCTGTTGGAGTCGCCGCTGGGACGATTTGAGGAAGCTGCTGCTAGCTACACGGACGCCTTGAAGGGGGCACCGGAGCATATACCGACCCTCCGTGGCGCTCGCCGAATGATGTTACAGGCGGACAAATACGCTGATGCTCTGCCGCTGATCGATCGGGAGGTCGCGCTGACTGCTGAGCCTCCCCGCAAGGCTTGGCTCTTGTACGAGAAGGGATGCATCCTTGAGGATCGCATGGGACGAAAACCCGAGGCGCAAAAAGCGTTTCAGGCGGCCCTTGAGCTGGATCCGAACAATACGAGTGTACTGAAGACCGTGACGCGCTTGGCATCCCAAGCGAAGGCCTGGGATAGCCTCGACTCCGCCTACCAAGCGACAGCGAACGCTGTTTCTTCTGATCCTATGCATCGAGCCGCGGTGATTGCGGAGCGCGCAAGGCTAGCGGCATCGCGAAAAAAAGATCGAAAGTTGGCGATTGAGCTCTACGAGACCGCACTCGGCTTGAACCCGCATTCCCCGGGTGTAGCGCATTCCTTGAAGGCACTTTTGTACTCGGAAGCCCGCTGGGGCGATCTGATCGACGTGCTCAATCGAGAGGCAGACTTTGCCGCCCAAGCTGAGGTCCGTTCCATGGCGCGCTATCGCGTGGCGCGTTTACAGAGTGCCCGTCTCGGCAACGTCGACGAGGCCATCGAGGCCCTGGAACGGGCATCCGAGGACGCTCCGGGCGACACGATGATTCTCGAAGAACTCTGCGCCCAGTACCAGGGTGGGCGTCGCTGGCAACCCCTAGTGGATGCCTTGATTCGGCTCTGCTCATTGACCTCTGAGCCAAACTCAGCGGTGGGTATTTGGCATCGCGTCGGGCAGTTGTACCAGGACCGGCTTGCGTCAGAAGACGAAGCTATCGCAGCCTTCCGCAGGGCGCTGGACACGGATCCGATTTATCTGCCGGCCTTGCAGGCCCTGGGCGAACTCTACACCAAACAAGAGCAATGGTCCGCTTTGGTCACCATGTACATGGGAGAGGCAGGAGCCGCCAAGAGCGCAGACCGGCGAGCCGCGGCCCACGCACGCGTCGGCGAGCTGTTCGAGCGACAGCTCAAGAGTCCGGAACAGGCGATCGATCATCATCGCAAAGCCCTCGCCCTACAAGCCGGATGTTCGACGTCATTCCAGGCCCTGGCTCGGCTCTACTCGGTGGGTGGCAAGTGGCGGGAGCTGATTGAACTTTACGAACGGCAGATCGAAGAGAGCCCGACCCCGGATGCGAAAATCACTTACCTCTTCAAGGTGGGTCGCCTTCAGGAGGACGCCTTGAACCTACCGGCTCAAGCGATGCTGTCCTACGCGAAGATTTTGGAGATCGATGCGGGTCATTTTGGCGCTATTCATGCCGTTCAGCGCGCCGCCGAACGTGCCGGTAAGTGGCAAGAGTTGATCGGTTCCCTTGAGCTAGAGGCAAAGACGACGAAGGACAAAAGCCTCTCGTGTCAGTTGCGCCATCGCGCGGGTGAAATTCTGGCGGGTCAATTGGACTCCGCCGACGCAGCACTGGAGATTTTTCAGCGCGTTCTCAAAGACGAACCGGCACACGAACCTTCTCTGGCAAGTATCGGAGCCATCTATTATTCGAGCGGGCGTTACGGTGATTTGCTGAACACGTATTCGGTGGAGCTTGGCCTGATGAAGAAGTCGGCATCGCGCATCCGCGAAGGGGCGGCTCTCCTGTTCAAGATGGGCGAGCTGGCCGACGACAGGCTCGGCGACAACAAGAAGGCCATGGGCTTCTACAAGCAGGCTGTCGCCATGGACGCGTTTCATCGACCGTCTTTGCATGCCTTGGAGCGCCAGATGGCGGCTATCGGAGACTGGGCGGGCGTTGTTCACACCCTAGAGTTGGAGCTGAGCGCGGTTCCTGATGGTACCGAAAGGGCGCGTGTGGCGTACCGAGTCGGTGAGGTGTGCGAGCAGTCCTTGTCCCAGGCCGACAAGGCCTTGGTCGCTTACGAACAATCCATCACTGCGGATCCTGAGTTCCGACCCGCAGTGGATGCGCGCACCCGCATGCTGGAGTTCAAGGGCGCTTACCGGCAACTTTGCGAGGGGCTGGAGGCGGATGGTGCTGTTGCGGCGGACCCCGCGATTGCTATCACAGCTCTGTTTAACCAGGGCGAGGTATTGCGAGACAATCTGGATGAACCCGTCCGAGCACTAGAGTGTTTCGAATCGGTACTGAAAATGGAACCAAATCACGTGGGGGCGTTGTTGGCCCTGGAGTCGCTCTACTCAGAGCGCGGCAACTGGGAGAGTCTGTCGGAAGTGTACTTGGCTCAGGCTCGCGTGTTCGAAAACGGGCAAGCCAAGGTGGCAGCCCATCGGGAACTGGCTCGGTTACAGGAAGCTCGCTTGGATCAGAGTGACCGCGTGAAGGACACTCATCTGGCCATCGTGGGTTTGGTCCCTGATGATACCGCCTCGCTGTCCACCATCGAACGGCTCGCCCTGGCGGGCAAAGATCTCCAGCTCGTGTGTCACGTGGATGCCAAGCTGGCGTCTTCGTCAGACGACCGCGGTGTCGTGAGCTCCCATCAAACCCGGCTCGCCGAGGAGCTCGAAGGGCAGGG
>SPKZ01013630.1_pt1 | contig 10409 bp, 8 predicted proteins | sample 2456571 | NCBI WGS metagenome assembly SPKZ01 (sample SAMN11192286, study PRJNA482655) | marine metagenome | biome: ENVO:00000447; feature: ENVO:00000244|ENVO:00000211|ENVO:00000569|ENVO:00002023; material: ENVO:00002151; isolation source: ocean water from marine abyssalpelagic zone ...
CGAACGGCGTAGTTTTCGATGCCGTCGAGGCGCTTGATGACCTCGTCGGCTGTGGCCGCTTGTCCCAGAGTACCGACCATATACGCCGCCTTGATTCCCGCGAACTGGGTCTTGCGTTCCTGGTTGGCGCTCTTTTCGGACTCATCGAGATAACAAGCGAGGTTCTTGTCGCACTTGGTGACCATGGCTTCGGCGAGCTTGAAGGAGTCTTTCTCCATCTTGCTGCCGTAGCGGTTCACGGCGCGCTTCACCTTGCTTAATTGAGACTTGTCCATCAGCTTCATGGCAGTCACGGTCATGGCGACCTGTGCGTTGCGCCTCATCTCCGAGTCGCCCTTTACCTTGCCGGCGGTTTCCAGCAGCCACGGCGTCATGCTGCTGTCGAAGAACATGCCCGCGGATTCTGATAACACCGCGAGAGCGTTCCGATGGGGCGGAATCAGCGTGTCCGCCGAGATGGACTCGACGGCCGCTTTGAAGGCGGCTTGGCTCTTGGCCGTGTGCGGCAGCTTCGCTAGTTCGCGTGCGATCACTGCCTTGTTCGACTCGTCTTCCTGCTTGCCTAGAGCGGTAATCATGGCGATTTCAGCAGCGGAGTTTCCGATGGTTCCCAACACCAATGCCGCCGTCTGAATGTGCGGCTTGCCCGTGGGCGCTTTCTTGGTGGCTTTCTTGATCTTGATGGCTGCAAAGTCTGCTAGCCCCTTGTCTTCGTCGTTGAGCAGCTTAACGGTGCGGTCGACGGCGGGCTTGCCGATTTTGGCTAGGGCGACGATGGTCGTCATCTGAATGTCTGCCTTGTGCGGATCCAGCATCACCTTCAACAAGCGCTCGACTGCGGAGGCATCACCGATTTCACCTAGGATTTGGGCGGCGGTGGTTTGCCAGAACAGCTGGTTCTTGAAATCGGCAACGGAGTCCGTGTCTTTCGCGTTGGGCTTTTCGATGTCCGCCACGAGTTTCTGAAGGAGAGGCTCCACCCACGCCTTGTTGGGCATCTTCACCATGGCCTGATTCAGATCTTGGTAGGACTTGGCTCCTTCCTTGCTACCCGCACGAATCTTGTCGAAGGCGGCTAGCATCGATGGGGCGGTGCCTTCTAGCTTGAGCTCGCCGGCTGCCAGAGCCGCCCAACGAACGTCGTCGGCACCGTCACGCCCGCTCGAGGCGAACTCTTCGAAGGCCTTGATCAGAGCGGGTTCCGAGCGTGGGTCCTTCATCGAACCGATCAGTTTGATCAGGGCGATGCGGGATTTTTGGTTTAGATCCCCGTAGTGGTCGACGTAGCTTTTCGACAGGGGTTCAACCACCTGGTCGAGCAGCTGGGTGACCTCGGGTTTGGTGTGGTCGCTGCCGGCTTTGGTGACGGCGTCTTCGAAGAACTGCGCTAGGCGTTTGATGGCAGTGGGTCGCCATTTGTCGTCTTCGAGCTTGTCGACCCAGTATTCCGGCTGACTTTCGTCTTTGCAGCCGACAACAGAAGTCACCATGCCGATGGTGGCAGTCGTCGTGATCGTGCCGAGCACGAGAGAGCGGATGAGTGACGCGGCCGTTACTATGGAGCGCATGTAATTTCCTCCCGAGGATTGTGTTCTGGGCATGCCGTAGTCACGGGTTGGGTAGACCCTAAGGTCCCGCAATCTCCGCGAATTCGACGTTCCCAGGGGGACGGTAAGGCAGGGGTTGGAGTGGTGTCAATGAGAGCCCCCAGTCTGTGGCATATGAAATCGTCCGAAACAGGCGTCCGAGCCGTCGGCGGAGAGATGTATCGATGCGGCTGGACCGATCGGAGTGGCCTCGGCATTGGCAGATTCTTGCTGCGCGAAGAGGATCTGCGGGGTTTTATTGGTCTACTTGAGCTCGGGTGCGTCGGGATGGGTGGCTCTCGCGTCGGCGAGGCGGCTGATCAGCAGCGGGTGCAAAGTTTTATTGCATGCGGCAACGCCTCGGCGATTCGTTAAGTCACGACTTCGATAGTCCATCAGCGTTCCATAAGCGTCCGTATAGACCCCTCCCGCTTGGTGGACCAATGCGTCGACGGCGCACGAATCCCAGCGTTTTCCCGCATGGCCCGGAGCCACATAGAGATCCGCGCTGGCGTCCGCGATGGCAGCGCCCTTGAGCCCTGCGGAGCCCAGCGCCATTACCGTGCTGGTGCCGAAAAATTCAAGCACCTGCTCGAGGACCTCGGTTCGGTGACTTCGGGACGCGACCACCATAGTGTCTTCTAAGCGCCCACAGTTGCCTACATGTATCATGGAGCGGTTCTCGCCAGGGCGGGAACGCCAGGCAGCTGTCGATGGGCTAGCGGCCCACAGGATCCCCGACGCCGGAGCCAGGACCACCCCATGCGTGGCGCGATCTCCCTCCACCAGCCCTATCATGATGACGAACTCGCCATTTTTGGCCACGAACTCCCGAGTCCCATCCAAGGGATCCACGAAGAAGATGCGTTCGGCCGCCTGGGCCCGGCGGAATCCCTCAGGATCGCTTTCTTCGGCCACGATGCCGGCGTCCGGAAAGGCGTCGGCCAGGCTGGCGCAGATTTGCTCGTTGGCGCGCTGGTCCGCCTGGGTCACCGGATCGTCCTTAGCCTTGTAGTCCACGGAAAAATCCGTCTTGTACACTTCGAGTATCAGCGGGCTGGCTGCCTCGGCGATCCGCACCATCTCGTCCAGGACTGGATCGTTCATCGTCTCACGGTCCCGTCGACGTTTTCGCTCCGTGTCCGGCGCTGCGCGCTCAGAGCCTTCACCGAGTTACACCCACGTCCATCAGGCGGTTCGCAAATCGCTTGAGGCGTTGTTCATCCAGGTAAGGCGCGCCTCGTCCGGACTCCCGAACCAGTTGATCGAGCTGGGTGCAATCCCGGGGACCGATCACCATGGCGCTGATTTGTGGGTCTGCCAATACGTAGCGCAGGGCACTGCTCCTCATGGTCAGCACGTCGTCGCCGATCAAGGCTCGCAGGGCCTCGAGCTGACCCGTTCGTCGTCGCAACTCGTCCGGAGTCCATCGAGCGGAGCGATGATCGGTAGCAGGAAATTCCTTATGGGGTGGCCACTGCCCGCAGAGCAAACCGTGGGAGAGCACCGAACGCGCCAACACGCCGGTGCGCTTCTCGATGACCCGTTCGCGCAGTATCGCCAAGTCGCGGTCCATGAAGGCGTTGTGGGCGAGCATCAATATGGGTGCGTCCTGATCGAGCGCCGCCTCTCCAATAGCCGCCGAGCCGACGCTGACCCCCCAGTGCTTGAGCTTGCCGGTATCGACCAGCTCCTTCATGGCGTCCGTCGCCTCTCCGCGCTGCAAGGCTGCAGCGGAGGGGTTGTGCAAGAGCACACAATCGAGCACGTCTCGTTCTTGGCGTTCGAGGCAAGCGTCCACCTGGGCGAGCAAGAAACCGCGGTCGAAGCGCTTTACCGGTGAGGCCGTACGGTCCGTGCCGATCTTGGTCACGATGAAGCTGTCGGACTTGTCCGCCAGGCGCTTGCCGAGCCGCTCTTCCATCCCTCCGTGGGCGTAGCTGTCGGCTACATCAAAGCCGCGGATGCCCAAGCGATAGGCCCGCTCGATCACTCGATCTTGCTCGGCTTCGGTCACGGCTCCGTAGGCATCCCCAGACAAGCCCCATGTGCCGAGCATTACTTCCGGCAACCTCACACCGGTGGCGCCCAGAGCTCGAGACTTCATGTAATTTGTATAGCACCCTCCCGAGTTAGAGGAGCAGCTTCAGAGTCCCGATGCATCACGGGGTGCGGTTTCTGAGCTTTCGGCAGCGGGCGGCGCGCATTTGTCACAGCCTAAGCTTCGGTTCCGTTTTTCCGTTTTTCTGTTTGGCTCGTCGTCAGCACGGGTGGGCTGGCGCCCATCTGAGCTGCGCGCTCAGGAACTACCGTCTCAAACGAGATACGCTCAAAAACTATAGTAGTGGAGCGAGTCGAAGAAGGCATCCGGCGCCTCGGCACGAATTTCGATCCGATGGTTCCCCGTGCTGGTTCCTAGGGGAACGGCGAGTTCGTGTTCTTGCCAAGGAGAGACCTCGACAGTGACGCGGCTCCAGGGCTCCCCATCGATGCGCACATCAAGGGTTTGACGGACCTCGCTCCCCAATCGCATCACGAAGTTCCCCCCAGGCTGTAGCCGGATGACAAATCGGTCAAAGCTTCGATGGTCCCGTGCACCGTCCACGCGTCCGTTGTGTTCGACGACGTGATTGTATTCGGCTCGAGTGGGGCCGAGCTCGAATTCGTGAACCGATTCGCTCTTGAGATCTGCCGTGTCCATCTCATCGAAAGCTGTCCCCGGGTGTTCGGAGCTCTGCTGCCCGCTTCCCAGAGTGCTGTAGTCCGCAACGAAGGCGACCATGCGCTCGCCGCCGAGAATGGTCGAGCGAACGCGGCGCTCGTGCAGCGGTTGGCCCAGCAGGGCCGGGACGTTCAGCCACTCCGGGTAAATCACCAGATAGTCAGGAAGCTTCGCCGCCGTCAGCTGTTCATAGTGCTCAAAGCGTGATCCGGCGCCTGCCGTCCAATGACGCGCCTCGCCGGTGGTGGTCAAGCCCACCAAGTCAAAGGTGCGCCGGCGCCCAAAGTACGCCACGGCGCCCGTGTCGTTTACGCCCACCAGACTATCCGCCGGGAGTTTCGCGGCGATCCAACGACCCATCGCGACCTGTTGTCGAGAGATGGCGCTGGCACTCGCCGCCAGATCAGATATCGACTGGGGCACAAGAGCTGCCAGGGCCAGGATCATCAATACCAGTGCGGGAGCCGAGACATATTCTGCACGCGGTGCACGGCTGCAGTACCTAGCGGCCCAATTCCGTAGCTGACGGGTGCCACTCACGGCGAGCACGGTGGCGCCGACGAACCACGCGGGGGCGAAGGGCCAGAGGTAGCGGAGGCGATTGACTAGAAAGGTTTCGTAGCTGGTGGGCAGCAGCATGCCGCCCGCAATGATCAGCATGGCGAGCGTGCGGAATCGCGGGCGACGCCAAGCCAACGCCGCCAGTGCGAGCAGGCTCAGAACGGCAATCGGGCCGGAACCGGATGGCACAAACAGCCGGGCATGAGCTTCGCCGTTCAGTAACTCCAAAAAGAGCGATTGAACGTAGTGCCAGATGATTGATATAATGGAATCCGAATAATACGGATTCAGCGGCATCCATTTGGCCAGCGCGGTCGTGGACACAGCCGAGCCGGTGAACAGCCAATTGACGCAGCTCGGTCCGATCAGTCCGCCCGCGCAAGCCAGCGCCCACGGCGCGTAGGCTCGTCGCCCTCGCAGGGCGAAGGCGGTAACGATGACGCTCGTAGCGAGAATGCCTTCGGGTCGAGTCAGCGGCGCGAGCCAGGCGAGCGCCAGCAGCTCGCGCCTGGCGCCCGGGCGCAACTCCTCCTCGGGGGGAGTGTCGACCCAATCGGCGGCACGCCGTGCAGAGCGCATGAGCACCCAAGCAAACGGCAGCACGGCCATGCCACTGGCAGCGAACCACCAGTTTGCGCCAAAGCCGAGAACCATGACGCCGGCGAGCCAACCGAGTGGGCTGCCGGTCAACGCGCGAGCGCTCTGTCCCGTCTCATACGCTAGCAATCCAAAAAAGACGAACCCGTATCCAATCGGGACAATGCAGGCTTGGCTGTCGCTCAGTCCTAGCCAGAATGCGGGGGCGAGCAGGCAGGGCCATAATAAGGACGTGGCGCCGGGGCTGGGCGCTGCATCGGCGCTGTAAACGAATGGCGTGCCCTGGGCGAGGGCGCGGGCGTACTGCAGATGAATGTAGCTGTCGTCGAGGGGTAGCGAGAGTTCCCCGCAGGCCGCGAGCATGCGTTGCACGACAATGATGCCGCTGACCCCGGCGATCGCGAGAAATAGCCCGAGCCAAAGACGTGAATTGTCAGCGGAACGCCGCCAAGTCGATTTCTCCGCTTCCACGCCAGTCATCGCCTGCTAAGAGTTCGCGCCGCACGATGCCGAAGGCGAATCCTTACGAAAACGCAGCCGAGCTTCCCGAAGGGGAAGTGATATCCCCCGGCGACTTGTTTGAGCAAGAGCACGGTGAGATCGAGCTGGAAATCGGTCCGGGCAGGGGCTGGTTTACGGTGGAACGGCTCGAGGCGGCTCCAGAATCGCGGATATTGGGCTTCGAAATCCGCCGTAAGTCGTCGAGCATTGTGGACGACCGCTTGCGACGCTTGGGCTTTAGCGCTCGGGCGCGCTGTATGGCGGAAGATGCGCGCCTCGCCCTGCTACGACTTACGGAAGCATCCATCCACCGAGTGTACATTCACTTTCCGGACCCCTGGTGGAAGAAGAGGCACCACAAGCGGATCCTCGCCCAGCCCGAGGTCATCGCCGGAATCACGCGTGTGTTGGTCCCCGGCGGCGAGCTTTTTGTGCAATCCGACGTAGAGGATCGCATTGACGCCTATGAAGAAGTGGCGTCCGCCGATCCCGGACTCGAAGCTTGGGAAACGGACGGCCCCCGGGTCGCAGAGAATCCCTATGGCGCCCGCAGTCCTCGGGAACGGCGGGCCATCGAGGACGGCTTGCCTATTTACCGGCTCCGCTATCGAAAACGCCGCTGATGGGCCGCCGATTGCGGGGAGGGGCAAGGCCCGCGGATATTCGCTCAGAATTCCGCTGCGGGCCCACTGATCTGCGTTCTGGCTCGCTATCGGCCGCGAGGCAGGTTCTCACGGGCCGACAAATTCGCGTCATCGGGTGCGCTCTCAGCCCTCCACCGCAGAAAAAGCCGGGGAGCCCGCTTGATTCGACGCTCTCGGAGGGGCTACCCTCGCGAGGTAATGCGGTACTGCCTGCTTTTGAGCTTCGTTTTGTCGATGGGTCTCGGTGCCTGTTCCACCTATCGGGATCACCTTACGCGAGGTCAAGGGCTCTACGAGCAGAACCAATACGAGCATGCGCTCGCGATTTGGCGGGTGATCGAAGAGAACGTGCATACGCTCTCCGAGCCCGACCGAAGCCAGTACATGTATTTCCGAGGCATGACGGACTATCGCTTGGGGTACCGCAGTCACGCTCGCTACTGGCTCGGACTCGCCAAGGCAAACGAGCAGACCCATCCCGGCGGTCTGCGTCCGGAATGGAAGAAGCGCGCCGACCAGGCTCTCACCGACCTCAACAAAGAGGTGTTCGGTCAAGCCACCTTCGGCGGGAGCGAATCCGTCACAGAGCATTCGCAGAAACAAACTGATGGCGTGCCCGCAGAGCCCGACCCTGCAGAGCAGCCGTCCGGCGCCACGCAATCGGGCGGTGGTGGTTTTGGCTTAGGTGCATCCGTCGGCGGCTCCGCCAAGAGCTGTCGCTCGGACAGCGAATGTTCTTCCGAGCAGGCCTGTGTCAAGCGCCGCTGTATGACGCCCTGATCGGCGCGCGTCGCTGGCTAGCAATGCTGGCTAGCTAATCCGCGCGATCTCAACAGAGCACGCGACTGCAACGGATCGCGCGAGCTTCATTGACGAAGCGGCGAGCTCAACCCATCACGTCGGGCCGGCGCACGCGCAGATCAGCCAGACGGTCTTTGGTGGAGAGCTTGCGCTTTTTCAGTTTGGTGGCGGTGACTTGTTCGGTGGGGGTGAGGTGGACACGTTTGGCGAGCACCTGCAGTTGGGCGTCCAGGTCCGCGTGTTGATTCTCAAGGTTGGCAACTCGTCGCGGGGTAGATTTGTCCTGAATCATTTTTTCTCCGTGGCAGTAGGCTGGCCGGCGGGGGGATTCAGGCTCACAGCCTCAGCGATCCCCCCGAAACGCTATAATAACGTCCGGGATCCGAACAATCGGGTCAACCCGATTTAGCGAAGCGCTCGGATCGCTGCCCCAACGGGTGGACATCACTGGATTGGAAAATGCCGTGCCTAAACGATAGGTATACTGAACGCCAGCTCCACGGTGTGCGAGCGCGGCCACGGGTGTCCTCTGCTGCTCGGCGATTGCTTCGTCTTTCGGCAAACGGAATGTCCCGTCAGTTTTGCCCCGAGGCACCTTGAGGATTGGGCGCTGTTGACTCGCTAAAGCCATTCCGTCGTTTATCCAATTGAAGGCTTCACCCAAGGCTGTGCCCGTCACAAGGTTTGAATGCCTATGTACTCGCCCACGCGAATCGCGTTTGTCTGGCTGTTGTTCGTTACTCCAGCGTGTACGTCCCCTGGGGGGCCGGGTGCTCGCAACCCGTCGACGGTTGCAACGGCGTCCGCAGCAGAAACATCTCTGCAAGTTCCCCGGACCGTTATCACGCCGACCCGAGGCGCGTCTGTTCGCGAGCTCTTCGATGAAGCCGCCAGCCTGTTGGCTGCGGGACAAGGCGCAGAGGCAGCGGCCGCCTTCGATCGTTTGGTGGAGCTCGATCCCGACGGTGAGTTAGCGGACCAGGCACTGTTTCAAGGGGCTCTCGCGCACGAACAAGCCGGCGACCGATTGATCTCGGCCGCGCGCTTCGAGCAGCTCGCCCGTCGTTTTCCCGAGAGTGTGTTGTCGCGGCAGGCGTTGGTGCGAGCCACCCGGCTTTTTGCGTACATGGAGCAATGGGAGCGCACGGGAGCTGCGGCAGACGTCCTGCTCAAGCGTCACAAGAAGCTGACGCGCATTGAGCGCCTTGTTGCCTATGGAGGCAAAGCGTTAAGTTTGGTTTCCAGCGGCGACGAATCGTCCGCCCAATACTTCATTGAGAAGGGGCGGCACATCATCGAAAACGCGCGGCTGGATTCCGCCGGCAAAATCCCAAGAGATCTAGCTCAGATCTACTTCGCACTCGGCGAGTCACGTCGCCTCCGCGGGGAGGCGATTGACTTCGATCCCATGCCTGAAGATTTTGCCAAGGCCTTGGAGAAAAGGTGTCAGCTCCTGCTCGACTCCCAGAGCGCGTACTCCGACACCATGAGGGCCTACGATTCCCATTGGTCAGCCATGGCCGGCTTCCGTGTGGGTGAGCTCTACACCCGGCTGCATCACGACGTGATGAAGGTGCCGGCCCCGGGGTCGGCAACCACCAACAAGAAGGCTCAACTCTTCGAGGGCGCCATGCGGCTGCGATACTCGATTTTGCTAAACAAAGGTTTAGCTATGATGACGCACACTATCGGAATGGCCGAGCGCACAGGCGAGAACTCCGAATGGGTTGAGCGGAGCCGCCAGGCCAAGTCGGCCATCGAAAGAGCCGTGGAAGCGGAGAAGGCGGCCATCGATCGGCTGCCCTACACAAGGGCCGATCTGCAGCGGGCACTAGACGATATAGGGGAGAAGGCGCGCCGCGCCGCGTCAAAGCCCTAAGCTATTGGAACTAGCTGAAAATCTGTGCAGATGCAGCCGGTACGAATTGTGCTTGACAGCATAAATCCCTAGCGCTAATCGAGCGTGCCCCGGTGTCGGTCCGTTTGTTCTTTGTTTGGCGTGAGGCCTGACAGAGAGGGTGGATTGGTGCCTGCTTCGTCCGTTCCCAAACTTGGTTTTTCACCCCGTCCGAAACGCCTCAATCCGGTTGCTGCTTAATCACTACGTCGTAACCGACAACCTACGAGAATTTCAAAGCAAATCGTAACGAACTCTGACCGCTCCACTGGCGATAACGCTCTCAGCAATCACGAGGAAATCCAGAGTATACCAACTCCTAGTTTTCTCTAATGCTTGCGTAGCTCAATTGGTAGAGCACCTGTTTTGTAAACAGGAGGTTAGGGGTTCGATTCCCCTCGCCAGCTCTGAGCCCTCGCCGCATCTAACTCAAGTTCCGCATCAGATTCTCAACAAGAACAAAGAGCACACCAAGAATACAGAACGAATCTTTCCGGAGGGTTGCCCGAGTGGTCAATGGGAGCAGGCTGTAAACCTGCCGGCTTACGCCTACGTTGGTTCAAATCCAACACCCTCCACTGACAGTCAGAAACATTTCATGAACGACGGAGCAGGAACTTAAGCAGCAATAAATAGTTGCCCCAGGGGGGATCAGGCGGGAGTAGCTCAGTTGGTAGAGCGTCAGCCTTCCAAGCTGAACGTCGCGAGTTCGAATCTCGTCTCCCGCTCCGCAGTGTGTATTTCCGGCATGACCGGCACATAAAAGTCCGGCACCGGCCGGCAGCACGAATCCGAGGACCTAAAAAACGAATCAGTAAAATTGCCCACCTAGCTCAGTTGGTAGAGCGCGTCCTTGGTAAGGACGAGGTCACCAGTTCAATCCTGGTGGTGGGCTCAACCCGGGGCAAAAAATCGCGTTAGTGACCAGCAACCGGATATCGCGACAGCAACCTTCTTAACGATCTCAGAACTTAAGCAGAATTCATCAAGGGATAAATACGATGGCCAAAGAGAAGTTCGTACGCAACAAGCCCCACGTAAACGTTGGGACAATTGGACACATCGACCACGGCAAGACGACGCTGACTGCGGCGCTGCTA
>SPKZ01014161.1_pt1 | contig 10407 bp, 7 predicted proteins | sample 2456571 | NCBI WGS metagenome assembly SPKZ01 (sample SAMN11192286, study PRJNA482655) | marine metagenome | biome: ENVO:00000447; feature: ENVO:00000244|ENVO:00000211|ENVO:00000569|ENVO:00002023; material: ENVO:00002151; isolation source: ocean water from marine abyssalpelagic zone ...
CCGATCATGGCGAAGAGTTCTTCGAGCGGGGCTGGATCGGTCATACCCGCTCCCTCTACGAGGAGCTGGTGCAGGTGCCCCTGATCATCCGCGACCCCACCGTGAATCGACCCGGCGCCGTGGTGACGCAGCCGGTATCGCTGGTCTCGATCACTCCCACCGTCCTCGATCTGCTGGGGGTCGATGCCAGCCGCTACGAGTTCCACGGCGCTTCCCTCACGCCTCTGCTGGGCGGGACGGAGCCTGCCGAGGCGTTGCCCGCCGGGCCCGTGCTCACGGAGGTGGAATACCGGCCCGCGCGGCACGAGATGCCGGTGAAGCTCACCGTGAAGCAGGCCGTGATCGTGGGTAGCCGCAAGCTGATCCGGGACGGACTCACCGGAAACATCGAACTTTTCGACTTGGCGGCCGATCCCGGCGAAGTCGACAACCTCGCCGCCACCGATCCGGGAGGAGTCGCGCAGCTGTTGCGTCCGCTCGAAGCCGAGCTCGCCCGGACCCACCGCGGCGGGTTCCAGGGCGAAGCGCGCAGGCTTTCCGCTGAAGAGCGCGATCAGCTTCGGGAGCTCGGCTATCTGGAGCCAGATCCCTGAGCGACCGGGCGCTCAGCGCTGCTGAGCGCGCGTGAAGGCGGGTCGCCCCACACAGCGCTCGAACCACGGACCCACCGCGCCGTAGCGCGCAATCTCTACGCCCACGATGGGCGCCCACGTCAGCACGCTCGACACGTTGAGATCGGCGACGCTGAAGTCGCCGCCGAGCAGGCTGTCGCGGCCTTCGAGCGCCGCGGCCAGCACGCCGAGCGGTACGTCGAGGCTGCTCACGACCGCGGCGCGCTTCGCGGGGTCGCGCTGTTCGGGGGGCAGCATGACGGAGTGCCGCAGCCCCGTGACGAGAAGCGGCTCGACCTCGGTCATCGCCCACACGCTCCACTTGAGGGCGTGCCCCTCGTCGGCGAGCGAGCTGGGGCTGAGGGGGCCTGCGAACTTCTTCGCCAGGTAGAGATTGATCGCCATCGACTCCCAGAGGATGGTGTCGCCGTCTTCGAGGGCCGGGATGTGCCCGTTCGGGTTGACGGCCAGATACTCGGGCGTTCGCGTCTCTCGCGTCGCGAAGTTGGTCTTCACGTGCTCGTACTCGACGCCGAGTTCCTCGAGCATCCAGAGGGTTCGGTGTGCGCGGGAGTTGGCGACTCCGTAGACCTTCAACACCGCGAACCTCAGGCCAGCTGCGAGAGACGGTCGCGCGACTCGAACTCGGCGCGAACGGTCTCCACGTCTTCGGGCCCCATGAGACGCAGGCGGTCGCCCTTCGCGGGTCGGTAGTACACGGTCTCGCCGCACTCCCAGCGCTCGGCACGCAGTTGGCGCTTCTGGACCTTGCTCGTCCGGCTGATCGGAAGGGTGTCGGTCACGCGCACGTAGCGGGGCGACCACTTCGTGCCGAGGTCGGACTGCTCGGAGAGGAAGCGATCGAAAGCCGCGGGGTCGAAGCTCGCCAGGTCGAGCAACTGCAGCGCGGCCATGACCTGGTCCCCCACCTCCGAATCGGGCACCGCGTAGACAGCCGCGAGCACGACCTCCGGGGAGCGAGCGAGGATGCGCTCGACCGGGGCGGCGGAGAAATTCTCACCGTCGACGCGAAGCCACTCGAAGTCGCGTCCGGCAAAGTAGAAGAAGCCCGCGGTATCGCGATAACCGAGGTCGCCCGTCCAGTACCAGCCGTTGCGCATTCGCGCGTCGTTGGCCTCGTCGTTCTTGTAGTAGCCCTCGAACATCCCGGAGCCCGCGGTGTTGACGATCTCGCCGATCGCTTCGACGGGGTTCGTGAGACGGCCGTGGGGGTCGAACTCGGCGGGCGGACACTCCTTTTCCGTCTCGGAATCGAAGACCTTCACGGCCGGATCGGCCACGCCGAGGGCGCCCTTCGGCATGTCGTCGGTCCGGGAGATGGACGTACCGCCCTCCGTCGACCCGTAGCCGTCCTTCACCGGTACGTTGAAGCGCTTCGAGAAGCGCTCGAGATCGAGATCCGCACCCTCGTTTCCAAACACGTACTCGAGTGTGTTCTCTGCATCGTCCGGCTGCTCGGGCGTGGTGAGAATGTAGGAGAGGGGCTTGCCCACGTAGTTGAAGTAGGTGGCCTTGTAGCGTCGAACGTCCGGCAGGAAGCCCGACGCCGAGAATTTCCGGCGCAGCGCCGAGGCGGCGCCAGCCACCACCGTGGGCGCATACCCCGCGAAGAGCGCGTTCGAGTGGAACATCGGCATTACCTGGTAGGCAACGCTCTTCGAGTGGATCCCGGCAATCGCAATGAGGCCGTGACCGGTCATCGCGAGCTTCGACTGGGTGCAGATCACCGCCTTCGGCGCACCGCTGGTGCCCGACGTGAACAGCAGCAGCAGGCGATCCCCGGGCGCGACCTCGACGTCGGGGACGGGCGATCCCACGTGACGCGCCAGACCGGCCGCGAAGGCGGCGGAGTCTATGGTGAGGATCCGCTCGGCCGGGATGCCGAGATCGAGGCCGTCGAGCAGCGGCAGGTAGTTGCTTTCGGTAACGATGAGCTGACAGTCCGTGTGGCGGATGTCGCGGGCAAGCTCGGCGCCGCGTCGCGTCGGATTGATGCCCACCAGCGTCGCGCCCGCGAGCGCCGACGCGCAGATCCACATCGGAAACTCCGGGACGTTGTCGAGGAGCACGCCGATGTGCGGCGGGCCTTCGACGCGAAGCTCGGCGAAGAGCGCTGCGCGGTCCGAAGCGGCCTGCACGAAATCGGCGTAGGAGATCACGAGATCGTCGAAGAGGATCGCGGGATTGGGGTCGTTGGCCCGCTCGAGGACCACATCGCGGAACGTCTTCAAGAGTCACCTCGGACGCAGGTGGATTCGCCCGGCTCCATCATGCCACACCGCCGAAAGCCCGGAGCACGTCAGCGCAGCGGGCGGAAGACCTCGCGGATGTCATCCACCACCGCCTCGGGCTCTTCGTATGCCGCGAAGTGTCCGCCCGACTCGCGGACGCGTTTCATCCGCAGATCGAAGAACGAGTCCATCCAGTCGCTGCCGGCCCCCGGCGGCATGTCGTGGCGGAAGAGTGAGACGCCCGTCGGGGTCTCGACGGTGGGGGCGCGGCGGTGGGCCGGCTCCCAGGTGGCGTCCGCGGCTTCAGCGTAGAAGCGAACACTGCTCGTGAAGCTGTCGGTCAACCAGTAGAGCATGAGGGTGTCGATCAGGTGCTGCTTCGAGAAGCGGCTCTCGACGTCGCCCCGGCAGTCCCCCCAGGCGCGCCGGCGCTCCACGATCCACGCGGCGAGCCCGACCGGGGAGTCGTGCAGGGCAATCGCGAGGCTCTGCGGGTCGAGCATGTGGACGGCCACGTGCGACGCGAACTTCCGCTCGAAGGCCAGCACCTGCCCCCGCTCCTCGGGCTCCGCGAAGCGCCCGGAGATGTCGCCCATCGCCCACGGTCGGTCGGCGTCGAAGGCCGGCATGGGAAACGCATTCGTGAGGTGGATGCCGCGGACGCGGTCTTTGTACTTGTGGCCGAGCTGCATCGTGACGAGCGCGCCCCAATCGCCCCCGTGCGCAAAGAACCCCTCGTAGCCGAGCCCCTGCGTCATGAGTTCCACCCACAGGTCGGCCGTGGTCGCCCAGTAGATGCCCTTGCGAGCGATGGGCGTGGAGAACGCGTAGCCGGGCAGCGACGGCACCACGACGTCGAACGCGTCGACGGGATCGCCACCGTGGGCCGCGGGATCGACGAGGGGCCCGATCACGCGCTGGAAGTCCCAGAAGGTCCACGGCCAGCCGTGGGTGAGGATCAGGGGGACCGGGCTCGGTCCCACGCCGCGCTCGTGGATGAAGTGGATCGGCAGCCCGTCGACGTTCGCCCGGTAGTGGGGATGCGCTCCGATGACCTTCTCGCGCTCCCGCCAGTCGTAGTCGTTGCGCCAGTACTCGACCAACTCGCGCAGGTAGTCGCCGTTTGCGCCGTAGCGCCAGTCGTCGTTGTTCGGATCCGCCGCCCAGTTGACGTTGGCGAGACGGCGGTCGAGGTCGGCGAGCTTCTCATCGGCAATGTCGATCACGAAGGGCTTGGCGGACATGGGACTCCTCTGCGTCGGTCGACGCGCTGGTACGCCCACGATACCATCCGCTTCCACGCCGCTCGGCCGCGCGATGCATCGCGCGGAATTCTCGAGAATGAAGGCCACCGCTCTCAACCGACCCCTCTCCATCCGGGCCCTCGTACTCGCCACGGGGATCGTCATCGCTGGTGTCGCGGCGTACGCGAACACTCTTGGCGCGCCCTTCGTCTTCGACGACCACGGATCCCTCTTCGGGAACCCCACGCTGCGCAGCCTCTGGCCGCCGTGGGAGACGGTGAATGTCGCCGCGGGATCGACGCCCTCGGGTCGGCCGGTCTTCGCGTACTCCCTCGCCCTCAACTACGCGATGGGTGGCTTCGCGACTCCCGGCTACCGGATCGCGAACATCGCGATCCACGTGCTCGCGGGGCTCGCCCTGTTCGGCGTCGTCCGCCGAACGCTGCTCACCGAGAGACTCGAAGATCGCTTCGGCGAGCGCGCCGACATCCTCGCCGCGATCTGCGCTGCCCTCTTCGTCCTGCATCCCGTGCAGACGAGCGCCGTCACCTACATGATCCAGCGTGCCGAATCGCTGGCCGGGCTCTTCTACCTGACGACCTTGTACTGCGTGATTCGCAGTGCCACGGACGAACGCGGCAGTACCCGGTTCACGATCATCGCCCTTGCCACCTGCGCGCTGGGAATGGGGAGCAAGGAGGTGATGGTCACGGCTCCGTTCGTAATCGCCGCCTACGACCGGATCTTCCTGTCGGCGTCGTGGCGCGCTGTGTTCAACGAAAGAGGCGCGATGTACCTGGGTTTCGCGGGTACCGCGGTACTGCTCGTGGGCGTGGTGCTGAGCAGCCCCCGCGGTCCATCAGCGGGCTTCGAGTCGGCGCTGCTGATGTCGCCGCTCACGTACGCGTGGACGCAGTTCGGCGTCGTCGCCCACTACTTCGCCCTGGTGGTCTGGCCGCACCCGCTCGTGCTCGACTACGCGGACTGGCCCCTCGCCTCGGGCCCTGCCGACGTGGCAGCGTCGCTGGGGCTCGTCGTCGCAGTGCTGATGGCAACGGGCTTCGCGCTGGTGCGACACCCCGCGGTCGGATTCACCGGACTCTGGTTCTTCGCGATCCTCGCTCCGACCTCGACGATCGTTCCAATCAAGGACGTCACGTTCGATCACCGCCTCTACCTGTCGCTCGCGGGGCCCATCGCCCTGGCGGTGGTCTCCCTGGACGCACTCCTCGCACGGCGTCGCCTCGAGCGCGTCGGCGCTGTCGCTGCTGGCGTCCTCGTTCTCGTCTGCGGCGCGCTCACCGTGGACCGCAATGCCGACTACCAGAGCCGGGTCTCGATCTGGGCCGACGCCGCGCAGAAGCGCCCCGCGAACTGGCGCGCGCACCACAACCTCGGGCTCGCGGAGCTCGCGCGCGGCGAGCCGACTGCGGCGATCCGCAGCTTCGACCTGGCCCTCGCGCTCGAGCCCGACGTCGCGGCCGCGCTGCGCGGGCGGGGCCGCGCACGCCTGCGGACCCAGGCGGTGCCGCTCGCCGTCGAGGACTACGACCGCGCGATCGAGCTCGAGCCGCGCCACGCGCGCGTCCACATCGATCGCGCCGCCGCCTTGGCGCTTCTCGGAGAGTTCGACCGCGCGCTCGCGGATCTAGAGCGCGCCGTAGCGATCGACCCGAACCACAGAGCGGCTCACGCCGCCCTCGCCGAACTCCTCACCCTCGCCGGCGACACCGCCCGCGCCAAGACCCACGCCCAACGCGCCCAAAGCCTCCCCGGGCCCTGAACGCAACCGGCGCAGAAATCTCGAGGGGTCTCCCGAGCGGTTCCGGCGGGCGGGTCAACCTTTGACGCCGTCGTACCAGGGATAGCGCGGAACATCCATCCCAGGCATCTCCAGCGACGCACCAACCGTGTCCTTGAAATACCTTTGCAGATCCTCGAGCGACCAGCCATCCGGCTTGAACCCGAAACGCTCTTCCCGCGGGTGGCGGAGCAGCGCCAGGGTGTCGCCGCTCAGGAAGAGCACCTGGCCCGTTATCCAGTCGGCGTCGTCGCATGCCAGATACACGACGAGCGGCGCGACGCTCGCCGCGGTGGGCACCGGCTCGGTCCATCCGACCTTGTCGATGCTGAAGTCCCAGTGCCAGCGCATATGGCGCGTCGCCGTTTCCTCGTCTCCCTGTGCGGCGGGGTTGATGGCGTTCACGCGAATGCCGTGATCCGCGAGCTCGAGCGCCCAGCTGAACGTGGCGCTCAAGATTCCCCCCTTGGCTGCGGCGTAGGTCGACACGCCGGGGAGTCCGTTGAGAGCGCGCGAACAGACCGTGACGATGCTGCCGCTCCCCTGCTCGACCATCGCGCGAGAAGCGTGGTGGACGCAGGCGAAGTGCCCCTTCAGATGGACGTCGAGTGTGGCGTCGTAGTCCTTCTCGCGGAGCTTCCAGATCGCGCCGAAGCGCGTCTGGTGCGCGCAGGTGACCAGCGTGTCGACGCGACCGAAGACATCGAGCCCGTGGGCGACCATTTCGCCGGCACCGTCCCACGAATCAACGGAGCGAACGTCCACAACCGCTTCGCCGCCGCTCGCCTGGATCTTCTGGACCACTGCCTCCGCGCGCTCGGCGTCGACGTCGTTCACCAGAACACGCGCGCCCTCCCGTGCGAGGGCCCGGCTGAACTCTGCTCCGAGGAGACCGCCGCCACCCGTGACGATCGCTGCCTTGCCGTCGAGCGTTCCCATGGAGCTCAGGTGATCTCGCGCTCGCGAAGCTCCGCGACCTTCTCCCAGCTGTAGCCGAGGATCTCCGTCAGCACCTGCTCGGTGTGCTCGCCGAACTCCGGCGCCGGAAAACGCACTTCGCCCGGCGTCTCGTGCAGCCTCACCGGCATCCCCTGCACCTTCGTGGGGCCGTGGCGCGGGTGGTCGAAGTCGACGATGTAGTCATTCGCGATCACCTGCGGGTCGTCGGGCAGATCATTGACGCTGTTGACGACGCAGAAGATGAAGTCGCCGCCGTGGCGGAGGATCTCGAGCCACTCGGCGCGGGGCTTCGTCGCAAAGACCTCGTCGAGGATCGCGACACACGCCTTCGAGTTCTTCGCGCGCACGCGCAGATCGAGGAAGCGCTCGTCCGTGGCGAGCTCGGGGCGCTCGATCGCCTTGGTGAAGTCCGCCCAGTAGCGATCGGCCTGGAGCATCGCGAGGCTGAGCCACTGGTCGTCGCTGCAGCGGTAGTGGTTCCAGAGCGGATTGCCCGGCGCGGCGCGGGTGCTGCGCGGGTGGGCGCCGCCCGTCATGACCTTCGACGACACCGACAGCGCCTGCAGCCACATCATGCTGCCGAGATGCGACGCATCGACCCGCTGGCCGGTGCCGTGCTTCTCGCGCGCGATGTACGCGGCGAGGATGCCGTACGCCATCATCACGGCGCCCATCTGGTCGGCGGGTCCGCCGGCCAGCGACTGCGGGGGCGCGCCGGGCTCGCCGCCCGCCATCATGATTCCCGAGCGCGCCTGGCCGAGAAGATCGAACGACGGATCGCCGCTCTCGGGGCCCTCGGGGCCGTAACCCGACGCCGTCGCGTAGATGAGCTTCTCGTTGTGCTGCTTGAGTGTCTCGTAATCGAGGCTCAGCCGATCGGCGACGCCCTTGCGGAAGTTCTGCACGAAGATGTCGGACTTCGCGATGAGCTCGTAGACGATCTGTTTCGCCCCGTCCTTCTTCAGATCGAGGGTGATGCTCTTCTTGTTGCGATTCGTCGACTCGAAGTAGGCGTTGGGCATGTCCGAGATGTCCAGACCCGCCATGATGAGGACACCGCGGCCGGGATCGCCGCCGACGCGCTCTTCGATCTTGATCACTTCGGCGCCGAGGTCCCCGAGCATCGCCGAGCAGGCGGGACCCTGTTGCCAGATCGTCCAATCGATGACCCGAACACCGTCGAGGGGCATGGCCATGAAAAGCCTCCTTTTCTTTGGACGCGGTGCGCCGACCGCTACCTCAGGTACACACCACCCGAGAGGCGCATCGCCTTCGGGTCCATTCGCACGTGGACGATCGACACGCGATCCGCCGCAAGGGCGCGATCGAGGGCCGGGCGGATCTCGTCGGGCTTCTCCACGTACTCCGCGTGGCCGCCGACCATCTCGGCCATCTTCTCGTAGTTGGCCGGCAGCAGCCGCGCGATGCCCGGGGCGTCGGGGGGAAACGAGCTGTCCTGGAGCGCGTGGCCCACGATGCCCTCGTTGTTCGCCACGACGAACACGACATTCGCGCCGCAGCGCGCCGCCGTCTCGACGGTCATGGCCGCCGCACCGAACGCGTAGTCGCCGAGCACCGCCACCGACGGCGCGTCGGGACGCGCGAGCTTCGCGCCGAGCGCGTACGGCGCTCCGACGCCCATGCAGCCGGTGGTGCCCGCGTTGAGCATCGCGCGCGGCTCGTAGCACGGCAGGATCTGGCGGGCGATTCCCATCGTCGTCTCGCCTTCGATCACGATGGAGCTGTTCCTCGGTATTGCGTCGCGCACCTCGGCGATCAGGCGGTGCGGGTCGATGGGCACAGCGTCGGACGTCGTCGGACCGATCAGCGATTCTTCGTTCTTCGCGCGCGCCGCCCGAAGCGTCTCGAGCCACTTGCCGTCGGTGGACGCGAGCTTTCGCCCGTCGAGAGCATCGACGAGCTGACGCGTTGCCAGCGAGGCGTCGGCTACGATGCCCAGCGAGAGATTCGCGCCGCTGTACATCTCCTCGGCGGCGACGTCGATCTGCGCGAGGTAGACGCCCGCTGCGAAGCGCGCCTCGCCGCCGAACTGGAAGATCCAGTTGAAGCGGCCGCCGATCATCAGGATCAGGTCGGCGCCCTTCAGCGCAGCGGAACGCGCGGGATTCACGAAGTTCGGGTGGTCGTCGGGGAGGGTGCCCCGCGCCATCGGCGACGTGATGTACGGGATGCCCTGGTCGACGAGCGCTCGCACGTCGTCGCCGGCATCGGCCCAGGCGGCTCCCTTGCCGACGAGCACGAGCGGGCGCTCGGCCCTCTGGATGCGATCGGCCAGCTCGTCGATGGCGTTGGGGTCGGCGGCGGGGCGCGCGATCTTCGGCGGTCGATCGCGAAGCCGGACCTCCTCGATGGGAATCTTCCGGCTCACGATTTCCGCCGGGAAGTCGAGATACACCGCCCCCGGACGACCGCTCACGGATTTCCCGAGGGCGAGGTAGAGCATCTCGGGAATCCGCTCGGTGCTGTCGACGCGGCGCAGCCACTTGCAGCCGGGCTGCGCGAAGGCCATCTGGTCGGCCTCCTGGAAGGCGCCGAGGCCAATGCCCGAGCTGTGGGTGGAGCCCCCGAGCACCACGAGGGGCATGGCGCTCTCGGTGGCGACGTGCATGGGGGTGACGCAGTTCGTCACCGCGGGTCCCGAGCCCGCGACGATCACGCCGGGCTTGCGCTTCACGTAGCCCCAGGCCGACGCCATGAAGGCCGCGTTCTCCTCGTGGCGGCAACCCACGACGGTGAGGCCGGCCTCGGAGGCCCCCCCCATGAACTCGACCATCGGTCCGGCGACCACGCCGAAGATGGTGTCGACTCCCGAAGCCAGGAGCTGCTGTGCCGCGAGCTGTCCACCGTTGAGCTGGGTCACGTCGTCGTCCTCCCTGGCGCGGATTGGCGCCGCGCGCGCCCCATCATGCGCTCGATCGGTGAACGGCGACAAGTCCGACGCCCCCGTCCGCCGACGGCCCGAAACGCCAGCCGTCAGTGCCGGTAGTCGAGCGGCGGCGCGCGATCGCCCACGAGCGACTCGTAGACGAAGTCGTCGCCGAGAGCCGCTTCGAACTCGCGCGTCGCCGCGGCGCGCAGCGAGGCATCGCCAAAGAGGTCCACCGCGGTCATGGCGAGGGTCTTCGCCGCGAGCTGCATCCCCTTCCAGCCGATTGGCGTGCCGCCCGCGGCCACGGCCTGCCAGCTGTGCGACGGCGTCCCGGGCACCCAGCTAGCGGCGCTGAAGCCCGCGGTGGGGGTGTTCCAGCTGACGTCGCCGACGTCGGTGGAGGCCATCGCGAGAGCTTCGCGCGTGGGCTGGATCTCCTTTTCCGAGCCGAGGGCGAGGTCGGGATCGCGCAGCGTCGGATACAGCTCCTCCGCGAAGGCTCGGTCCGCGGCGCTCCACGCGACGCCCCCCAGCGCCTCGAGGTTCGCCTGCAGGCGCGCGCTGATGGCGCGGTTGGCCAGGACGCTGTGGCTGCCGTGGATGACCTCGTGGCTGACGCGTGTCCCGGTGCCGAGGGCCGCGGCCGTCG
>SPKZ01000030.1_pt1 | contig 10405 bp, 8 predicted proteins | sample 2456571 | NCBI WGS metagenome assembly SPKZ01 (sample SAMN11192286, study PRJNA482655) | marine metagenome | biome: ENVO:00000447; feature: ENVO:00000244|ENVO:00000211|ENVO:00000569|ENVO:00002023; material: ENVO:00002151; isolation source: ocean water from marine abyssalpelagic zone ...
AGCCATTGACGCAGTTTGCTATGATTTTCAATTATACCATTGTGGACAACAGATACTTGATCATTAGTATGAGGATGGGCGTTGCACTCATTTGGTTCGCCATGTGTTGCCCATCGCGTGTGGCCGATACCGATTAACCCAGTGAGTTGTTTTCTATGCAACAGACTGCGCAACTGTTCGAGCTTACCTGAGCGTTTTAGGGTGGTTATCCCCTGGGAGGTCAGTACTGATATACCGGCTGAGTCATAACCGCGATATTCTATATTAGCTAGGCTGTTGAGTAGAGCAGGTACAATATTTTGATGATTGATAGATCCGACAATTCCACACATGTTGATGCTCCTGGCAAATTTTAATGCTTCTATCAGGTTTAGAGCAGGTAACGTGCCATAAATATAACGAACGATAATCTAACATTATCAATTAGATAGGAGGCGTTGCTGAAGTTGTTCGCATATTGCACAACGTTTTGAGAGTGATTTTGGTGTGTCTGTGACGGGATTAATCCGCCCTATACTGTGATCATAGGAGCGCTATTGACTATTATTGAACACAACAGGGATGTCAGATCTATAGTCAAACAAAAGTCTATAGGTCTATACAGAAGTGGGCACACAAGTGGTCGTTAGCCATATTTGGGAAAGGCAAGTATCACTAACAGGAGGCATAGGTTTTTTTATCTGGGCCACTAAGCAAGAAACGTAATACCTAGGGACAGCAGTGGTTCAAAAAAACCATCATAGGCGCTAAACATTACTCATGGCGATGGCAACAATGGGTTTAGTGAGATGCTTATTAAACTGCCAGCTGAAAGTCTTCTTCTATATCAAGATATTTTCTATTTAAACAGTATGTTATTGATGATTGTTGAGTATTTAAATTACCTATTACAGATTTTAATCAAGATAACTGAAGCTTGATAAAGAGTATTTGCAGCACAAAGATCGGTGAGACAGCTCCGCTTGATGGATTACCGGAGTTTTTTAGTTGCCTTTGATTCTAACCAGTTTCTCCCTAATGGCCGTACTAACTTCTCTTGAGTCTCTAGGCTAACCTAATGCTATAACTTTTAGAAGTTTTCTCATTTTGCGATGCAAGCTGTTATTTGATATAAAGCGTTTATTGTTAAGCAATTGATTTATAACAATTATTAATTGGCCGGTGTTTTGCTTTGTATATTATAACGATTGGAAAAGGAGGCTCTGATGAATTACTTAGTAACGGGCGGTTGTGGTTTTATCGGTTCACATTTGTGTGATGCGCTAGTGGAGCAAGGGCATAATGTGCGCGTACTGGATAACCTTTCTTCGGGCAGTACCATTAACTTGCCTGAGTCAATCGATCTGGTGCTGGGAAATGTCATTGACCCCAGTGTCGTAAAAGAGGCATTGGAAGGGATGGATGGCTGTTACCATCTGGCAGCAGTGGCATCAGTGGAGCGTTCGATGAACGACTGGATTGGCGCACACAAGGTCAATCAACAGGCTATTGTCAATCTATTTGAGGCAGTGCGTAGTATGGCACAGTCTAACGCCATTCCTATCGTGTTCGCATCATCCTCTGCTATATACGGTGATAATGCCTCACTCCCTTTGGATGAAAGTACCACGGCTCGGCCAATTAGTGCCTATGGTGCGGATAAACTAGGAAGTGAGCACCATGCTCGAGTTGCCTGGTTGTCCCATGGTATTTCAACGGTAGGTTTACGTTTTTTTAATGTTTACGGCCCCAGACAACACCCAACTTCACCCTATACCGGAGTTATTTCAATTTTTGTCGATAGGATACTCAAGGGAGAGCCCTTAATCATCTATGGAGAGGGTAAGCAGACCCGAGATTTTATCTATGTGTCTGATGTAGTGAATTATTTAATACAGGCAATGCAAAATCAGCGTGGTGAATCTTCTATTTACAATGTATGTACCGGACAGGCTACTTCGATTAGTCAGCTGGCAAAAATTTTGTCAGCTGTCTCTGGTTCACCATTAAAGATCGAATATCAGCCTGCTCGCTCGAGAGATGTGGCCCCTTCTCTGGGAGATCCGAGAAGGGCGGTTAAACGCTATGGCATACATCCTCAAGTTAAATTAGGTGAGGGGCTGAAATTATTACTGGCAGCTATGCGGGATTCTCGAAGCTATCGATGAAAAATATTGGCACTATAATATCCAGATTATGAGTGATAAGACGAGCAGATAGCCGGACAAACTCTGGTGCTAAATACACTGATGCCTGCTATTTTCTGCGATGAAACCATGATCATGTCAAGGTCGGTAGCTTGGCAGGTTCAAGTACAACGTTATTCGAGGATGATGGATACTTTTTGAAATATACCTTCATCAGCAATATTAATTTGTGTTGGCGATTGGCGTCGCTTAACAGTATTAAGCTCTATGTTAATGAATGACATGATTTTTTCCCGGATCATTACTATAATAGTGATACTCAGGCACTATGAGGCGAGCGAGGGTAAGGCGGGCAACCGCTGCAAAAGGGTAGTATACGTGCCTATGGCTATTTAGCATTTTTCAGTTTGCCGAGATTATGTTGAACTGATTGGCAGGTGTCTTAATCATTGCCAATGAATTTGCTAGCCTGGGAAAATTATTTGAGTTTGAGGTAAAACTGCCGCTGCGTTGTTATCACCTCATATTATAGTATTTGGCAGTGATTGGTGCTTCTTCGACTCGGTGTCGATAGCGAGTCTAACCTAGCAGAGTGACCCTGCTATTTTCATTATTATTAAAATCATTTTTAGGAGTAATTGTTTGCTCTTGATCTGACCATTATCCATTGGTTAATAAGGATTCATATTTTGGACCAACAAGATTATTCCATAAATAGTGTTTTATTAGTAGATGATGAAAAAGCCATCTTGAATGCTTTAAAGCGATTGTTAATGCCCTTGAAATGTAAAATTTACTGTGCTGAATCCGGTGCAGAGGCACTGGCAATTCTGGCAGATACAGACATTGATATTATTATCAGTGATATGCGGATGCCAGAGATGTCAGGCGAGCAATTATTAGCCCAAGTGGCGATACGCTGGCCAAATACTGAGAGGGTTGTGTTAACCGGATTTTCGGATTCGGATTCAATTATTAATGCGATTAATAATGGCAGTATTAGTCGCTTCTTACAAAAACCTTGGGATGATAAAGAAGTTAAAAAAACGGTTGAAAAGAGCTTTTTACTAAAATATTTGACCCTGCAAAATCAACAGTTAGAAGCGTTAAAAATTAAAAGAAGCAAAGAGCTAATAGAATTAAATCATGCCCTAGAGGAAAAAGTTACGCAGCGAACTGAACAGTTAAAACAAAGCAACGATGAATTGCAGGAGAGTTATCGAGCCATCGTAAAAATGTTTTCATCTTTGATCGATTCACGGCTACCAATGCTAAGCAATAACGCCCAGTTATCTTTCAATAAAATTTTAGCGACGGTCGCTGATCAGAACTCGATTTCTGGAATAGAATATAAGCAACTCTTGTTCGCCTGGCAATTACGCCATATCGGTAAGCTTAGTTTTAGTGACGAGTTATTAACCACACCCTATTTATTATTATCCGCGCTGCAGCAGCGGGACTTTCAGTTACATCCACTCAATTCATTAGTCGTCTGCTTAGGGGTTAAACCCCTTTATCCTTCCGGTAAATTAATCTACCAGCATCGTGAATATTTAGATGGTAGTGGTTATCCCAAAGGATTACATGCACAGGAGATAGATATAAGAGCGCAAATCATAACGGTGCTCAATGACTACATTGAATTAACCAGTGGTTTATATAAAAAGAATGACATGAGTTCTATTCAGGCTATTAACTACATGCTCAATGATGTGGCACATCGTTACAATAGAGACATCGTTATCAGCCTGCAAAATGCAATACCTAAAATTGCTAAAGAACAATCTTTGGTTTTTGACCAGCTAGTCACCACCGGTGAATTGCGTAATGGTATGATCTTGAGCCGGGATCTGTTTAATAATGAACATTGTTTGTTACTCAGTGCTGGTCAAAAAATAAATGAGCTATTGATTCAACGTATCCATGAAATAGAACAAAATTTACCGGGAAATATTGATATTTATGTGAATAGTTAGCTGGTTGGGCAACCTAGATGGCCAGTATAACGAGAGTGGCCTTGGATGTTGGCCAGTAAAGCAGCAAGTACCTAAGCCCACCCTTTATTTTGGGTGGGTTTCATTATCGCAACGGGTCACAGGGATTATGAAATAATCTCGTTTATTGTTGCGAGGGCGCCACGATGATCTTTATAATCGAGCGGTATCACATACGTTTTAGCCCCATGTTGCAATACCATCGATGGAAAACCGTTGATGGGCAAACTACGCGCAAACTGTAATTCTTCAACAAAAGCCTGCTCTAACTTTTCTGAGTTGATATCTAGTTTAAACTTTGCAACCTCCAATCCTAACTCTGCGGCCAATAAGAGGTGTGTTTCAATATCGGATGGGTTCTGGGCTTTTAAATAATAGGCCTCTTGGATTGCCAAGATCATAGCTTCTTCTCTATCTTGCCAACGCGCGGCAATCACTGCACGACAAGCAGGATAAGTAGAGCGGCGCGGTGAATTATGCTGCCAAAAATCGTAATTGAATTCAGTGCCCAATAATTCTTCAATGTTTTTCCAATAACCGGCGATGGCATGTTGTTGGCCTAATGGCATTAACTCATCACTGTCTGGTGCTAAACCACCGACCACATTTTTGACAGTGACAGAATCTGTTAGCGCTGCCTGCAATTGTTGCCATTGAGGACGGTGCCCCCAACACCAACTACACATTGGGTCATGTATATAAAACAAAGTTGAAGATGCCATTATTACTCCTAGTCATGCTTAGTCTCAAAACAAAGCAACTCTTATGATTAATCTGAATAGAGTGATGTTAGCAACGAATAGTCTCAATGTCTTATACAATGGCTTGATCTTCATCATTGAGCGTAAATCATCAGCTCTAGCGGTCCCTTTTTATGCCACTGGGCCTTGAAGCTATGATTCAATTGGGATTATTTAGAGATAGGGCACGCCATTAGCGTCGGATTTTGCGTGGCGGCTTGCGAATTTAAGAGCAATCGACGAGTTTAATGCACCGACTGCTCTCTCCATCATTACTTTGCAAATAACAGATCGGTTTTAGCGGCACAGATAAAATCATTTTTGTGTAATGCGTTAATTGAATGTGTCCACCAGGTGACGGTGACTTCACCCCAGCGCGTTAAAATATCTGGGTGATGCCCCTGTTCCTCGGCGAGAGCGCCGACTGCGTTGGTAAATGCCAAGGCACTGCGAAAGTTTTTGAACCGATAGCGTTTTTGTAGTTGTGTTACTTGGTCAACGCTAATTGCTGACCAGTTATCTAACTGCGCTAACATGTCGTCCATTTGTGCCGACTCTATAGAAGGGGCACCTAATTGGCATGCCTCACAATGTTCTTCGCTAAGTTTGTTATCTATCATGTTGATCCCATTGTAGTTTAATCGATTAAAGTGCTTTGTTATGTATGACCTTTGCTTAACCAGTTTTTTTCTCAGGGTAGAGAGAAGGATATGCTCCAAGTGTTTTGGCCTGGGCTACCAGTTCTAGTAAATTTGATTGCGAAATTTTTGACAGGTCTCCCATGCTGGTTATTTTGAAGTAAATGGCCTGTAACACATCAATTCGATAGGGGGTGCGCAGTACTTCTAAACAATTAAAAGCTGCCTTTAACGGTTGCTCTGACTCAGTAGCATAGATTACTTCCTGTTTAGAAGAGAGAATCCCCCCTCCATAAATACGCAACCCCGCAGGGGTATCGAGTAAGCCAAATTCAACGGTAAACCAGTATAACCTCGCTAAATATTTGCGTTCTTCACTGGATGCCCCCATTGCTAACTTTCCATAATTTTCGGTAAAGCGCGCAAAATCTGGGTCGGTCAATAGTGGGCAATGACCAAAAATTTCGTGGAAAATATCGGGTTCTTGAATGTAATCTAGCTCTTCTCTACTACGAATAAAAGTCGCAACGGGGAATTTTTTGTCGGCGAGTAGGGCAAAAAAACGATCAAAATTAATTAAAGCTGGCACTCTTTCAGTTTTCCAACCTGTTGTTGAGTTGAGTGTTGCGTCAATATCACTGAGTTGTGGGATGTAATGTACCGGTAAATTAAGCTGGTCGAGGCCAGTCAAAAATTCATCGCAAGCTCGATTCTCTATTAATTTCAACTGGCGCTTAATCAATAGCTTCCAAGTTGCATTTTCCTCTTGGGTATAGTGAATAATGCCATCTCTGTCTGGTATTTTGGCTTTATAGTGAGTGGTTTTACCCATCAGTTAATCCTCAATAAGAGTCTATGATTGCTAAATATAATAGTAAAGGGCACACTGTCACCTGTACAGATGTACTAGTTTATAAATAAAGCCTATACAGATTTGTCAATCAAGCTCTGTATGGGTATTTCTGCTGATGAACTGTACAGGTCACTAGTAGGGTTGTTATTTAGCGGCTGTTCATCCTGAAACTGAGCGTGGCGAGGGTGATCCAATGCTACGAGATGGTCGATACTAAAAGTGGCTGTTGAATCATGCTAAGTATCCACCTCTAGTCGTGTTTAGATCGAGTCAGTGGGACCATTGCATTGTGTCGCCACTCGCCAAGGGCATCTCTTTCGGCCATTGTGTAAATCACCGAGTATTTTTTGATGACATTATACGAACAGTTAGTGCAGCAAATATCGCTACAAATTGAACAGGGTATCTATAAAAGCGGCGATAAGCTGCCCTCTATAAGACGGCTTAGCAGGCTCAGTGGCGTGAGTGTTGCCACAGTGCAAAAAGCTTATGCGGTGTTAGAAGATAGGCGCATCATTGAGCCACGCCCTAAGTCGGGTTTCTTTGTAAAAGCGCGTGACAAAGTGCCACTAAAAAAGCCGGTACAACCTTTGGGTTTACCTAATGATGTGGCTATTCATGCCTTGGCCACGACTATATTTCACGCCTGCGAAATGCCCGGCATGGTCAATTTTGGCACCGCTTACCCCTCCATCGAATTTCTACCGTTAAAACAGCTGCAGCGCATTATGCGTAAATTAATCCAAGTGGATATGGAAGACCTACTCACCGCGCACTTTTCAGCGGGGCATCGTCCATTAAAACACCAAGTCAGCCGGCGTTTAGCAGAAACGGGTTGTCTGGTGGCTGAGGATGAGGTGATTATCACTAATGGTTGTCAAGAGGCACTCATTCTATGTCTGCGGGCAGTAGCAGTGCCTGGGGATACTATCGCGATAGAGTCACCGGCGTTTGTTGGCCTATTACAGGCGATAGAATCACTGGGTTTAAAGGCGTTGGAGATCCCCTCAGATGCCGATGATGGGATTAGTCTAGAGGCAATGGCACTAGCACTTGAGCAGTGGAAAATAGCCGCAGTGGCATTAGTACCAGCCTTCAATAACCCCAGTGGGTCGAATATGGGACAACAGAATAAGCAAAAGTTGGTGAAATTATTGGCGGCCCATCAAGTTCCCTTAATTGAGGATGATCTGTTTGGTGATTTATCTCACAGTACCGCTAGAAATATACCGGCTAAAGCGTTTGATGAGCAGGGCTTAGTGCTTTACTGCTCTTCGATCTCTAAGTCCATCGCCCCAGGATTTAGGGTGGGGTGGGTATGTCCAGGAAAATATTTTAAAGAAATTGAATATCTAAAGTCCTTTACCAATGTGAGTGCTTCTAGTATGGCTCAGGCGGCAGCCGCAGAGTTTCTATCGACAGGTGCTTATGATCGGCATATTCGCCAATTATGTAGAATTTACATGCAACACATTGATTGGTTTCAAAAGAAAATCATGCTGCATTTTCCCGTGGGTACCAGTGTAAGTCAGCCGCGAGGCGGTTATATTCTCTGGGTTGAATTACCCATTGGCTGTGATACTAATGTAATATTTGAGGCCGCGATAAAACAGCAGGTTTCCTTCTTGCCCGGACAACTGTTTTCATCCACCGGCAAGTACAATAATTGCCTGCGAATCAATTGCAGTGTTTCGATAGACGAGAGAACTGAGCAGGCGATTCAGTGTTTAGGGAAAATAGCGGCGATCAATTTGCAAGAGTGTGTCGTTTAATGTGTGACACAAAAGTGTCGTTTAAGGTAAATACTGCGGCACCCCAAAGGGTCACATAATTAGTAACCCTCGATACTAAAGTCAATGACAGGCATGAGACAGTTATTGTAATATAACCCTTTAGCGCCCTTGAGTAACGTTGATATGCCTACTGATTCAGCAACGCAATTAGACCTTAAACTTTTTTTCCCCTACCAATTCTCGATTTTAGCGCAACAGATGAGTGAGTTTATTGCGCAGATATACCAGCGCTATGGTTTATCTAAAATGGAGTGGCGGGTCTTAGCCACGATTGGGCAACAAGGTGATATATCGGCGCGGGAAATATGCCAGTTTACCCGCTTCGACAAAATGCAGGTGAGCAGGGCGATTGCCAAATTGATGACCTCCCAAGTATTGTCACAACAAACCAGCGAAGTCGATCGGCGTACGATTAGATTAACCCTCTCAGACAAAGGGCAGCAGTTGTATCAGGAAATCATCCCCTTAGTTCACTCTCAAGAAAAGCGGCTCCTGCAAGGCTTGACAGATGCAGAGCGCGATCAGCTCAGAGCACTCACTTTAAAACTCAGTAATCAGTTGGAGATTGGCTTTAAATAAATCCGCATACGCCTATCGCTAATATAACTTATTTTGCGTCGGGTTGTTGATCGGGATGGGCGCGGTTAAATGCTGCAATAGACTGACACCTGCGCTCTATTGTTAGTAAGTTGGGATAGTGTTCCATATCAACATTAAAGCGTCGCGCGTTATAAATTTGTGGGATTAAACAAACCTCCGCGAGTGAGGGCTGATCGGAGCAACAGAAGAGAGTGGGATCGCTGCGTTGCTTTAATTGGCTCTCTAATGCAACAAAAGTGGTATTTATCCAGTGTTGATACCACTGATTTTTCCCCGTTTCATCTATCGCTAACGCGGACTTTAAATATTTTAACACCCGTAAATTATTAATCGGGTGTATTTCACAGGCTATTGCTAGAGCAAATGCCCTAATGGCACAGCGCTGGTAGACACTACCGGTTATCAGTGCATATGTGTGCGGATAGGCTTCGTCTAAGTACTCACAAATAGCCAGTGATTGGGTCAAAGTAATACCATCATCCCTGAATACCGGCACTAACTGCTCGGTGGTTAACTGCTGATGGGCTAAACTAGATTGTTCAGCGGTGACTAAATTTACCGGTATCTGCTGGTAGTCTAGCGCTTTTAAATTGAGTGCTATTCTCACTCGATAGGCACACGAGGAGCGATAATAATCATATAAAACCATGGGTATTCTCACTTAACAACTTCAGCAATAGCTGCGTTCAATAGAGATAATTTGGCGGTGTCTAATTCGTCAAAGGTTGATTGCCCGCCCTTTAGGGCGTGCGCTTCTAGAACTCAAGGTAACGCCAAATACCCCGCTTTACGCCCTGAAGTCGAGCGTAGCGAAAGGGTATGTAAGAGGGACTAAAAAACGGGTTTCCCCCCAGCAATGAGCTATATTCAAGCATCGCTTAATCCACAAGCTGAGTGACTTGCTGCTCAATCTGGCCAAAAATAGATTGCTTTTGCCGATCAAACATTTCAATTTTAATCGAATCGCCAAAGTCCATAAATGCGGTTTTTGGCTCGCCTTGTTGAATGGTTTCAATCATGCGCAATTCAGCGATGCAGCTGTAACCTACGCCCCCCTCTGTGATAGGCTTTCCCGGTCCATCATTGAGTTTGTTGGAGACGGTGCCAGAGCCAATGATAGTGCCTGCCACCAGAGCTCGAGTTTTTGCCGCATGGGCGATTAGTTCGCCAAAATTAAACGTCATGTCAATGCCTGCATTGGGTCGACCAAACAGCTCTCCATTGTAGTGAGACAGTAGCGGTAACGACAACTTGCCATCACACCAAACATCACCCAATTGGTCGGGGGTGACGCAAACTGGACTAAAGGCGCTGGAGGGTTTTGATTGAAAAAAGCCAAAGCCCTTGGCTAGCTCACCGGGAATTAAAGCCCGCAGTGATACATCATTGACTAACATGACCAGGCGCACATAGCTCAGTGCCTGTTTTGGATCAACGGCCATTGGCACATCGTCCACAATCACTGCTATTTCCGCCTCAAAATCAATACCAAAACCTTTGCTTTGCGGCATTAAAATTGGATCAAACGGCGCTAAAAAGGTATCAGAACCGCCTTGATACATCAGTGGAATGGTCCAAAAACTGGCGGGCATTTCTGCATTTCTAGCCTTGCGTACCAACTCGACATGGTTTACATAAGCGCTTCCATCTGCCCATTGGTA
>SPKZ01016165.1_pt1 | contig 10405 bp, 8 predicted proteins | sample 2456571 | NCBI WGS metagenome assembly SPKZ01 (sample SAMN11192286, study PRJNA482655) | marine metagenome | biome: ENVO:00000447; feature: ENVO:00000244|ENVO:00000211|ENVO:00000569|ENVO:00002023; material: ENVO:00002151; isolation source: ocean water from marine abyssalpelagic zone ...
CCAGCGCCTGATTTAGATAAATTACGTTGTGCGTTTAGTGACGCGGTATTGGTGATTACGGATAAAGCCATGATGAAACTCCTAAATATAAAAACAATGCGTTTTAAATTTTTACTTCGGAGCTTTTTAAACTGATTTAGCCCCTTACTAATTAAGTTAACGGCAGGGTTTAAAATTACTTTAATGTTTTTATATAAAAAGATAAATGATTGGAATTAAGGGCTCTCAATCGTTAGATGAGGGGCTGGCATGACAAGAGCAAATGGGCATTAGTTATATCTATACCCATGTTACCTCAAGATGCAGGATTCAGCTGGAACTCGCATCTTGAAGTATCATGGGTATATAGTATTTTTCTCGAAGGCCTAATCTACGTATAGCGATAAGTGCTTTGCTAAAGAATGGCACTCTACAATGCAAAAACCACCACTAAAAAGTGATGGTTTAAATAAAGAGATGACTATTGTTTTATTAACCAAGTAAACTAAGCGCTGCCTGTGGTATTTGATTCGCTTGCGCTAAAATAGACGTACCTGCTTGTTGTAATATTTGATTTTTCGTCATTATGGCTGTTTCTGTTGCAAAATCAGTATCTTGAATTCGACTACGTGACGCCGATACATTCTCTGATATATTAGCCAGGTTACTAATAGTATGACCAAAGCGATTTTGCACCGCACCTAGGTTTGCACGACTATTACTAATTTCCTGTAATGCGGCATCAATTACTGCCAACGCATCAGCCGTTCCTGCCACAGTAGATATATCAATACTATCCGCATGAATATCAGTAGTAGCACCGATGACACTTGAAACACCTGCAATAGCACCACCCGCAGCATCTTTCCCTGCAACAGTCACTATATCCGTAGCGGCTGAGCCGGCAACATTACCAGAAAAAGAGATAACACTAGTAGTTGTATTAAGGGTCGCTGTAATACCTAAGCCATTGGCAGCCGCATTAAATGCGCTGGTTAAACTTGCATTATCAGTGACACTTGTCATATCAACATCAACACTCTTACCAGACACAGTAATATTTGCTGTACCACCAATAAAAGTAGAGCCTGTAGCCGCAGGCGCCGCCAAGTCAAGAGCTGCAGCAGACAGCGTTTTCATTCCTACAGTTCCAATAGTATCCGCACTAATATCAATTAAACCAATAGTAATTGTTTCTGCTGAATTGGTACCTACTTGGAAAGCTTTAGTGCCAAAGCTACCGTCAAGTAAATTAGTACCACCAAACTGGGTTGTTTCTGCAATACGGGTTAATTCAGTTTTCAAGGCTGTCACCTCTTTTTGCAGTGCGTCTCTGTCACTTGAAGAATTTGAACCGTTAGCCGATTGTAATGATAATTCACGCATACGTTGTAAAATATCAGTTGAAGTTTGCATCGCACCTTCAGCTGTTTGCGCCATTGAAATACCATCATTGGCATTACGTTGAGCCACGCCAAGACCGCTAATTTGTGACGTCATACGAGTGGCGATTTGCATACCTGCGGCATCATCTTTGGCGCTATTAATACGCATGCCTGATGATAATCGTTGCATTGAGGTAGCCAAGCCTTCGCCTGATTTAGATAAATTACGTTGAGCGTTTAATGACGCGGTATTGGTGATTACGGATAAAGCCATAATAAAACTCCTAATGTGTTAACTGGTGTTAACGCCTGTTTATGTGTAGTTGTAGCGTTGTCCATAAACCGGACGATAACGCTTGGTTATTAGAAGCCACTATTAGTTAGTTAATATAACTTTCATTCATGTACATTATATGTAACTAACTGAAGCCTCTTTCATGTTTATAATTTTCTGTTTAACGTTATTCAGTTTTAGCCATCACTCACGAAATTTATAGATTACGTTAGGTGACAATCTTTTTACGTTTTTATAACGTAACTAGATAAAGGCAAAATGTGTGCCAAACATCTAATGCTTTCTTAAAACTAATGAAAAAAGCACTAAATTTAACTAGTCCTAATTAAATATAGTTAAATAGCGTTAAGCCTTGGACTTTGCTAAATGCTTGTTGTGATGCTTGTAGCGCTAATTTTGATTGTTCAAATTCAGAAATCGCTTTGGCAAAATCCAAATCTTCAATATTTGACTTGCCAATAGTAATATTCAACTCTGAATCTAGGTGCCTACTCTTCTGGCTTTCAAGCATTTGCAAGCGAACACCTGAATCTACGCGCCTTGACGTGACATGGGTCATAGCCGAGTTAAGTTGGTTAAGTATGGCGTTGTAATCTACCTGATGTTGCTCTAGATTAGTTGAAACAGAGCCGCTATCTATCCAAGCAATAGCATCATTAATGGTTTCAAAGATGCTAACTTTCTCTTGCTCGCTAATAGTAAAGCTATCACCCGGCAATGGATTGCCGTTTAAGGTAACATCAATGCCGTCAAAGGAAATCGTTTGCCCTGCGACATAGGGCGCAGGCAGTACGGGCAGTACGGGAAAAACAACAGTAGCAGTGTTATCGGTAACCGTTAAATCGTTAGTTATTGGATCGGTAGCAAAGGTATAAGGCCCTGTACTTATGTTGTAGGAATTTCTATCGGTTATATTGGCACTCTCAACGGCAACACTCGAGGTATTGGACGCTGGGGGAGTAGGATAACTAACACTAAAATCACCAATGGCGTTGGCAACTTTCATAAAAGCAGCATCGCCCGTTTGGTTAGTCACAATATTGATGTTTCTTGCAACTTGTAATACGTTAACACCAGTATCGCCACTATAGTTAACAGAGCCGTCAACTTGTTGACTAAATGGTTGCTGCTCAGTTTGATAACCAGAAAAGATGTAATCTCCGTTGGCATTTTGACTATTGGCAATATCAAGTAATTGATCAAAGCTATTTCGAGTCTGTTTAGCTAAGGCTCGTAGGTCTTCATCAGACATAGCACCGTTATTTGCTTGTAACATCAACTCTTTAATCTTATCTAAAATAAGCTCTGCATCAGCAAAAACAATCTCTTGTAAGCTATTATGGCTTTCAGCTTGAGTAATATTACGTTGGTATTTTTCAATATTAGCTAAGCTTTCTTTATAGCCAACTAAAGTGCCATATTGGACTGCATCATCCTTTGCGGTAAGTACTCGCTTACCACTGGTTAGATAGGCCACTTGTTCATTAACATCAGAGGATTTACTACTCATCTGTAATGTACTTTGCTGATAAAATTGAGCTGTTGATACTCTCATTATTTATTCCTTACCTAACGGCTGCCAATATGGTGTCAAAAAGAATATTAGCGGTGGAAATAATTTGTGAGGCCGCTTGATAGGCTTGTTGAAATTTCAATAAATTTGCCGCTTCCTCATCAAGGTTCACTCCTGATGTGGCTTGATTACGATTATATGCTTGGGTGAATAATGCTTGAGCAGTGTCAGCAACTAACTCGGCACTACTCGCTTTTGAACCAGCTTTTGAGGTGGTTATGCCCAAACTTTGGCTAAAGGTTTCTCTTTTACCATTAGTTATGCCTTGTTCTTGGGTTTTAGCCATAACAACAGCATTATTACCATTACCGACACCAAAGGCATCACCAATAGTAAATGTTTCTCTTGCATTAGTGCCTGAGCCAACTAATTCGCCACTAATTTCTATTTGAAAGGCTGGCGAACCTGCAGGAATATCAACCAAAGCGGGCCCTACTGCAGGGGTATATGTTCCTGATGCGATCGGCGCTGCTGGCGGCGGTGTAGTCGTATTATAAACCCGGAACTCAAATATACCGGTAGGTGTTTGAGGTGCTGGCAGTGGTGGAGGTGGAGTTTCATAAACATCAACAGTTAAGTCATAGCTTCTGGCAGCACTAGGGTTACTAACATTTGTAATTTTCACCTGACCATCACTGACATTATGCGTTGATGGTGTAACTTCAACCGCTGAACTGGCAGCAATTGCACTAGCATTAGTTAGCGTAACAGCCATTAAGGCGGCACTATTTTTAGTAGGCTTAATGATAAAAGAGTCATCTGCGTTAGGCGTACCGCTGTTTTCCACAAATGAAAAACCATAGTCGGGATTTGAAGGGGTATAAGTACCTGCGCCAGGTAAGCCTAAAGTCTCTGAACTGCCATTAGTTAAGTTAGTAATAACATAAACGCCACCCGTTAAAGTCACTTCAAACTCATCCGTTGGCACTAGTGATACATCATTGATAAGCACTTGCGCATTAAGGTTACCGCTATTACTTGACGGGGCGGATACTCGCCCTTGTTGTAATGCCGTAGTATTAATATCAGTAAATATATTTGCGCCTTGCAAGCCATTTAAATCTAAGCCTCTTGCTTGACTATCATTTAATGTTGACGATACCACCATCGCTAAACGGTCTATTTCACTACGACTTTGTGATAGATGCTCATTTCTGAACTCGAAACTTGCGGCCAATGAACCACCGAGTTTAGAACCATCAATGGCTACTGAACTATTAGGACCAACTAAGCGTAACTCAGTTTGTAAAGCGTCAGGATCTCCGGCATTTACTGCAATGGTTAATGGCGTAATACCAGCAACTAGTGTTGTGCCCTGGCCTACCATTACCGTCATAACACCATTTTGATCTACTATAGTATTGACTCGAGTATATTTACTTAACTCACTTACTAATTGATCACGCTTATCGAGCAAGTCATTAGGCTGCCCTGTTTGATTTAAGCCTTGAGTATGTAAGATACTGTCATTAATTTTTGCTATCTCTAAAGAAATATTAGAAATTTTACTGGCAACTTGCTCTATCTCACCATTAATGGACTTACCCATTTGATCAAAATTATTAGTTAGTTCGTTAAAATCGTTACTTAAGGTCTCAGCTTGATTTAATACTATGCTACGTAAACCTGAATCATTGGGATTGTCGGCTACACCATTTAAGGCTTGATAAAATTTTTCTATTGAACCTGCCACTGCAGTACCTGAAGTGCTCATGACTTGATCAAGTTGCGTTAAGCGAGCATGTAAAGAGTCAGCACTACCTAAATTACTTTGGTTGATTAACTGCTCTTTATAAGAAAATTTATCATAAATTCGGGTGATGTTTTGAACATAGGTGCCTGAGCCAATGTAGTTTGAACCATTAGTTTGGCCAATAGTAGCGTTTTGCTCTGCGCGCTGACGGGTATAACCTTCAGTATTTACATTGGCAATATTATGACCCGTAGTTGCCAACTGTTGCTGCGCGGCTAATAAGCCACTCACGCCTGTTTGGTATAAACTAACTGTCATAATATTTGCCTCTAGTATTGGTTATTACTAACCTAAAAAGGTTTCGTCATTGCGTTAATTTACTAAGATGAAATCTTAGTGAAAGTTACACAAGCCCTCCATGATTGTTTTCTGTACTAGGTTAAACCTAAGTACTTACTTACGTGTAAGTAGAATGCCATGAGGATGACGGGTGGTAATAACCACATTATTTTATAATTAACTTAGAGACTGTACGCAGAGTTGCCATTATTTTGTTGGCATATTGAGGATCTGTCGCATAGCCTGCTTTCTGTAAACTATGCACAAAGTGTTCCACATCACTTGGGTTTTGTAATGCCTCTTGATATCTGTCATTGTCAGTAAGAAAACTAACATAATCATTTACGCTTTCGGTCAATGATTGATACGCTCTAAAAGGCGAAGATTTTTTCACCATAGCGCCTTGTTCAAATTCTAAAGATTCTTTCTGGATGCTTGCTCCAACCCAACCGTTATCAGCTTTGATATTAAATAAGTTATTAGAGCTACTACCATTTTGATCTTTAATTATTTTTTGTCCCCAACCTGTTTCTAACGCAGCTTGGGCAATAATCACTTGAAATGGCACACCTATTTTTTCTTGTACAGATTTTGCAGGTTCGATAAGCGCACTAACAAAGTCTTTTGGTTCGCTAAAACTTGGTGATGAAAAATTGACGCTTGTTTTTGTTTGATTAACGTCACTGATGGCAAAGGGTATTTTTGTGACGCTTACATTATCAATGCTGTCATTGCTTTGAAATTTTGCCATAGGCGTTGATGCAGATAAAAAGTTAACCGTACTCAAATCACTGTCATTATTGGTTTGTAGTTGTAGTTTCGCTTGTTTAGCCGATTTCCTAATTTGCTCAAGATTACCGTCATTGCGTAATACACTGCTTGGGGTGAAATTATTATCACCACCACCTAATTGCCTAACAATAAGTTCAGATAAGCCTAAGGTACCGTTTGACGATAATTCAACCGCCATTTGTTGATCATGCATATCACGATAGAACTTAGTTGACTCAGAATTGAACGGACTGTCTGACTCTAAAACATCTTGCGCTTTACGCATGCTTTTTAGCAGCATTTTCATAAAAATGGCTTCAAACTGCTGCGCGGCTTCTTGCAAAGCTGCTTTTTTGCTTTCGATATCCGTTGATTTTGATTGCAGACGAATAGCATTCAAGCCATTTAACTCTAAAAAGTTACGTGCTTGGTCAAAATTAGTGGTGTTAATTGAGTTATCAGCCATTATGTCGCTCTACGTAGTTTCTACTTTAATCTACAACCAAAATTATTATTAAACATTAAATAATAATCAGTTCGCCACGAATGGCTCCTGCTTGATCTAACGCTTCTAAAATGGCCATAACATCGCCAGGTCCAGCACCTACCTCATTAATCGCTCTCACTAATGTCTCTAAGGTAACCCCAGGTTGAAATACAAACATACGCGCATCACTTTGGCTAACATTGACCGATGATTGATTGGTAACGACAGTTTTCCCTTCGGCAAAAGCATTTGGCTGTGTCACATCTTGTACTTCATTTATCGTCACTGTAATGCCCCCATGGGTGATAGCTGCAGCTAGCAAGCGTACCTCTGAGCCAATCACTATAGTGCCTGTGCGTGAGTTTACTATTATTTTCGCTGAGCCTGTGGCTGGTTCAAACTCTAAATTTTCTAAAACAGAAAGAAAGCTAACGCGATCATTAATATCACGGGGGGCAGTTACCTGTACTGAAGCCGCATCTATTGCTCTAGCCACTCCGGGGATCAATTCATTAATGGTATCGGCTAAATTTTTTGCTGTGGTAAAATCAATTCTGTGTAAATTAAAGGTGATATAATCACCTAGGCCGAACGGCGACTTAACCTCACGTTCAACCGTGGCGCCATTAGAGATACGACCAACCGTTGGTGTGTTAACAATTACTTTTGAACCGTCAAGTCCCTCGGCACCCAAACCACTAACGACTAAACTCCCCTGAGCCACCGCATAGGTTTTGCCATCAAGGCCAACTAACATGGTTTGCAGTAAGGTACCGCCACGTAAGCTTTGCGCACTCCCCATACTAGAAACGGTAATATCAATTGTTTGTCCTACTTTTCTAAAGGCAACTAGCTCTGCATGAACAGCAACAGCAGCCACATTTTTAATTTTAGGTTTAAGATTTGCAGGCATGGTAATACCAAAATTACTTAACATGGTTTTAAAACTTTGCTCGGTAAATGGGCTTTGCTCTCCCGTGCCAGGCAAACCAACTACCAAGCCATAACCAATTAGTTGGTTAGAACGAACACCAGCAATATCAACAGCATCTTTAATACGTTGTGCATTACTGGTAAAAGCTAAAGCTAAGCCCGTTAGGATAAGTACTATTTTTATTAATGCTTTCATATTATTACCTTTAAAATAGCCCTAAAGAGGCCACCAACTACTGTTGAAAAATTTTGTTAACCAACCTTGCTCATTCATATCGGCAAAACTACCTGTACCTGCATATTGAATACGCGCGTTAGCTATTTTTGTTGATAAAATGGTATTATTTGAATTAATATCTTTAGCGCGAATAACGCCCGTTAAGCGAATATATTCATCACCGTTATTCAACGTTAGCCATTTTTCACCACGGATCATTAAATTACCATTAGGTAAAACCCTCAAGACATGAACCGAAATATCGCCACTTAAGCTGTTGCCCTGATCCACTTTTGAGTCACCTTTGAACTTAGTACTTTGGTTAAAGCCAAATTGAGCCGCTTTACCATTAATAGTCACCGGCGCTCCTCCTAAGCCAATGATAGGGTCAAGCGCCATATTATTTTCTTTCTTCAATTCTGTTTTGGCATTTTTCTTCGCTTGCGTGCTTTCACTTAAAATGACCGAAATAATATCGCCTATACGGTGAGCCTTAGAATCAGAGTAAATATTATTGACATAGTTTTCTTTAAACAGTGAACCAGTTGGAATAAGGGAGTCTTCTTCAACTTCCGGTAAAATTGGCGCGAAATCAGGATCGTTAGGCAAAGCTTTACTTAGCTCTACGGTATTACTACAAGCACTTATTTGGCTAATAAGCACTAGTACCAAAACACAAAATAATTTACTTTTCATCGTTAACTCCTCACTCTACAGCTGCTGGTTGATATAACTAAGCATTTCATCTACTGCAGAAATCACTTTAGAGTTCATTTCATAAACTCGTTGTGATTCAATTAAATTAACTAACTCTTCAGTAGTATTTACATTTGAGGTTTCAAGCGCCCCTTGTACTATCATCCCGTAACCTTCAAGACCAGGTACCCCTTCCTGTGGCGCACCGCTGACAGCGGTTTCAGTGTATAAATTTTGCCCGACAGGTTGAAGCCCTGTTGGGTTAACAAAATTAACCGTGTTGATCTGACCAACAACAGCAGGCTCAGCTTGGCCTTGTAAGGTTACTGATACCTCGCCGTCTTGCGAAATAACAATACTGATAGCATCTTCGGGAATAGTCACTTGCGGCTGTATTAAATAACCCGCTCCGGGGGTAACCATATTGCCTTCGTCGTCCATGGTAAATTGGCCATTACGACTATATGCAGAGGTACCATCTGGCATGAGTACCTCAAAAAAACCTTCACCTTGGATCATCAAATCTAGGGAGTTATCTGTTGTTAACATATCCCCTTGGGTATGAATTTTTTGTGTCGCCACTACTTTAGTACCTGCACCTAACATCAAGCCTGATGGCGCTTCACTATCATCAGCTGTACGTCCACCCGGTTGATTAATATTTTGATAAAGTAGGTCTTCAAAAACAGCACGACTCTTTTTAAAACCAATGGTACTGGCATTGGCTAAGTTATTAGAAATTACCGCAATATCTTTAGTTTGCGCATCTAAACCGGTTTTACTTATCCATAATGCTGCGTTCATGTGGATTACCTCAAATTAAGTTATTGGTTTATGTCTTAGCTTGCGTTAGAAAGCACGTAATAAAGAAGCTGCACTTGAGTCAATTTCTTCTGCTGTTTTCATCATTTTCAATTGCATTTCAAATTGTCTTTGCAGGGCAATCATATCTGTCATATCACTTAATGGGTTGCTGTTACTTGACTCTAATGTGCCGCCTAGTACTTTAACCGTGACATCTACTTGTTCAAGTGCACCATCTTTACGGCGAAATAATCCATCTTGGCCTTTAACTAACAGTCGAACATCAGGGTTAACTAAGGTAAGACGCGCCACTTCTTCTTGCTCGGTAACGGGTGCCCCTGCAGGTTGAACCATGATGATGCCATCACGAGTTACTTGAATATTATTAACTGGCAGGGGTAAATAAATAGGACCATCTTCACCAATAATTAACTTGCCACCGTTAGTTTCTAAGGCACCATCAGCAGTCAAACGTAAGTGGCCATTTCGTGTATAAGCTACCTCTCCTGACTCATCTTGCACGGCAAACCATCCGTCACCTTCAATGGCAAGATCAAGTGAGCGGCCTGTAGTGAGTAATGCCCCGGAGTCAAAATTTTGGCTTGCACGTTCGGTCATGGAAAACACACGGGTGGGTTGCCCTTCACCAAATGCCTGCATACTTCTCGCTTGTGCTAAATCAGCTTTAAAGCCAGTGGTTTTAGCATTTGCTAAATTATTGGCATTAATTGATAGTGCTTGCATGTTCTGTTTGGCACCACTCATGGCGATGTAAAGCAACTTATCCATAATGAATTCCAACATTAATTAATCTATTATGTAGATAAATGCAAAGAGAGTGCCAGAAAGTAAGTTTGCGAGTTTGCGAGTTTGCGATTTTGCGATTTTGCGATTTTGCGATTTTATAGGAAGACAAACATAAAAATGCTGCCCGTCAAGTGATAAACATCACTAGGCAGGCAGCTCAGAAATAATACATATTATATCAACTAATTATTTATCTAATTTGTAAAATAGTCTGATTCAGTTGATTGTCTACTTCTAACGCACGAGAGTTGGCTTGGAAGTTTCGTTGTGCTGCAATTAAGTCAATTAACTCAGTAGTTAAGTTAACGTTTGATTGCTCTAATGCTGATGAGTTAATATTACCAAAAGTACCTGAGCCACCTTCGCCAGCGAGTGGTTCACCAGAGACAATACTTTCTTTCCAACTAGTACCACCCACTTGTGATA
>SPKZ01010981.1_pt1 | contig 10396 bp, 10 predicted proteins | sample 2456571 | NCBI WGS metagenome assembly SPKZ01 (sample SAMN11192286, study PRJNA482655) | marine metagenome | biome: ENVO:00000447; feature: ENVO:00000244|ENVO:00000211|ENVO:00000569|ENVO:00002023; material: ENVO:00002151; isolation source: ocean water from marine abyssalpelagic zone ...
GAAGCCATTTTTTGTTTTTGAATCAACTGTTTCTGGGTTGATTTAACTTGCTTTAACGCGGTACTGAGTTGGACGTTCTGCTGCTCCAGCAAACGATGATTTTTTGCCAGGTTCAATTGTGCTTCCCCGCGATTTTGAGTGTTAATCTTTACTTCTATAGCACTGGCTACATGACTTGCGACAAAACTTAAAATATCTAAATCTTTATCTGAATAAATATGTTCAACGTCATAACTTTGTACAACAATAATACCATGAAGGACATTTGACGATATCATTGGCGCACCTAACCAATAGGAAAAATCATCAGCAACTTGCTCATTCATTAATTCTCCTTTGTTAACTAACTCTTTGGCGATTACAGGAGTTAACAACAAAGGTTTGCGTTGATTAATAACATAAGAGTAAAAATCGTTACCTAACTGAAAAGTTTTACCAGATAGTTTTTTTTCATCTTTTTCATCAGCAAAATAAGAAAAGGATATTTCACTCGTTTCTTCATCAAATATTAATATAGAAAAATTCCTGGCATAAAGTAATTTCTCCACTATAAGATGTACACAGTGATAGAGATCGGGTAATGCTATTTTTTCGTTTGAAAGTGAGGCTATTTCGAATATGGCGTGTTGTAAATTTTCAGACTTTTTTTTATCCAATAATTCTTTTGCTAATGCGGCGGTCCTTGTCGAAATTATTGTTTCTAAAACCTGCTCTTTTGTATGTTTTTCTATATAAGAGGCAACAACTGAGGCAAACAAAGTAAGAATATTTTGTTCTTCTTCTGTATAAACTACATTTGGAGTATAACTTTTAACAACTAATACACCTATGCAATCGCCCTGATGTGCCATAAGCGGCAGCCCAAGCCAATGTTCACCTGTTAAAGGGGCTCCGCGAAATTTATAATTGCTTTCTTCACCAGCTGTGAGCACTAATTGTTGTTTATTAATTATCACCCATGCCACTGGTGACTGTAATTCATCCGTTAAACTAACTTCCATTTCTGGATCAGATTCACCGTCAATTTCAGTCTTCGTTTCACCCTCAGTTTCATCAGCTGGATAAACAAATTGAATACTATTAGTTTTACTATTGTGAAGTGCCAGACATAAGCTATTCACGTCCATTAACTTAGCTAATAGTTGATGAACAACGGAAATATATTCCACCAGAGAGCTGGAATTTATAGAGTGTTTGTTCAATTCAATTAACACTTGAAGAATAAGTGCTAATTGATTTACATGTGCAGTAGAATTTAACAATAACATGCTCCATTGTCTTTGAAACAGTAATACCAATCCCACTGGTTATTTAATTGGACTGGTATAATAATCTTAGACAAATCTCAGTATTTTGCTAAATTGATTTTGTTAAAAAATGTTTTATATACACATTGACTAATAAACTTCAGGATAATGAAGGCTTAATAATATCCACTATGGTGTCTATATGATCATCCCTGTCATTAAGCGCATCAATATAGTGATATTGTTCACCGCCGGCATTCATAAATATATCTAGATTTTCGTGTTTTAACTCTTCAAGCGTTTCCAGACAATCAGCACTAAAAGCAGGGCTGATAATAGCGATTTTTTTCACGCCCTGGCCAGGTAAATTCTGCAACACTTCATCAGTATAAGGTGTCAACCAAGGGGCTTTGCCAAATCGAGACTGGAAAGTCATCACATAATCATTATCGCTGAAACCCAAATTTTCAATTAAAAGCTCAGTGGTTTTATGACAAAAATCAAAATAAGGATCACCACGTTGATAAAACAATTTTGGCATTCCATGATAAGACAAAATAAATTTATCCGGTTTACCGTGTTCCGCAATATATTCAGTAATGGTATTTGCCAATGCCTTTATATAAAGAGGATGGTCATGATAACCATTCAAAAAGTGCAAACTAGGCACCCAACGCCATTTCTTTATTTGTGTAACAACTAAATCAAAAGTTGACCCTGTCGTGGCTCCTGCGTACTGAGGATATAAAGGTAACACAACAATTTTGGTTACCCCTTGTTGTTGAAACTTATTCAAAGCATCGACTATTGAAGGGGCACCATAGCGCATGCCAATATTCACAATAACATCTTCGCCATAAATTTGCGTCAGGCGTTGCTTTACTTTTTGTTGTTGAGCCTGGGTGTTCACTAATAAAGGAGAACCTTCATCAGTCCAGATACTTTGGTAAAGCTTGGCTGACTTTGCAGGGCGAAATCGTAAAATGATACCATGCAAGATAATTAACCAGATAATTTTTGGTATCTCAACTACCCGGGGATCAGACAAAAACTCCCTTAAGTAATTTCTTAACGAAGAAGAGGTTGGCGCATCCGGCGTGCCAAGATTTGTTAATAACACACCTGTTCGATTACCATTTTTAGCCATTAATTCTTTTGGTGTTGAATCTGCTGCAGTAAATCTCGCCATCACTTCAAACCTCTAAGGGACAATACTGTCTATTGCAAGATGAATCACTTGAATGGTATTAACACTTACATCATTCACTTGTGCTTTAAAATCGCCTTTTTTAATACCTGCACCACCACTATTTGAAAGAACAGCATACAAATTAACACTTTTAACACTGCTTAGTGTTGCTTCGGGCATCATGGCACTAGTATCATTTAAGATGACAGTCGTCGGTAAATCACTGGCTTTAATTTTAACCGCCGCCAGAGGCATTCTTCTACCGTCAGTGGGAATAGCATAAACAAAAACAACTTTGTCTTCACCTTGGTTAACTTGCCTTAATAGCTCTTCGCTTAAAGTTACTTTCAACTTTAGTTGTGGGCCTGATAGTTGTGGACCTGAATTTTCAGCGTCTTGGACAAATTCACTACTATTAATCTGGCCACCTGAAAGTAGCAAACGATTTTTTGCTTCATTAATTGCTGAACCTAGTGCCTCAACATTAACATTCGAACGACCTGAATTATGCACCTTTTGCCAATACGCTACTGCCTGCTGATAGTTTTGCATCATATAATTGTGCATGCCTAACAAAATGTTTGTCGATGGATCTAGCGGATCAAGAGCAAGAGCCTTATCGATTAACGCTTGAACAGTACCATCAATTTTCTGTCCGTTTCGATAATAAGCTGCTTGTGCTTTTACACCAATTATATCTGCATGTTCACCTTCTATCCTGATAACTTGATCGAAAGCTGTCATTGCAAAATCAAATTGACCAACACCAACCAAGGCTTGCCCAAGGCCATACCAGGCCTCACTATCTTCAGAGTTTTGTGCAGTTAACGCTTTAAAGTGCTTAACTTGATCAATAGCTTGTTGCTGCACAGTTTCACCCGGTGCTTGAGCAGGTGATTGTGCAGATGCTTGCTCAGTACTCGTGAGCTGCTGATAAGCACCTGTTTTAAGGTACAATACAAAACTGAACACTATGATGAATAATGAAATTACTGACGGCCATATAACGGATAACGATTTATCTTTAGCCGTAAGGTTTTTATCTTCCGCTTTATTTGCTTCTATATCCTGCAATAAACTTTGATCCAACTCATCCAATAAATAACGATAACTTTCTTCGTCAATCTTTTCTTGTTGGTAATCTTGTTCTATTACTTCTTTATGCTCGTGATATAAACGGACATTGGCTGCGTCACGTTGATCGATATGTTCATCTTCACTTGTTTGTTGAGCTGTTGGTTTCTTATCCTGTTGCTGATGGTTAATTATTTGTCGAATAAACGGCAACCAAACCACAGCTATGATCAAAATCAAAAAGGAGACAATTATAATGAGGTTTTCTATCATGGAATATTACTTATTTTTATTAATATTTTGTGTAATGGCGTCAGCCGTTTCGTTAGCATTTTCGTGAAGCTTACCGTTAAGAATGCTATTGAGTTTATCTTGCTGCGCCTGGCTTAGAGTTTGAGTTTGTTTAACTTCCCGCTTTCTACGCAAAATAAATACGACAACCAGCACGCCAACGAATAATAAAGTGGCAGGACCAAACCACAACACATAGGTTAAACTGGATACTCTAGGGCGATATAATACAAATTCACCATAACGTTTAACCATAAAATCAACGATTTCTATATCAGCTTTACCTTGTTGCAATAATTCATAAACTTCACGACGTAAATCAGCCGCAATGGGAGAATTAGAATCAGCTAAATTTTGATTTTGACATTTAGGACAGCGCAACTCCTTAACTAAAGCCTGATAACGTTTTTTGGTGACTTCATCGCTAAATTGATAAGTATCAACAGGACTCGCAGCAGCTTGATTTATTGTTAATAAACTAATGACTAACAAGCTGATCAGTGAGAAACTGAGTGCTGTACAACTAAGCACTGTACGACTGAAAAAGACCACTAAATTGTTCCGTGAATTTTGTATAACCATAACTAACCTCCCTTTTGTTCAGATTCAAGCATTACAATCATTGGCAATAGTTTTTGTTGCCAAACATCAGCGTCAATCGGCCCAACATGCTTCATTCGAATAATACCGTTATGATCGATAACAAAAGTTTCGGGTGCCGCTGTTACGCCCAACTCAATCCCCAACTTGCCCAGTTCATCAAAAATGGAGAAAATATAAGGATCCTGATATTGACTTAACCATGCTTTTGCATCTTTCCTGATATCTTTGTAATCAAGCCCATAAAGCGCGACTCTTTTGCTTTTGGCAATGTCTAACAAATAGGGATGTTCGTATTTACAATACACACACCATGTCCCCCAGACATTGAGTAAAATAATATTACCTTGCAAGTCTTTCTCTGTCACAATTTTAGTTTCGTCACTAAGTTGTGGTAATTGAAACGCAGGCACTTTATTACCAATTAATGCTGAAGGCAGGGATTGTGGATCTAATGACAAACCACGATAAAGCACAAACGCCAAAGCAATGAACAAAACTAAAGGTAGTAAACGGATGATTTTATTCATTCGTTATTTCTCAACATTCAATGAGGGTACTACCGCAGCTTCAGTAAGCATGACAGGTACAGGTTCATTTTCAGGCGTAAAAAAGTCTTTCTTTTCTTTTTTTTCATTAACGCCCTGTTTAACTTTTCGACGATAACGTTTATCAAGCATTGACAACAAACCACCTAAGGCCATAAAAATAGCACCTAACCAGATCCATCTTACAAACGGTTTATAGTGAACACGAATTGCCCAGGCATTACCTGGTAAAGGTTCTCCTAATGCAACATATATATCCCGGAATAAACCAGCATCAATACCCGCTTCGGTCATCCCCATAGTTTGCACACGGTAAGCTCTTCGCTCTGGTTGCAATAAAGTTACAAAATCACCATTTTTATATACATTGATTTGACCTTGTTCCGCACTATAGTTTGGTCCTTCAACCGCTTTTATACCGTTAAATTCTATTTGGTATCCAGCAACTTCAACTTTCTCGTTTACTAACATTTTGACATTAGTTTCACTTTCATAAGTTGAAACTAAAGTGACACCAACAATAGTGACAGCAATACCTATATGCGCCACAGTCATTCCCATATGACTTAAGTTAGAACGGCCTTTAACTAATTTTTTATGGTTTACAAAATCTTTGATTGCTACTAAGGAAACCCATAAAGCTAGCCCCATTCCACCACTCACCAGCAAATTAATTTCACCAGCATAAAGTAAAGGAAAAACTAAACCAAAAATAACACTACCTACCGATATAGCACTGAGGTTTTTACGAAGTTCACCTTTTTTGGCTTTTTTCCAACGAACCAGTGGACCTATGCCCATAAAAATAAATAACAAACACATTATCGGTACAAATACCGCGTTAAAATATGGAGGACCAACCGATATTTTTCCATATCCCAAAGCGTCAACAAGTAACGGGTATAAAGTGCCTAACAATACGGTTACAGCGGCAACAACCAAAATAATATTACATATTAATAATGCCGTTTCGCGAGAATAAAGGGAAAATCGGCTAAAGCTGGCAACATTACTTGCTCTAAAAGCATATAAAGTCAGTGAACCGCCAACAGCAATTCCCAACAGCATCAAAATGAACACGCCTCGAGACGGATCTGCTGCAAATGAATGCACTGAAGTAATAACACCGGAACGTACTAAAAATGTGCCAAGTAAACTTAAACTAAACGCAAATATTGCCAATAGAACAGTCCAGTTTCTGAACGTTCCGCGTTTTTCTGTTACCGCCAACGAATGGATGAGAGCGGTACCAATTAACCAAGGCATAAAAGATGCGTTCTCAACTGGGTCCCAAAACCACCAACCACCCCAACCTAGTTCGTAATACGCCCACCAACTACCAAGCGCGATACCTATAGTTAAGAAAATCCAGGCTGAAACAACCCATGGACGTGCCCACCTAGCCCATGCAGCATCCATTTTTCCACACATAAGTGCAGCAACGGCAAAAGCAAAAGCAACGGAAAAACCAACATACCCCATATAAAGCATTGGCGGATGTATTATCAAACCTACATCTTGTAATAATGGATTTAAATCACGTCCTTCCATTGGCACATTTGGCCAGAAACGTTCAAAAGGATTGGAGGTGAAAATAATAAATTCCATAAAACCAACAGCTATCATTCCCATAACTGAAAGAACCCGCGCGATAAACGCCTCATCAATGCCTTTACTGTATTTGGCAACGGCCATTGTCCATGCAGATAAAGCAAATATCCACAAAAGCAAAGATCCCTCATGTCCGCCCCAGACAGCACTAATTTTAAAGAAATAAGGTAAATGGGTATTAGAATGATTGGCTATATAGGCTATTGAGAAATCGTCAATAACAAAGCTATAACCTAGAATAAAAATACTGATGGCGGTAAAAGCAAACATGCCAAACGTTAGAGGTCTGGCATAACCATATAATTTTGGTTGGTGAGTATAAACACCAATCATAGGAATAATGCTTAAACAAAGTGCGAAGGCTAAAGCAGCAATAAGTGCGAAATGCCCTAATTCTGGTATCATTCATATCTCCAGTCTTTATGTTGTAAAACAACACAAAGATAATATTCAGTTGCAACAGGAAAAATAGTATATTCAGACATTATTACGAAGATGAAAAAGCTGACTAACTAAAAACACCGATAATTCTAACACTATTTGTACTTTTATATCATCTAAGTTAAAACAGAGTTTTAATATAGTTATTCAATCTTTGATTGTTTACTCGCCGTTATAGTATGATATCAGGCACGCTCGTCCCGTGATCCAAATCAATTATTTGGGTAATAACTATCAACTAATGACCCGATAGTAAGCGTTAAAACTAAAAACTCAACATGGATTTTATTTAGCCTATATGTCAATCAATAACTCAGCATTTCCCTTGATAAGTGCCGATAAACTCACATGTATTCGTGAAGACCGCATATTGTTTGAAGCATTGAATATTGAAATAAATGCTGGCGATATAGTTCAAGTTGAAGGTCCAAACGGTGTTGGTAAAACTAGTTTGTTAAGAATTCTTGCGGGATTATCAGAGCCTTTTGAAGGTAAGGTTTATTTTAACAATAAATTAATAAATAGAAATCGAGAGCTGTTTCATCAAAATCTCCTTTATTTAGGTCATCTGCCCGGTGTCAAAGGTGAAATGAGTGCACAAGAAAATTTGTCCTTTAATTTAGCTTTACACGGATTAGATAGCGAAGCTGCTGAACAAACCCTGCAAGAAGTAAATTTACTCGGATTTGAAGATGCTCTTGCTTCACATTTAAGCGCAGGACAACATCGAAGAATAGCATTGGCCAGATTATGGCAGAGCAAAGCTCCAATATGGATCCTGGATGAACCTTTTACCGCTATTGATAAACTCGGTGTAAAAAAACTGGAAAAATTGTTTTTACAACATGTTAAACAAGGGGGGTGTGTTATTTTAACAACACATCAAGACTTATCATTGCCAGACGAACAAGTTAAAAAAATCGTTTTAACTTACAAGTTTTAACGTAAAGGTTTCAGCTTATGCTTAACAAAAAAGTAATGACAATAACAAGCAGTAACAAGCTTTCATATCGCGATGCATTCATGCTTATTATTAAAAGAGACCTGACAATTGCCTTTCGCCATCGCGATGACATTTTAAATCCAATTATCTTTTTTATTATCGTCGTTACTTTATTTCCTCTTGGAATAGGACCAGAAGCTAGTACATTATCTCGAATTGCTCCCGGAATTATCTGGGTAGCGGCGCTTTTGTCTACTTTATTATCTTTAGACAATTTATTTAAGTCGGATCATAATGATGGTTCGCTCGAACAAATGTTGTTGAGTCCACATCCGGTGTTTATTTTAGTTTTAGCTAAAATAATCGCCCACTGGTTGGTAACAGGTTTACCGCTAATTTTTATCGCCCCTATTCTGGCTGTTTTACTGCATTTGAATGAAAATAGTTATGGAGCTTTGATGCTGACCTTATTATTAGGAACACCCGTACTAAGCCTATTAGGCGCGATTGGTGTCGCATTGACCGTTGGTATAAAGAAAGGCGGTGTGTTGCTCAGCTTGCTGGTATTGCCTTTATATATCCCAGTACTGATTTTTGCCACCAGTGCTATCGACACCTCAGCAATGAACTTACCTTACAGCGGTCAACTTGCTATAATTGCCGCTTTATTTTTTGGTTCTTTAACTTTAGCTCCATTCGCTGTGAGCGCAGCACTAAAAGTGAGTACAAACTAACATGTGGAAATGGTTACACCCTTATGCAAATCCAGAAGTGACATATCACTTTACTGGTAAAATATTACCTTGGTTCGTCGCACTTACCGTAATCACTTTAAGTACAGGACTTGTCTGGGCATTGTTATTTGCCCCGGCTGATTACCAGCAAGGTGATAGTTTTAGAATTTTTTATATACATGTACCTGCCGCATCTCTGTCAATGGGTATTTATGTGGGCATGGCTGTCGCAGCATTTTGCAGTTTAATCTGGCAGTTGAAGCTAGCTGATGCTTCTGCTGCTGCAATGGCCCCTGTTGGCGCTGTATTTACTGCTATCGCATTATTAACAGGCTCTGCCTGGGGAAAACCAATGTGGGGCACATGGTGGATTTGGGATGCACGCTTAACTTCTGAGCTGATTTTATTATTTTTATATCTGGGGGTGATCGCATTACATAATGCTTTTGAAGATAAAAATTTAGCTGGTAGAGCGGCAAGTATTTTAACCTTGGTTGGCGTAATCAACATCCCGATTATTAAGTACTCCGTAGAATGGTGGAACACATTACATCAAGGTTCTACGGTAAGTAAACTAGGTAAACCGTCAATGACAATTGACATGCTGTGGCCTTTTATATTTTGTTTTCTGGGCTTTGCACTTTTGGTGACAACTATCATTTGTATCCGCTTTCGCACAGAAATATTAGCTAGAAACAGCATTCGGCCCTGGGTGCGTAATTTAGTGATTTTGGAGAACAAATAATGCAATTTGATAGTATCAGTGATTTTTTCAACATGGGCGGGTATGCTTTTTTTGTTTGGCTAGCTTATGGGGCAACTGCTGTAATGTTAGCTTTATTAGTTATTTCAAGTAACAGCAGTTTTAAAAAAATGAAACAACAAATCGCTCAACGCCAAAAACGAGAAACTAAATTACGTCAGGCTGCTCAATTACAACGAACCCTGGAGCTAGAGCACGATCAACAAGAGCAGCAAGCAGAAAAAAATAATTCTAAAGAGGTATTATCATGAACCCACGTCGTAAAAAACGCTTAACTATTATTGCGTCAATATTTATAGGCTTAAGTTTTGTCACTGGTTTAGTGTTATATGCCCTTAGCCAAAATATCGATTTATTTTATAAACCTTCAGAAATTCTGAACGGGAAAATCGATAGCGGAGTTATACCTATTAACGGCCAACGATTACGCATTGGTGGATTAGTTGTCCCTGGAAGTGTGCATCGGGATGTAAATAGCTTAAAAGTTAATTTTAAGTTAACCGATATGAAAATGCCGATAGAATTTAAAGATTCAGATATTATGGTAACGGTGCAATATGACGGTATCTTGCCTGACTTATTCAGAGAAGGTCAGGGAATTGTTGCTAACGGTGTATTAACCAATGATTTAGTGATTGAAGCAAGTGAAGTATTAGCCAAACATGACGAAAATTATATGCCCAGAGAACTTGCCGATGACGCAGGTGAAAAACACGAAAAACCTACTTACACCAAAAAACAGTTAGCAGGGTCAAACTAGTGTCCTTCCAAAAATAAATGCCTTCTGAAAGCTTGTTGCTTTAACCTTAAAGCTTTCAGACGTTTCCATTATTGATTTTTACACCTATTTATTTAACGACTAGAGTTATTTACTCTACTAGAAATTGATCTACCTTAAATTTCTAAATTTAAGTTAAAATATTCGTCCCGCACAATTTATATATTTCCCCCAATC
>SPKZ01007369.1_pt1 | contig 10394 bp, 16 predicted proteins | sample 2456571 | NCBI WGS metagenome assembly SPKZ01 (sample SAMN11192286, study PRJNA482655) | marine metagenome | biome: ENVO:00000447; feature: ENVO:00000244|ENVO:00000211|ENVO:00000569|ENVO:00002023; material: ENVO:00002151; isolation source: ocean water from marine abyssalpelagic zone ...
GGGTGATTGACATTCTATTGGTATTCGGCGCAGGGTCATAGACCACAGTTGCATTGGTTGGAGGTGGCCCAGCGTTCGCCAAGTCTAGCATTGTGCATAAGGCTGGGGGAGGTCCGTTTGTGCTACTTATAGACGCAAAACCCTTATTTACAGATGTTTTAACCACACTAAAAGGAGGCACGTTTACCTCCTTGTAATTTTTATCTGATAATGTGTTGCTCCGCTGCCCGAAATTGCCGTACCTACTCCTTTAACGTACCTCACGCTACCTAAGAAATTTATTCTTGGGTAATCTTGGTCTGTGACATCAATAGCCGAACCGTTTGGTATTGTTCCGTATGAAACACCTTGTTCACTAGCGGTTATATCAAGTGTGCCCGAGCTAGGTATTACTTGGTCTGCTTCACTATAAGAATCGGAAGTAAAAAACTGAATAGAAATGAAAGCCTCAACAAAGTGTTCGTCCATTTCATTTGAAATTATTGATGGTGCGCCGACCAGGCCACGGGCGTAATAAGTTCTATTTCTCATCTGGTTTCTCCATGTTGGATTTCTGGAGAATAACCTATTGATGGCCGGTAATCAAATAGCGGCCTTTACGGGCCGCTGTGTGTCTATATGATATCCCCTCCTTGATCTCCATTGTCATAACCGGGATCTCCATCTTGATCATCTGGGAAGCCATCGTCTAAAGTTTTGGATTCACCGTTAATTATGGTTTGTTCGTTGCCGTCAACTAATTCAGTTTGTTCCTTTATTTTGCTAGCCGCCTTGGTCGTCTTTTTAGAGGCCGTCTTTTTAACTGTCTTCTTAGCGGTTTTGTTTGGGGGCGATGCTTCGCCAGTGTTTAGGTCGATAAAATCACCGTCTTCAACATCAGCTTTATCAAGATCAAGAGTGGCGTTATCTGACTGAAATACTCTATCAAGCTCTGAGGATTGGGGTAGTCGCTTAGCTAGTTTCTTAATAGCTGTTTTCTCCCACTGCTCCTCTTCCCACTGTTTCCATACCTTATCTGTTTTTGCCAAGGCTTTATGCTTCATAACCTGCCTGCGGCTCATTACACACCGCTGAATACCTCCCCCTTTAAGTTTGGCGATTGCATACACTCTCTTAATAGGGCCGGGGTCGTCATCGTCACAAGGTACGTGGTAGATATGCTCGTTATCGCCAAGCTCATAAGTAAAAGCGTCCTTCTCGTAGACACAATGGGCGCTGATAGACTCTATCTCTCCAGTGTTAAACATCTTTTTCATAATACCGGACACCATAGGCATATACTGAACTAGATTTTTACCCACTTTGCCATCGTAAAAAGGAACTAATGCGGCCTCTCGTTTATCAAGCACCAAACCGTCTTGAGCGCACTTAGATACTGCGTCGTAGAGGCTTGACAACTGAACTTTTTCATCATTTATTAGCTTGCTCAAGTAAGGATCTTGTATAGCCGTTTGAGCTATACGCATAAACTTCTCGGTGGGTATTGCTTGAGGTAGGCTAAGACCTATTTTTTCGGTCATTGTGGCTAGGTTATTACCTACTTTTTTAATGGTTGTTATTTGCTGATTACTCATAGAATTTCTCTCTGCTCATTGATTTATAAGGGTTGTAGATTTATTGGGTCGTTTCCGGCTTATCCTCCTTGATTTTCTTTTTGTTGACTCTGAACATTCTAAATGATTTTCGGCCTCCGGTAGGTTTTCCCACCATATCCTGAGTAATTAGCTTGCCTTCGGTTGATTTGGTCATGCCGCATGATAGGGATAGGCCATCTGAAGCAATAACCTTGAGGTATTTATCCCCAATGCAGTCGAGTATTTCGGCCTTCTTCATTTTTTTATTGTGTTCGGCTAGCTTTTGCTCATCGGTTAATACTGTATATTCTTCAAGCATAGTAGTTATAAGTATGTCACCTTGAGCGTCATAGGTTTCATGGCCTGCGGCTTGGTGAATAGCTATGATAGCGTCACTATCGACTTGATAATCTGGAGCTGGCTCAAAGCCTGAGGCTAGACCGTCCCAGAATCGAGCGATAGCCTGCTTGAGCCCTCTACCCATTTCAAAATCACGTTCACGGTAGATAAATTTGAGGTCATTACCGCCGACAAGGTGCGCAATAACGGTTCCTGGCCTCCCAGTTATTTCCATTTGCTGCTGTACCTGAACCTCTATGTGTTCTGGTGCCTCGTCATCTTGCCATTTCATTTTATAGATAAGTCCGTCAACATTTTTAACTTCAAGCAACCATCCCTCCATTGGTCCAGAGGTTATTTCCCAATCACAACTTGTTCCCATACGAAGTTCGTCGTCATAGAAATAGTCTTTAAGCGGCTGACCTTCGCATTTAAGTTTAGATAAAGCGTATTTAGCAATTGCCTCTTCCATGAATCGGCCAGCTTCACTTCTATTGTTATCAACAAAAGTATCTTCCATTGTCCCAGCCTTTATGTGGTAAAGCTCGAAGGGTGAATGATACGGGCTCAAACCAAATAAAGCTGAAGCCTCCGTGGAGTTAATATTTTGTTTGCGCATTTCTAACCAGTGTTCTTCGCTGTCTGGGGTAACTTGCTTTATCATTTCGATATCCTTTTAAATTTAAGTTTTGTAAATCTAGCACTCTGTTTCGTAAAACGCAACATATTTGTTGCAATCAGTGCAACATGCATTTATAGTGGGGTTAAATTAATTGGGGCAATTATGAATCCTGCAAGCAAAGTATTAAAAAAATTTGGAGATGGTGGCATTTCAATGATAGCCAAAGAGCTTAAGATAAATCGCTCTACGGTTTCAAGGTGGGCTACCAGTCGTGAGGATGGTGGTACAGACGGCATTATACCTGCCAAGTACCATAAGCCATTATTAAAATTCGCGGCTAAAAAAAGCATTCCTTTAACTGCGGGGGATCTTGTTGGTGTTTGAATGGAAATTTATACCTAAGTGGTACTTACAAGGTAGTCATGGTTATAGAGTTTCCCGCAGTGCGGATAATAAAAAATTCTTTGCTTGGCCCCCCGCACCTAAAGCCCCTCCGAGTTTTGGCTATTATAACTGGATAGATCATGTACATAACATGATAGATGTTTTTGATTCTGCGGATTTGGCCAAGCAAGCGTGTGTTGATCATTATAATGAGTCTATATGCCAGAGCTAAGACCATTCCAAGGTTGCACTATTGACGAGGCGCGCGCTCATTTGCGTGAGGTTAGTTCCGTTTTAATTCAGTCTCCTACGGGATCTGGTAAAACTGTTCTGGCTAGCTTTATGGCTGAGTCTGCGGCATCCAAAAAAAAACGTGTTTACTTTATATGCCATAGAGCGGAGTTGGTTGATCAAACTGCCAAGACCTTTACCAAGTTTGGTTTAACTTATGGGTTTATTGCCGCCGGCTATCCTGTAAATAATTATGAACTCGTTCAAATATGCTCAATTGATACCCTTAAAAATCGTCTTGATAAAGTCCCAGTGCCTCACCTTTGTATATGGGATGAGAGCCACCACGTAGCCGCTGGCGGTTGGGCCAGAGTTAAGTCACATTATGCCAAGTCAAAACACGTAGGCTTATCTGCTACTCCTGAACGCCTAGACGGGAAAGGTTTGGCTGACTACTTCGATGTTATGGTGCTTGGCCCTACTGTTAGATGGTTAATTGATCAAGGTTATCTAGCTGATTACAAACTGTATAGCGCCCCTAACGCTCCCGATATGAGTAAAGTGCATAAAAGAATGGGTGATTACGTCAAGTCTGAGACGGTTGCCGTTATGGATAACTCTCAAATTACTGGTGGAATTATTAGGCATTGGAAAAAAAATGCCTTCGGCAAAAGAACAATAGGGTTTGCGGTATCGGTTGCGCATAGTCAACATATAGTGGAGCAGTTTAAAAAGGCCGGTATTGTCGCGGTTCATTTAGACGGTACCACTCCAAAGGTGGAGCGCCGAGCTGTGGCCAAGTCATTTGCTGATGGTGATATTGAAATGCTTTGGAATGTCGGTTTGTTTGGTGAAGGTTATGACTTGTCGGCACAAGCAGATACGGACGTTACCGTGGATTGTGTTATTGATGCGGCTCCAACTCAATCGCTGTCTGCATATCTCCAGCGTGCCGGTAGGGCTCTAAGGACCAAATCTGACAAGTCTCATGCTATTTTGCTGGACCATGCTGATAACTGGAAGCGTCACGGATTGCCGGACGATGACAGAACATGGTGCTTGGCTGGTGATAAAGAGCGTAAACAAAAAGAAGAGGAGGCAAATATTGCGACCAGGCAATGCAAGGAATGTTATGCTATACACAGACCGGCCCCGCAATGCCCTGAGTGTGGATATGTTTATGTTATTGTTGGTCGTGAAATAGAAGAAATGGATAATGATATGGTCGAAGTCAATAAAGAATTGGCTCGCCGTAAGAAAAAAGTGGAGCAAGGGGCGGCAAAAACCCTTGAGGATTTGATAGAACTAGGTAGGCAAAGAGGTCATAAAAACCCTGAGGCTTGGGCTGGTCACGTATATACCGCTCGTTTACGCAAGCAAGGCGCTAAAAGATGAATACCTCTGATCTTAAGATAGCGATAGCGAGGCTTAATGCTTCTGTAGGGTACGGCCCCAAGATATCACGTGTACAAGTTTCACTTGAGCTTTTCGAGCTAGTTAAAGAAAATTACTCTCCTTCATGCTTTCTTGTTGACCAAGGCCCTGACAAGCCAGCTATTAAAGGTGAAGATTTCAAACAATGAAAGAATCCAACATATCTAAATTAATTCAAATAAGGGCGTCTAATTGGGCGTCTCGTTTGTTTCGTATCAATGTTGGCACTGGCTGGACGGGTGATAAAATTATCAAAAAGGGTAGGGATATGGTGATAAAAAACTATAGACCTTTATCTACGGGGGTTCCTAAAGGGTATCACGATCTGTCAGGGTGGACATCAATAGTAATCACTCAAGAAATGGTAGGTAGTACGGTCGCGGTTTTTACCAGTGCTGAAGTTAAAACCAGCACCGGCAGACCTACAAAGGAGCAGATTAATTTTAAAAATGCCGTTATTGGTGCCGGTGGAATATCCGGTATAGTAAGGAGTGAGGGCGATCTTGACCAGCTTCTTCAGGCTGGGCCAAATTCATCCCTTTCTTAGTCACTTTAAATATCATAACTTCAGAATCGTTTGATTTCTGGTGCTTAACCAGTCCGTTTTTTTTCATATCAAGGAGCAACCTTCCAGTTTTTGTGTTTTTCTGCGCTAGGTAATAATTTCTTTTTCCCATAGATGGGTCATTAAGCCCCAGCATTTCGATAAGCAAAGCCATTTTAAGTTCGTTTAATTGACGGTGTGATTTGCCTGATCCTTTCATAACTACTTCCTCACCAAGTCAATTGGTATTTTAGTTGCTCTCGCCTTAATACCCGGCGAGAAAAATATGTTGTCCGTGGATACCGCGTCTGGTAATTCCTTGAGAGGACGCCCCCAATCAGAGTGCCAAGGGGTATCCTGTAGTATTTTCTTCAGCGGGTTACTGTTGTTTGATATCGTAACTGAGTCAAAATCTTGGCATAAAATGCCAATTTTCCTGAGTTCTTTGTTTGCTATATCTTGGGTTATAGGGTCTGTCTCGTCACCACCACCACTGGCTTTGACAATTAGCTCCCCTATAGTTGGGCGTAACTGAAGCGCTCGGGTAGGTACGATTAATCCATGTGTGCAAATTTTATCTAGCAACCTTTGCGGGTCTGATTTATTGTTGATTGTAGTGTGGTCAGACCAATCTTTTTCTTTTATCCATTTCTCTGCTTCTTCAGGTGATATAGAGCTGGTTGAGTAACATAAATAAGTTCCTGCCAGCATCGTTCCAACTTGGTCTGCTATCCTTCTGGATTTAAAAACTTTGGTGGCAGCTTTAACAAACGAGTCAATATTACCTTGCAAAACATCCATGTTTTTTAGAGATCTGCTTAATAGAGCGGAGGCGTATTCAGGTGTAAAAGTGTTGTTTATTTCATCCTCCAATTGAGAATAGTACTCGTCTGAGTTATCTTGTTTATCTTGAATTAATATTAACTTACTTATTCGTGACTCATCAGCAAAATGTTTTACACTTGTATTGATGCTAGAGAAGCAAAATGAACTTCTTATAGAGAATGATTGTGACTTACCATCCTTGCCGCCTTTTATCACTCGACCACCGGATGATGATATACGAGCAAGGTCTAATACTCTCTGAATTCTGTCAGAATCCTTTGCTTCCTCGGCCTCTGCTTCGTCGAACACTACGGGCCTTGCGTCTTGGTGCAATTTCTGCCTAATACCTGCCTCGGTAGCCGCGCCTTCAAGCTGTATTCCTGTTCTACCAATTGTAGCCATGACTATATCGTTTACAACTGTCGATTTTCCTGAACCTGAAGGGCCGGTTATCCATATGTGAGGCCTCCACTTTAATATCCCTGACAATGGAGCAATCACACACCATCCCGCCAGCAAAGGCCCACTGAGACTATTCTTCCAGCTAAGTTTTGACGATAACTTAACCAATTTGTTTGCTTCTTTTGTGCATAACGATTTGGTTATTTTTAAGCCAAGATCAGGCATAGCTTGGTAGATATAACCGCTATCAATATCTACAGGGTGCAATAGCTTGCCGTCTACATAGCAATTTGTTCCCATATGCATAATAGTTCTGCCTCCATCTACCCAAGCGCCCCTTCCGCGTAGTAGTTCGTGGGGGTCAAACAATCCTGTTTTCTGTGAAGCTCTTAGTAATGAATCAGCTACCATTTGCCAATTAGGGTCGTTTTTCTTCCCGTGGCCAAAATTTTCCGACCAATGAGTTAACGGAGCTAGGCCCAAAAAATAAGACTGGGAATGCTGAGATAGTGATAATGATAAAATTTGCTGAGTGCCATCTGGTAGGTAATGGTATTGCCCGTCGTTGAATCCTAAAATTCTATAAGGTCTATCTTTAACTCCCGTTGGTGCGGGGGGTGATAATTCTGGTTCTGGCTCTGGTTGATGTTCCGGTTCTGCTTCTATTTTTGTTTCATTAATAGAATAAGCGTTTTCCTTAGCCCATTGAATAACTTTAGCGCCGGTCCATTTTTCATTCTCTGCATCAGCCGCGTCCCATCCATCGTTATCTTCTTTAACTTTTATAATTTTTACTTGGCAATCTTCAGTGTCAACTAAATGGCCACCAATATCGTTAGCCGTTTGGATACCTGGTTCGTCTCCGTCCGGCCATATAATAACCGACCTACCGTTTAGCAAATTCCAGTTGGTTTTTTTCCAAGCCTTTCCTCCTCCGCACCATGTCGCCACAGTTAGTTTTTTGCCTACCAATCTATGAGCGGCGTCTTTAGCTTTTTCCCCCTCAACAAGTAATATTTGCTTGCCAGTATCATTCCAGTACAAAGGCCTTGGAACTGGTGCCGGTACGTGAGTCCATATAGGTCTGTCGGTGTGAGGAACTGAGCAAAAACCTAACACGGGGGTAATTTTCTTTCCTCCTGGCATTTCTACGCGAACAACAAAAAACTGTCCGTAGTCAAAAACCATTGACGGATTATAGGTGGTCCATCTGTCGCGTTTAGGATTCCATACTATAAATTCCTTACCTACCTCTGGGCCTCCTTCAGTCTTTTGAAATTGAAATCCCTCATAAATATCAGGCGGCGCTTTTGATTCTCTGTTTGTCGGCTCAACTACTGGGGTTTCTTTCTCCCCTCCTAGTATTTTACAGGCTTCAGTGAAATTGCAATTGTGTATATTCATAGCAAAATCAACAACGTCACCACCAGCGCCGCAACCAAAGCAATAGTAAAAATTCTTTGCATCGCTAACAGAGAACGAAGGCGTTTTTTCCTTGTGAAATGGGCAGCAAGCAGAAAATTCAGACCCGTTCGGCTTAAGTTGTACGTAATTATTTATAAAACCAGAGAGCAAAACGCTCTGCTTGATCTTCTCAACATCGTATTTTTCCATGAGAAACCTATATTATAATTGTCTTTCTAATTCTTTAACTCTTTTTTCAAGAGATCTTACTTCGTCGTGCTTGTTTTCTAAATATTTTGCTTGCTCAACGATAATTTTTTTCATCGTTAATAATTTAAAATGTAATATATTTTTTTGGTTTTTTAGATCCTCTATTTCGATTAAGTTTAATTCTTTATCTTCTTTCAGCATTTCTAACAGTTCTTCAGTTTGGTTTATCGCTGACATTAGCTTGCTCCGTCTGTCTAAGTTGATTTAATTGCATGGCTTTTTTTATTCTTCGATCAACCTTGGCTTTATCAATTGTAAAAAATTTCATTCTGTAGCCTTTAGGGAAAAGTAATTTAAGACTATCGTGCAAATCTTTTTTAGAATCTTGGAACATGTTTAAGTCTGCTGGAATTTGCGCCTCCGTAATTGACAAGCAGGAAGCAATTATTCTGCCATCATCAACTATTAGTATACCTTGCAGATAATCCCCATCATCCGAGCCGTTATTAAACCCAAATATTTGAGTTAACGATTGATTAGGTTTGTTTTCAGGATTATAAATATACATTTTGCGCTTAGCATTTTCTTTTTCAATCGCTGTACTGTATTGCTGTTCTGCTATCGGGTTTTTCATATACACCTCTTTTATTTTTTTGTTTTAGCATCAAGAGCTTTTTCTATTTCTGTTTTCATAACTAGTTCACCTTATCTGTTGGTAGTGTGTCAGTATACTGTTGGTGGAGCGGATAATAGAAAATTTCTTACCGCTTGATATTCAAAATTCCTATAACTTCCATCTGCATAAATTCTGCTTTTACCAATATTATGCCCATTAGCGGCTATATAATCTTTACAACCCTGCTCAGTAAAGCATGCCGTTACAAATTCCCATCGCTTAATGTAATAGCACTTGTACCAATCGCCAGTAGCTTCATCATTGCTATCTAATTCGTCTAACCGCTCTATTTCTTCTTCATCTTTTTCTATATCGCCATCCACAGAAATCCATTTATAATCATGAGCGTAATCAGAATCAAAACCCCAATCGACAACTTCTCTTTCAACTATAAATAATGGCTGGTCAGTAATTCGGTTATCTTGCGATCTTAATAACTCCCCAACTTTTCTTATATCATCTGTCCATTCGCTTTGGTGGGTGGGTGTATCAGAATCAGCTAGCGTACTTTCGACAATATCAAAAAGTTCGTGGCTAAATTTAGGGTCTTGGTGTTGATAGCAAACATCTTTATGAAGCAATGTTAAAACTTTTGTTAACTCTTCAATACGCTGCTCTTGCGTTTGTAAATGCTTAGCAGCATTATCACAAAGACGCATACCTAAAAGGACAAGACTTTCATCTATATCATCAATCCCTTCAGTAATATATTTGCAGCACTGGATAGTTTCTTTTAAAGTTAAATCACTCATTTAAACCTCTTTTGTTTTTTTTGTTTTATAAAAAATCAAGACCATAACTAGCATAAAGAGCTTCATCAAGAGCATCATCAAGAGCGTCAACAAGAACCTCAAGAATTTTATCTCTCATAATCATTCACCTTATCTGTTAAGCGTGTGGTTCCACTCTTTTAAACTGCAATACATTATCCGGCTTTTCCGGTGCTTCTGTCATAGCTAGCACAATTAAAGCGGGAGATATTGCCGCAAGTATTATTAAGTTCTTCATACATTACCTTTACTTGTTATGGTGTAGGGGTTAACTCTTCTTTAGCGCACCTTTTAATATCTTCCATAGCCTTTTCATCGGTTTCAAAAAACCTTGGGGGTGAAACTTTTATATCAGAGGATGCGTTATAAATTTGCAAGGCAGCAAATCCAGTAGAAGTTTTACATTCTAATTCCTTACCTTCTCTCCCTGCTAAATTAACCACCCATCCTGCTCGGCAATGCGTGGTTTCACATGTATGCCATGTGGACATATCCAAGGCGTTATCTTGTGACACAACCTCTAATACTTGGTTATGGATATTTTCTATTTTTGGGATTTTCATTCCTGCTTTTTTGTCGCCTGTTTGGCCAGAGCAGTCAGAGCAGTGAGAGCAGCGAGAGCAGCCAGAGCAGCCAGAGCAGCGATAGCAGTAAAAGCAGTCAGAGCAGTCAGAGCAGCCAGAGCAGTCATAGCAGTTCCAGCAAGCATTATTTGTTAAGTTGTCCTTTTCAAAGTTCGGGTGCAATTCTGCAAACTCCTTACTAACACCATTTTCGTTTCTATCTTCTCTTTTTAAGAAGTCTTTATAGTTTTCATAAATTTTAGTTTTCATAAATCACCTTTACCTGTTATGGGGGTAGGGTTAATATCCAGATCCATAAAGTACCTATATAACGTCCTCTCCGTCTGGATTTATTTTATAATGCCCTTTTCTAACGCGAATAATTTTATCTCTATCAACTAAACGGCTTAGATTTA
>SPKZ01002114.1_pt1 | contig 10390 bp, 11 predicted proteins | sample 2456571 | NCBI WGS metagenome assembly SPKZ01 (sample SAMN11192286, study PRJNA482655) | marine metagenome | biome: ENVO:00000447; feature: ENVO:00000244|ENVO:00000211|ENVO:00000569|ENVO:00002023; material: ENVO:00002151; isolation source: ocean water from marine abyssalpelagic zone ...
AAGCGCAATGCCGGGCCGGTTCAGCCGACAAATCTCGGGCGTCGACCCCACTTCCGCTTCGCCTTGGGCTCCGATACGCGTTATCGTTTATAGATCGTGATCGTTTACTGGCTCAAGCATCGAGGAACCATGTTCCCTATCTCCGCTGAAGTGGTGGTGGGGCGGAGTCCCCAACACGCAACGGTAATCTTACCCAGCGAGCGGGTCTCCCGCCGCCATGCTGTAATTCGGCAGACGGCCGCGGGCATCGAGATCGAAGACTTGCGGAGCAGGAACGGTACCTTCGTAAATGGCGAACGCCTGGAAGGCACAACAACGCTCAAGAGCGGCGACACCATCGTCATTGGCGATGAGCAGCTGTCGTTCATCCAGAAGGCCAGCCGCGACATTCCTCGAACCATGGACGAAGCGCCCAACGACGATATCGTCACTACAGCTCATCGCAACGCGGTCGAGCTGATCGAGGAGCTGGTCGTTCGTGCCGCGGAGACCGGCGAGCGCAAGGCCATTGCTAGCTCTGTGCAGTCCATGGTCGACTCCCTGCTGACGAACGCGCAGCAGGCCGGTACCCCCATGCAGGTGGGCGAATCTGTCCGTATCGTTTCGGTGGCCCGCATCGTAGCCGGTTGGTTTGAAGACGGCAGCATGAAGAGCTGGGCCGATTCGGTAGAACAGTCGCTGAACGATAACGGCTCAAACACCACTTTCGCCCGCGCCTAGCGGTGAGAATCATCCTCGCTGACATTTCCCTTGCGGTGGGTTTCCCTCGTTGTGGGCTCCCCTACCTCTCGGTAGCGTTCCGCTCCGTGGGCTGCGGCTCCGTAGAGAGCTCTGGGATAGTAAGCCGCGCGGACGCGACTAGTTTCCGCGCGCGGACGCGAGCTCATCCACCTCGCTAGTGGATAGACCGCTCTTCGCCTTGACGGTGACTTCCGCGTCTTGCCCGGTGGCCTCGTGCCGCGCGGACACTCGAATCAACCCGTTCACATCGATGTGAAATCGAACCGCGACTTCAACAGAACCCGCTGGGCCTGGCGGTAAATTTTTGAGCGTGAAGCGACCGAGATGCGTGTTGTTGTCGGCTAGCCGTTCATTGCCCTGGTAGATCTCGATGCTCACGAAGTCTTGGTTGTCGCGAGTCGTAATGTAGCGTTTGCGCTCTTCCGTCGGAATCGTGCGGTTCCGTTCGATGATGCGGCTGACCACGCCGTCCTTAGTGGCAACGCCGAGATCTTGGGGAGTCACATCTAGTAACAACGCGTCCGCAACATCTCCGCTCATAGACGCGGCCTGCCAAGCGGCACCGATCGCCACCACTTGGTCCGGATTGATGTTGCCCGTAATATCGAGTTTGAACAATCGGGATGCGAGTTCGCGCACCGCCGGCATTCGGGTCATGCCGCCCACCAACAGTAAGCGTCCAATCTGATCAGCGATGTCGATCACTTCACTCTGCGCATCATTGGCGGGCTGAGCCAAGCTGAGCAGTAACGCTTCGGTGACCTCCAACAAGAGTTCGCGCGTGATACTGCGCTCGAGATGCACAGGCCCGTCTGGCCCCTCGCCAATATAGGCGAGATTGATGTCGCTGCGCTGCGCTACGGACAAATCGCATCGCGTAATCTCGACGGCCTCCCGCACCCGCTGAAGAGCGGCCGGGTCGGCGCGAAGGTCCACACCGGTTTCTTTTTCGAAATCTGCGGCAACTACCTCCAGCAGCGCATCGTCAAAATCACAGCCGCCCAGGGCGGTGTCTCCAGCGGTAGCCAGCACCTCGAAAACACCCTCGTCGTGCGAGAGGATGCTCACATCCAGCGTGCCGCCTCCGAGATCGAACACCGCCCAGTGCCCCGGGTCCTGGTCCTTCTTGGCGCCAAAGGCGAGTGCGGCAGCGGTGGGCTCGTTCAGAACACGTCGGCACCTGAGCCCCGCGATACGGGCAGCGTCCTTAGTGGCTTGCCGCTGACTATCATTGAAGTACGCCGGAACGGTGATCACAGCCTCCTCCACCGTGTCCCCAAGATAGGCCTCGGCGCTTTCTTTCAGGTACTGCAGAACGTGCGCGCTGATCTCTTGGGGCGTGTAGAGAGTCCCGTCGATGTCGACCACCGCATCTCGGTTATCGTTGCTGGTCACCTTATAGGGAAGCGTGCGCGTCCACTGTTCGACCGCGCTGCTATTCGCGCGCTGACCGATCAGGCGCTTGACTCCGTAAATCGTTCTCTGGGGGTTCGTAGCTGCCTGCCGTCGCGCTCGTTCGCCGACCAGCACTTCTCCCAAATGAGTGAAGGCCACCACAGACGGGGTAGTCGCACCACCGTCCGGGTTGGGCACGACTAGAGGCTGCCCATTCTCAATGACAGCGACGCACGAATTGGTGGTTCCCAAATCGATACCAATAATTCGGCCCATGACCTCTTAGCCTACGTCGAGACCCTAAAAAACAGCAGGAAAATCTACGGTTCGTCGTCGCCTCGTCGTCGCGCCTCATCAGCCCCGCCCCCTCGCCTCATCGGCGCCTCATCGGCCCGTTGGCATGGACAGAACGAGGCAGGACCGAACGGTCGAGAGCCTGGCTCGTCTGCCCGGCGCGCCATTACTGCGCAGCGAGCCTGCCTTAGCCGGCTCAGGTGAACGGCCTCCCAAGCGCGACCGCGCGGCAACCACAAAAAAGTGCTCAGGGAGGCGATCCGCCGACGCTAGCCCGTGCTGAGCACTGCTACACTGGAATGGACCGCCATGAGATACGCCAGCAAGCGCCCCGGGTCGGGAAGGACCGTCGACGGAAGCGAGGCACCGGCGTCCCAAAGGCCCGAATTCCGACTGAGCTGCTCAGGCTGGAAGGAGGTCGACCTCTTATACAAAGAGCGGGTGCTCAAGGGCACGATGACCCTCCCCGCCCGCGGTCTCGCCAGCCGGCTCGGACCTCTCCGCATTCTGCTCGCGCTCCCCACCGGAGACGAATTGAAATTCGATTCCGACGTCGTGGGCATCAATCCGGCGACCTCGCGGGCCCCCGCTACGGTCCAGATCCAGTTCCACGCGGTGGTACCCGGTCGCCAGCGCGAGATAAAAGAAATGCTCACTCGCCTTCGGAACCGCGTCGTGGACAGCACGCCCCGAAGCGTCGTGCCTACGTCTCGCGACGATTTAGACAATGGCTCATCTGCCACCAAGCGCCTCGATGAGGATCTCGCCAGGCTCAAGATCCTCCCCGACCACTTGGTGCTGGGAGTCGCCGCAGGGGCCGATGGCGCGTCGCTGCGACGGGCTTACTACAAACAATGCCGACACTTTCATCCAGACCGATACCAAGACGAACCCGCCGCCAGCGAACTCGCCGAACAAGCCTTCGTACTAATAGAGCGGGCCTACAACAGACTTAGAGCCGGTCGCTAAACAGCGCCCGGCTGGGGCCTCGCCCGTTGCGGGTTGCCCCGGTCGTACCATGCCGGCTACGGCGCCCCGGCGGATGAAGAAATGGTCGGGGCGGCCAGATTCGAACTGGCGACCCCTTGACCCCCAGTCAAGTGCGCTACCAAACTGCGCTACGCCCCGATCCAGTCTCTTCCAGCACGGTGCTATCGGAAGAGACGCTCGGGAACTTAGACGGTATCTTTCCGAATGCAAGTGTTGTTGTGAGCGACCGCGATTTTCGGCGCTTCATCGGTCGGCTGATGAGTCGGAGTTGTCAGGCTCAGGATGTACCGATGCGACATCGCGCTGACGAGCCCGCGCGATGTGGGTAGCGAGCCGCCGGAACAACTGAGCTGCCAGTCCGTCATCGGCGGCGCAAACTTCTGCGAAGTCGTCTTGGCGAAGTCGCAACAATCGGGCTGCTTGGCTCACCTTGGGCAACTCGTCCCGGAACGAAACGCCCACCAGGGACTCGGGAAAGAGCAGCCCTCCCACTCCGATCTGCAGGCTGCCTACCGACACGACGCCGTCCAAGATGATGTAACAAACCAGATCGCTCGCCACCACCCGGGGCGCCGTCGCCCCTTCGGCGAGTTCGACCTCTACCGCGGCCGCGAGTGTTGCCAGTACCAGCGCCTCGGGTGCGCCACTGAGCAGAGGGGTGGAGCGTGCCCGCTCCAAATCACTGGCAGACAAGCCCTTGTCGCTGCCGGCCCGGCTCACAAATCGATCGACGATGCCAATGACGACGGCGGTCGCGTTGTCCCGACCTTTTTGACCAGCGCGGGCGACCAGCGCTTCAGCGGCACCTGTGGCCGTCCCGGATCGGAGCAACTCACTCAGCATGGCCTCGCTCCTCAACTGACTGTGCACTCCGTCGGTGCACAGCAGTATTCGATTTCCGCGACTCAAATCGACAAACAACGTGTCCACACTCAGTCGATCCGATAGGCCCAGCGCATTCATCAGCCGCCCACCTGATTGGTGCGATGTGTTCAGTAACGCCCCCGTGGCCTTTAGCTCTTCAGCCTCCGCGTGATCTTGAGTGAGTTGAATCACCGCCGTGCTGCGCGCGAGATAGACCCGACCATCACCACAATGGGCGACGAATGCATGATCTCTGGCCAACCAGACAACATCCAACGTCGTGCCCATACCCTTCCGTTCGGGATCTGCCGCTGCGGCTCGCCGAATCGCGGCGTTGCCTCGAACCATCGCATTTCGTAGGACCGAAAACACGCGCCGACGCAGCGCCAAGCTTGGGCTGTTGACGTACGCGTCCATGACGCGCGTGGACCGCGTGGCGCAAATCGCCGCCTGGACCTCTTTCACTGCAAGCTCGGAAGCAACCTCCCCCGCGGGGTGGCCCCCCATACCGTCCGCAACCAGGAAAAGCGCGGACTCGGTTTCCACCGCGAAAGCGTCCTGCTGCTCGCCCCGGTATCTCCCGATGTCGGTCTTGACACCAACCTCGATGCGAAAGTCAAAGCGGGGAACGATGATGGGCACGGGCACAGCATACACCCGACACAGCGAAGACCGTGCTACGGGGATCGCGGAATGCGCCTGCTAGCTCTCGATACCTCCACACCCATCGGCTCGGTGGCGCTACTCGAGAATGGGGAAATCGCCAGCCGTTGCACAGACCGGCCGAACGCTCACGCAGAAACCCTGCTCGGACTTATCGACCAGCTGTTCGTCACAACCGGCTGGCAAGCAGCTGAGGTGGACCGGGTAGTAGTCGGCGTTGGCCCGGGTTCGTTTACCGGTGTCCGGGTCGGCGTTGCACTAGCTACCGGCATTGCCCGGGGGCTAAATGTGCCGCTGTTCGGCATCGGCTCTCTGGCCGCAATGGCGTTCGGTGTGCCCTCAGACATCTCGGCGAACCGGATCACCGTAGTCGATGCGCGACGCGGAGAGCTATTCATCGCCGAATATTCCGCCGACGGTTCCGAGTGCAGTCCTCCGAGGCTCGCTTCACCGGAGCAGGTCACAGAAGAATTGCGGGAGCGGAACGATGCCCAAATCGTCGGGCCGATCACCGAATCACTGGGTTTTAGCCCCTACCGCTCGAAGTACGCAGACGGCCCCAGCGCTCACGGCGTCGGGCTTTTGGGAGCTCGCTTGGCCCCCCCCGGCGGACCCGTGGAGCCCGCTTACGCGAGAGACGCAGACGCGATTCTGCCCAATCTGCCCCCGTCACCGCTGGCTCGCGACCGCTAGCGAGTCTCCGCCGTGGAGGCGCCGGGGAGAATCGGCTACGCTTGGTGCGAATGTCCGAGCACACCCACCTACCGGAACAGAACGGACGGCGTCTGAGCGCGGGTGAGCTCGTCTTCGAACAGGGCGATCCCTCCGACCACGCCTTCTTGCTGCAGGCTGGACGGATCGAGCTCAGCCGCGAAACAGCCGGAGCAGACCGCGTATTTCGCACCGTTGAACCGGGCGAAGTTTTTGGGACATCCGCGCTGCTAAACGTGCCGATTCGAACGGCGACGGCCCGCTGCACTCTGAGCGGAGCCGCGTTAGCTCTGAATCCCCTCACTTTTCAGGAAACACTGGAGCGCGAGCCGAAAATCGCCGCCCGACTGTTCCGCCAGGCTTTGGTCAGGATGCACGCCGCGGAAACCCATGTAGATACACTGCTGCTCGGGGACGCCGGCGCCAAAGTTCTCTCTGTGCTCGCCGCCGCCGCCGCCAGCAATACCCTGTCCGCCGATGGCACCTTCAATCTGCCGCCGGGGAGCCTGGCCACCGATACAGGACTCGATATCTCTGTGGTGCGCCAGTACGTCGCCGCGCTTCGGGGCGACGGCTATTTGTCCATCAAGGATGAGCGCATCTCAGTGACCGACGTGAATCGCCTGCTTCACCTTCGAGACGGTTTGGCCCAAGACGCTAACCGTTGACGCGTTCAGCGCTTCGGAGTAGCCCGAGCGCAACGGTTTGTCCTAAGGGGGAGAGCACAGAAAGCGGTCTGGGGGCTAGGGCTTCATCCCTCGGCTCCCTCTCATGGCGCACCCTGAGCCCGAGCTCTTTACGCCGGATCCCTCCCCCCTCTATCCATCGTGCCCAATGAGACCGCTTAGCTTTTACCCACTGGTCGCCCTGCTGGCCCTCAGCGCTGGCTGCTCTTCTGCCCAGGGCACTGACCCCGACGTTCCGCGCGTTGGAAGCGAATCGCAGCAAAGCATCGCCGAATACGACATGGGCAAAGACCTGTGGGTCAACCGCGGGAACCCCCGCGAAGGGCTGAAACGGATCTTGCACGCCATCGAGCTGGATGACGAAAACTACCAGGCTAGCCACGCCGCCGGCCTGATCTACCTGGATTTTTGCCAGCGTAGCCCAGGGGAATGCCGACTCGGCGACGCGGAAAAGCACGCGCTGGATGCCCTGGACAACAAGCCGGATTTTCGCGAAGCCCGAAATACCCTGGGCGTGATCTACATCCACCAGAAGCGATACAAGAAGGCGCTTGAGACGCTGATACCGCTAACCCGGGACATCCTGTATCAAACCCCCGAAATTGCTTGGGGAAACCTCGGGTGGGCCTATCTTGAAGACGGCGACGTCGAACGCGCCATCGAAGCGCTGAATCGAAGCACAGCCGCAGAACCAGCATTCTGCGTTGGCAGTTACCGCCTGGGCCTCGCTTACCTGCGCAAGAAAGATCCAAAAGCAGCGCTCTTGGCTTTCGATCGGGCCCTGCAAACCGACTACGAAGCCTGCCAGGGTCTCCAGGTCGCGTACCTTGAGCGCGCCCGTGCAAAGCTCCAACTCAAGCAAAAAGAGGGCGCCAAGACTGACCTCACTGAGTGTGTTCGCCTCGACGAGAAATCTGCCAACGGGCGAGAATGCGAGACCCTTCTCGCCAAAGTGAAGTAGGCTCGGCAAAATATGGAGTCCGTCGGGCAATACTTGCGGGAGCGGCGCTGTGCCATGGGGATGAGCGTCCAAGAACTCGCGCGCACCACCCGAGTCCCTGCCGCGAGTCTGGAGCGCATCGAGGCCGACCAGTTCGATGAGCTACCGGGCGAAGTTTTCGTTCGGGGCTTTTTGAAGAGCTACGCCAGAGCCGTTCAGCTGCCCGCCAACGAGGTGTTGGCTCGTTACACCGCCAGTCGCCGTATCGCCTGGGTCACACCGCTCCCAATGAGCTCCCCCAGCGCACCGGCGCGTACAGGCCGCTTCGGAGTCGCCATTGCGTTCGTTCTACTGTTGTTCCTCTTTGCGTTGGCGCTCAGTATCGTACTGAAGCCCCGCGGCAACGAGATGCCCCAAGAGTTGTCCCAGCACTACGTGGGTGACGATGTACCGAGCTCTGAGTCCAAGCTGTACCAAAGCTAGGCGCCATAAATTCGGCGGTTCCGACTGCCCGCAATCTGGACGCTCGCGTTTCCAGCTACGGGAAGAGCGCCGGTGAGCCGACGGACCGCCACCACACGGGTCGAGGGCGACTCCCTATTACTCGGTCGGAGTAACTACCGCGACGCGGATTTAATTCTCACGTTGTTCAGTCAGGAGCTCGGTCGCGTTAGCGCGCTGGCACGCGGTGCACGCAAGAGCACGAAAAGGTTCAGCGGCTCGCTGGAGCCCATGCACACTCTGAGGACGACTCTTGAAGATCGGGGGGGGAGTCAGCTACTGACCCTCAAGGAAGCGAGCCTCGCTCGCCCTCGACTCCAACTCACCACGCGGCTGGACAGGCTCGAAGCCGCCGGCACCGCCCTCCGTTGGATTCGTCGAGCCACCCCCACCCGGGCCCCCGACAGCTATCTCTGGGCCAGCATTGTTGAGTTCCTGGATCAGCTCGACACCGTCGATGAGTTCAAGGCCGACAGCGCTTTGGCGAGTCATGGAATGGCTATGCTTCGCCAGCTGGGTTGGGGGCTCAGCCTCGAAGCCTGCGCCGCCTGCGCCAAAGCATGCGCGGACGGCAAGGCTGCCATGCTCGACGTCAGCCGAGGAGGATTGGTATGCGTAAGTTGCGGCGGCGGACGCATGCGACTGCTCGGGCCCCAACGCGAACGGCTGGCGAAGGTTGCCCGGGGCGACGGCTCCCAGCTCACGCCCGACGATGTAAAGATCGCCCTAGAGCTCATCCAACAGGTGCTCCAGACGCACGGCGGAATCGACGAATCTGTCTGATTCATCCAGATTCTCGCATCAAAGCCATAATCGAGATACTGCCAAGGAGTGAATCCCGGCAAGGTCGACCCACCCGTGAGCCCACTCCCACAAGCGGCTGACGAGACCGATCGGGCCCTCGAGCGCCAAAAAATAGCGGGGCGCGCAGGCATCGTCGCGGCGGGCACTCTCACCAGCCGGATCCTCGGTTTGGGCAGAGAGCAAGTTCTCGCAGCCATGTTCTCTCGTGGGCAGACGGACGCGTTCTTCATCGCCTTCTTGATCCCCAACATGTTGCGACAATTGCTCGCTGAAGGCGCCAGCCAGAACGCCGTGCTGCCGGTGCTCTCCGCTGTGCGCGAGAAACACGGCGACGCCGGAGCGGCCGAAACCATGCGCTCGCTCCGAGGGCTGAGCCTGATCATCCTGACGCTGACCAGCTTGCTCGGTTGGATATTCGCCCCTCAACTGGTCGACCTCTTCGCCAACGGCTTTCGTGCTCAGCCGGGTCAGTACGAGAGAACCGTTACGCTGACGCGCTGGCTCTTCCCCTACATCTTCTTCATGGGAAGTGCCGCTTTGGGTGCAGCGGCTCTCAACACTTACCGTCGCTTCGTCGTCACGTCCTTCGGTCCGGCGCTACTCAACGTTTCGTTTATCGCTTTTGCTATCCTCTTGCCGACCTGGCTGGGTGCACGCGGGGAAGACAAAATTCTCGCGATGGCCTTCGGGGCGCTCGTCGGCGGAGCACTTCAATTGGTTGTCCAGTGGCCGAGCCTCCACGCCATCAACATGCTCAGCTGGCCGCGATTTTCATTGAGCGATCCCGCGGTCCGCGAAGTTTTTCGTCGAATGGCGCCGGTCATGTTCGGAGCCGGCATTTACTACATAGACGTGATCATCGCGCGTCGTCTCCTCAGCGATTTTGAAGTCGGCGCTCAAAGCTACTTTGCCTTTGCCATGCGCCTTTGTGATTTCCCCCAAGGCATATTTGTCATGGCGATTCAGACCGCCACCTTACCGAGTCTCGCCGCCCTTCATGCCCGGGAAGATCATGATGAGCTCGCCAAGACCTACGCCTTCAGCATGCGACTGGCGCTATATGTAGCCCTCGGCAGCACGGTCATGTTCGTGAGCTTGGCCGGTCCCATTGTGCGCGCAGTGTTTGAACGCGGCCAGTTCGATGCCATCGCCACGCAGTTCACAGCGGGCGCGCTGGTCGCCCAGGGTGTCGGCATTTGGCTGGTCGCCGGTGTCCGGCAGCTGGTAGCCGTGTACTTTGCGACAGGTGATACCCGCACGCCTGTGCTCATCTCGGGCATCGACATGATGGCATTCGTCGCACTAGCCCTCACGCTCCAGGGGCAGCTAGGTCACGTCGGCATCAGTTGGGCCATCAGCGGAGCCAGCCTCGTGCAGCTCGTCTTGCTCTGGTTGGGCCTACGAAAAAAGCTCCCCCAGCTACACCTGCTCGAAATCGGCCGATGCGCAGTCAAGACCCTCGCCGCCGCCCTGGTCGCGGCTGCCATCGCGGTCCCCTTCGCCACCATGCTAGAATCCAACTCTCTACCCGTCCCGCTTTGGGCGGCTGGCATCGTGCCCGGGGTTGTAGGATGCGTGCTGTTCGTCGCCACTTTCCTCGCGGCTTCGCGACTTTTGGGTAGCGAGGAACTCGCCACCATCGCCAAGATCGGCCGTCGCCGCGGCCAGGCAGCCTGAGTGACACCCAATACCCGCGACTTGGCCACAAACCGTTTCAGGGGCACCAGCGCCCAAAATCGTCCCCCCAGGACTGGCCAAGCAGAATTCGCCCACTAGACTCCGCCCCGTGCCGAAAGCCCCC
>SPKZ01015434.1_pt1 | contig 10387 bp, 8 predicted proteins | sample 2456571 | NCBI WGS metagenome assembly SPKZ01 (sample SAMN11192286, study PRJNA482655) | marine metagenome | biome: ENVO:00000447; feature: ENVO:00000244|ENVO:00000211|ENVO:00000569|ENVO:00002023; material: ENVO:00002151; isolation source: ocean water from marine abyssalpelagic zone ...
CCTCGGGAGGGGGCGGAGTCAGCGGGCCCCGGGGCCCGGTCGGATCCGGGCCGGTCGGGGTTGGCCGGGATGAGTGGACCGGACCCCCGGGCTCGTTAGAATGGCTCCCGCGTCACGGGCCGCTTCCGATTGGGCGACGCCGGCCGAAACGGCCCTCCCCGCCGCGTGCGCTATCGCAGAGCAGCTTTCCCGCGCAACCGCCGGGGGGAGTTCGATGTCTGACTATCCGCTGATCCGCAGTCCCGAGGAGCTGGAGGCAGTCGCCTCCAGGCTCAGTCAGGAGCGACAGATCGCCGTCGACACGGAGGCCGACAGCCTCTTCCACTATTTCGACAAGCTCTGTCTGCTCCAGATCTCGGCGGATTGCGGCACCTTCTTGATCGATCCGCTCGCGCTGCCCAAGGGTGGGCTGGCCCCGCTCGAGCCGATCCTGAGTTCATCTCGGATTCGCAAGATCTTTCACGCAGCCGACTACGACCTCTACGTGCTGCAGCGTTACGGCGGGATCAAGCTCCGCAACGTCTTCGACACCATGGTCTCTGCACAGCTCCTGGGCTACCCGGCGGTCGGGCTGGCCGCCCTGGTTGAGCGTCATTTCGGCGTCCATCTCTCCAAGGAATACCAGCGCACCGATTGGTCGCGGAGACCTCTCAAGCCGGCGCAGGTGGACTACGCCGCCTCCGACGTGCTCTACCTGATCGAACTCTCGCGACGGCTCGAAGAAGAACTCCGCGAGAAGAAACGGCTTTCCTGGGCGCGCGAAGAATTCCTGGCCCTCGAAGAGCGAGTCTGGCCCGAGCGCGAATTCGACCGCAAGGGCTACCTGAAAATCAAGGGAGTCTCCAAACTCACCCCGCGTGGGCTGGCCGTGCTCCGCGAACTTTTCCTGATGCGCGACAAGCGCGCCCGGGTCCTGGACCGGCCGCCGTTCAGGGTCCTCGGAAACGGAACGCTGCTCGACCTAGCACAGCGCCCGCCCAAGAGCCGCCGAGCGCTCAAGGGTCGGAAGGGCATCACCGAGTTGGTGGCCCGGAGACTCGGCACCCCGATCCTGGAAGCCGTGGCCCGCGGACTCGAGGGCCCCGAGCATCCGCCGCCAGAAAGGAAGGCGAAGGGGACCGGGCGCAAGCGCCTCGACCGCGGCGGTGAACAGCGCCGCGAGGTGCTGAAGCGCTGGCGCGGGGCGCACGCCGACGAGCTGGAACTGGACCCCGGGGTGTTCTGTCCCAACGCCGTCCTCGAAGAGATCGCGGCCGCTGACCCCAAAGAACCGGCCGACCTCGACAAGCTGCAGCTCAAGCGATGGTGGATTCGGGCCTTTGGCCGGGAGGTCCTCCGAACGCTCAAGGCGAACGAGAAGCCCGAAGCCGAGTCGGGTAGGGCGGCGGCCTCGCCCGGTAACGGTCACGCCCGTCGTACGCGCTCCCGCCGCCGCCCGCGTTCCTAGCGGCCCGCCTCGCGAGGCCCTGCGGTCGGGGGCCCGCTCGCGACCGCCCAAAGTCTGACGCTCCACGGGACCGTGGGGTACCCTCGCGAGCCCGAAGGAGGTCCAGCCGTTGTCCCCGGGAGTCTCTGTCGAGCTGCTCGCCGAGCGCCGCGCCGCATTCCAGGAGCGCATCGGAGAAGGCATCGCAATCGTCCCGGGCGCCCGGCTCCAAGCCCGCTCCAACGACGTCGACTACCCGTTTCGACAGAGTTCGGACCTGCTCTACCTCTGCGCCTGGCCCCAGCCCGAGGCAATCGCGATCATCTCGAAGGATCGCTTCATCCTGTTCGTACAGCCGCGCGACCCCAGCGCCGAGACCTGGACCGGCCGGCGCCCCGGCGTGGAGGGTGCGTGCGAGCGCTACGGCGCCGACGAGGCCCACCCGATCGCTGAGTTCTCCGAACGTCTTCCCGGCCTACTGGGCGACTTCCCGCGGCTCTTCTACTCACTCGGCGTTGAGACCCGGCTCGATCGCAGCGTGCGAGACGCACTTCGCGCGATCCGTGCGCGCGCCCGCAGCGGTGTGCGCGCACCCAGGGAGATCGTAGACCCCTACGAGATTCTGCACGAGATGCGCCTTTTCAAGGATCCGACGGAACTCGAGTTGATGCGTCACGCCGCCGAAATCTCGCGCGAGGCGCATCACGAGGCCGCGCGCCTCTGCAGGAACGGAAGCACAGAGTACGAGATCGAGGCGATCCTCGAATGGGTCTTCCGGAAGCGAGGCGGCGCCGGCCCGGCCTATCCGAGCATCGTCGGGTCCGGAGAAAACGCCACGATCCTGCACTACACCGAGAACCGCGATACGCTCCGCCCGGGTCAGCTGGTGCTGATCGACGCAGGCTGTGAATACGCGGCCTACGCTTCCGACGTCACCCGGACCTACCCGGTAGATGGTCGCTTCGAGGGCATCGCGCGCGACGTGTACGAGATCGTGCTTCGCTCCCAGGCAGACGCGATTGAGAAGGCGGGGCCCGGTGTCACCCTGACCGAAATTCACGACGTTGCAACGCGCACCCTGGTCGACGGTCTGATCGAACTCGGGGTTCTCGAGGGCGACGCACAAGAATTGATGGTGCAAGAGAAGCACACCCCCTTCTACATGCACCGGACCTCGCACTGGCTTGGAATGGACGTACACGACGTCGGGGAATACCGCATCGAAGGCAAGCCCCGCCCACTGGAACCCGGGATGGTGTTCACGATCGAGCCAGGCCTCTACTTCGGTGCGGAAGAACAGACGTGTCCCGAGAAGCTGCGAGGCATCGGCGTGCGAATCGAGGACGATCTGGTGATCACGGAAGCCGGATGCGAGGTGATCACAGACGCGATTCCAAAGCAGGTCAACGAGGTCGAGGCCTGGATGCGCTCCTGAGGAGGAACCCCACGTTGGATACCCATTTCGAGATCGAGTCGATACTGAAGGAAACGCGCGTATTCAAACCGGATCCCGCGTTCGCACGGAAGGCGAACGTTCCCGGAGCTGCCGCCTACAACCGCCTGCACAAAGAGGCTGACCAGAACTACCAGCGCTTCTGGGCGCGCCTCGCCAAAGAACAGGTGAGTTGGTTCTCGCCGTGGACGAAGGTCCTGGATTGGAAGCCCCCTTTCGCGAAGTGGTTCGTGGGCGCCAAAACCAACGTCTCCTATAACTGTCTCGACCGGCATCTGACTGGCGAACACGCCTGGCGCCGGAACAAGGCGGCCATCATCTGGCAGGGAGAACCCGAGGAGGACCGGCGCGTCCTCACCTACGGCGACCTGCACCGAGAGGTGTGCAAGTTCGCGAACGTTCTCAAGAGCCGCGGAGTCAAAAAGGGCGACCGGATCGTGATCTACATGCCGCTCGTCCCGGAGCTGGCGATCGCGATGTTGGCCTGCAGTCGGATCGGAGCCGTCCACTCGATCATCTTCGGCGGCTTCTCGGCCGAGGCAATTCGCGACCGGATCGATGACGCGCAGGCAGAAGTCGTGATTACCGCCGACGGCGGCTGGCGGCGCGGGTCAATCGTTCCGCTCAAGAAGATGGTCGACGAGGCCACCGAGCGTTCGGCTCAGGTCAGAGAGGTCATCGTACTGCGCAGGACCGGCCAGGAAATCCTGATGAAGGACGGACGGGATCTCTGGTGGCACGAACTCATGGAAGACGCCTCGCCGGACTGCAAGCCCGCAAAGCTCGATGCGGAGCATCCACTGTTCATCCTCTACACCTCCGGCTCTACCGGAAAGCCAAAAGGCGTACTGCACACCACCGGGGGCTATCTGGTTCACGTGACCGTCACATCGAAGTACATCTTCGATCTCAAAGAAGAGGACACTTACTGGTGTACAGCCGATATCGGGTGGATCACCGGGCACTCGTACGTGGTGTACGGAATCCTCTCGAACGGAGCGACGAGCTTCATGTACGAGGGTGCCCCGAACTGGCCGGGACCCGACCGCTTCTGGGAACTCGTCGACCGCAACCAGGTGACGATCTTCTATACGGCTCCGACCGCGATCCGGGCCTTCATGAAGTGGGGGGACCACGAGGTCAAGAAACATTCTCTCGATTCGCTTCGCCTGCTCGGCACGGTGGGCGAACCCATCAACCCCAAGGCCTGGATGTGGTACCGGCGGGTGATCGGCAAGAACCGCTGTCCGATCGTCGATACCTACTGGCAGACAGAGACCGGTGGGATCATGATTTCGCCCCTGCCGGGCGCGGTCGCGACGACGCCCGGTTCCTGCACGCGCCCCTTCCCGGGAATCTCCTACGACGTGGTGAACGAAACCGGGGAGTCCGTGGGTGCAAACGAAGGGGGCTTCCTGGTCGTGACCCGCCCCTGGCCAGGAATGCTGCGCGGCATCTACGGTGACCGCGCGAGGTTCAAAGAAGAGTACTGGTCGAAGTTCCCGGGCGGGGACATCTACTTCGCCGGCGACGGCGCGCGTCGGGACCGGAAAGGGAATTTCTGGGTGATGGGCCGGGTCGACGACGTCATGAACGTCGCGGGCCATCGCCTCTCGACCATGGAGATCGAAAGTGCGCTGGTCTCCCATGCTTCCGTGACCGAGGCTGCGGTCGTGGGTCGGCCGGACGAGATCAAGGGCACCGCGATCGCCGCCTTCGTCACCCTCGAATCCAGCGCGACCGCAGATTCCGCGCTCAAGGATACGCTCCGCCAGCACGTCGCGAAGGAGATCGGGCCAATCGCGCGCCCGGACGACCTTCGCTTCACCGACACACTCCCGAAGACCCGCTCCGGCAAGATCATGCGGCGCCTGCTCCGCGAACTCGCCGCAGGGAAGCTCCCGGTCGGAGATACCACGACCCTCGAAGACTTCTCGGTGCTCGCAGAGCTCCGGGAGTCCGAAGAGAGCTAAGCCGCAGGAGGCCTCGGTATGCGCAGCGTTTCGATCCTGCTGATCGCGATCACCGTCGCGGTGGCCGGCACCCTGTGGGTGCGGCTCGAGAGCACCCCACCCCGGGTGGAGACCCTGGAGGGTCCGATTCCGGTCGGCGAGAACTACGTCCACGAGGTCCGTATCTCGGATCCCGAATCGGGCGTCGAGAGCGTACGTGTCTGGATCGACACGCCTGCCGGTGAACGCGTGCTCTACGAGCAACGCTATCCGGGAAATCTCCTGCTCGGCGCGGATTCAGAGCTGGAGCAGCTGATTTCGTTCCCGGTCCCGCCGAGAGAACTCGGCATCCCCGACGGACCGGCCTCGCTTCAGATCGAGGTGACGGACTATTCGCTCCGCGGCAACCGCTCCACACAAGAAGTCGCACTGAGCATCGACACGCGGCCGCCGCGGGTCGCGCTGCTCACGGGCCTGACCTACATCCGCCGCGGCGGGGCCGAGGCTGCGGTCTACGGCGTCGACGAACTCGTCGAGATCGACGGCATCCAGATCGGCGAGTCCCTGCATCCCGGATTCTCTCACCCCGAGCGCGAAGACCTGCGGATCGCTTTCTACGCACTCAGTCCCGACCCGGAGAGTCCTTCCCCAGAAGTCGTGGCCATCGACCCGGCCGGCAACGAAACGCGAGTACCGCTCTCGCTCGGCATCATCGAACGCGGCTTTCCGACGGACCGCATCGAACTCAGCGAAGCATTCATGCAGCGCAAGGTCGCGGAACTCGGGGCTTCGGGAGAGGGAACGTACGCAGCCCGCTACCTGGAACTGAACCGCGGCCTGCGCGAGCGGAGCCACGAGAAGCTGCGCGAGATCAGCGTGAACTCGAGCGCTGACCGACTCTGGGAGGGCCGGTTTGCGCAGCTCCCCAACTCCAAGGTCGTGGCCATCTTCGGCGAGCAGCGCAGCTATGTGTACGATGGAGAAGCGATCGACTCGCAACTCCACCAGGGCTACGACCTCGCCTCTATCGCGCACGCCAAGGTGCCGGCGGCGAATCATGGCGTCGTCGCCTTCGCGGGCCCGCTCGGTATTTATGGAAACACCGTGGTGATCGATCACGGGCTCGGCCTGGCGAGCCTTTACGGCCACCTTTCCGAGATCACGGTCGAGTCGGGCAGAGCCGTCCGGAAGGGAGACTCGCTGGGCCGAACCGGTCAGACGGGGCTCGCGGGGGGAGACCACCTGCACTTCGCGATGCTCGTGAATGGCGAGTTCGTGGACCCACTCGAGTGGTTCGATCCGAAGTGGCTCCGAGAACACATCGAGCCGAAGCTGGTCACGGAGCCAGCCGACGAGGCCGCAGCCGGCGCTGGCGCCTAAGCCCACGATAGTGCCCGCAGGCTCGACTGCGTCCGATCCGGTCTTCGATCACAGATCTCGTTCGCGGATTCGGCGGAAGTTACTGTCCTGGTACCGCGTGCAGCAGCGCGACCTGCCCTGGCGGCACACGCGCGACCCCTACCGGATCTGGCTCTCGGAAACGATGCTGCAGCAGACCCGGGTCGAGAACGCGATCCCCTACTACGAACGCTTCCTGGAACGCTTCCCGGACCTCGCGTCACTCGCCAGCGCGGACGAGGATCAGGTACTCAAGGAGTGGGCGGGCCTTGGCTATTACGCACGCGCACGCAACCTGAAGCGCGCGGCGGAGACGATTGTGCGGGACTTCGGTGGTGAGGTGCCGCGGGACCCCGAGCGCCTGCGCGCACTCCCAGGTGTCGGGCCCTACACGAGCGGCGCGATCCGAAGCATCGCGTTCGGAGAGGAGGCACCGATCGTCGATGGAAACGTGCGGCGCGTATTTTCGCGGCTACTCGCCGAGAAGTCGCCGCACGATCGCCTGCTCTGGCACGCGGCTCAAGAACTCGTCCTGGGCGAGGACCCGGGGCTGCTCAATCAGTCGCTGATGGAACTGGGTGCGACGCTGTGTTCGCCCAGGAGACCGAACTGTCGCATCTGTCCGATTCGGGACGCGTGCCGAGGCCGGGCGGCCGGCGATCCGTCGAAGTTCCCGGAGGCTGCTCGACGTAAGGCGCCGCGCGCGGTTCAGGCCAACTGTGCGGTGCTGCGCAGATCCGGACGGCCATCGCAGGTGCTGCTGATGCGCCGCCCCTCGAGGGGGCTCCTGGGAGGGCTCTGGGAACTCCCGAGCCACGATTCAGGGGATGCCGAGGGACTTGCCGCAGCCATCCGCGACCGCTCGGGCTTGCAGGCGGAGCCGCGAGACGGCCTCGGCGAGGTCCGACACGCGTTTACGCACCTCTCGCTGACACTGTCCGTGATCGAGTTCGAGCACGTGGGCGGGCGGCTCCGGCGCCGTCCTGCCGAGGACGGCAGCCGCGCCCGGTGGTGCGGCCGCGCCGAGAGGCGGGAACTGGCACTCTCGACCCTGATGCAGAAGACCCTCAGTCTCGCGGGTCTCTGACTCCAGCCAGCGCTGCTCAAGGGCTCAAGGACCCTTACCGATCCCGTGGCCAGGCCCGCTCGAACCGGGCCGAACGCGAGGAGGCTAAGCTTCCCAGCATGCCCTGCAGAGCCGACACGCCCGACAGCGAGATCTTCGAGGAGGCGATGGCCGACGTCGAGCGACTCTCGACCGACCGCGAACAGACCCGGCACGTCCCGGAGCCTCTCTATCGCACGCCCGTGATGATCTCTCAGCGCGAGCGGGAGGTGCTTCGCGAACTGGACCAGTTGGTGTCGGGAGAGGCCCAGTTCGATCTGCCCGACTCTGACGAATACATGGAGGGTTCGGTCCCCGGCCTGGATCGCCGTACCCTGCGCCGCCTCCACCGCGGCGAGTTCACACTCGAGGCGGAACTCGACCTGCACGGACAGACCGTCGCGGCGGCCCGAATCGCAGTCGAGCGCTTCGTGGTGGACGCCCACAGCCGTGGTCTCCGCTGCATCCGGATCGTCCACGGACGCGGCCGCAACTCCCCGGGCCGGGTCCCGGTACTCAAACAGAGCCTCCCGCGCTGGCTTGCGCGGGGTCCGGCGCGCCAGATCGTGCTCGGATTCACCACCGCTGCGGCGCGCGACGGCGGGGCGGGCGCGACCTACGTACTCCTTCGCAAACACGGTCGCCCGCTCCGGCGCGACTCCCTATGATTCGCTCATGGCTTCGACCCTAGGCCGGCTGTTTCGTGTTCAGACCTGGGGAGAGTCCCACGGCGGCGCGGTCGGTGTCGTCGTAGATGGCTGCCCGCCGCGGCTGGAACTCTCGGAGACGGAGATTCAGCACGACCTCGACCGACGCCGGCCCGGCCAGAGCCGGCTCACGACACCGCGCCAGGAAGCCGATCGTGCCGAGATCCTCTCGGGCGTCTTCGAGGGACGGACCCTGGGGACGCCGATCCTGATCCTGGTGCGCAACCAGGACGCCCGCCCGGAGGCCTACGAGGAACTGCGAGACGTCTACCGCCCCTCACATGCCGACTACACCTACGAAGCCAAGTACGGCATCCGAAACTGGCAGGGCGGCGGCCGAGCGAGCGCGAGGGAGACCGTCGGGCGCGTCGCAGCGGGCGCGATCGCGCGTAAGTTGCTGCGCGCGCACGGTGTCGGAGAGGTGATCGCCCACGTCAGTCAGGTTCACACCATCGAGTCGAAACTCGACCCGCTCTCCGTCAGCCTCGAGCAGGTCGAGGCGGGTCCGACCCGCTGTCCCGACCCGGAGGCCGCGCGTGAAATCGAGCACCGGATCGACGAGGTCCGGCGCCGGGGCGACTCCCTGGGCGGGGTCGTCACCTGCGTCGCACACGGCGTTCCACCCGGACTCGGAGAGCCAGTGTTCGACAAGCTCGAGGCGGACCTCGCGCGGGGCCTGCTGTCGCTGCCCGCGTGCAAGGGCTTCGAAATCGGCTCTGGCTTCGCGGGAACGCGAATGACGGGCAGCAGTCACAACGACCCCTTCTACACCGAGGACGGCACCGTGCGGACTCGCACGAATCGCTCCGGCGGGGTGCAGGGCGGCATCTCGAACGGTGAGCCGATCGTGATCCGGGCGGCTTTCAAGCCGACCGCCACGATTCGCGTGGAGCAGGAGACCGTGACGACCAAGGGGGAGGCGACGCGTCTCTCCGCATCCGGCCGGCACGACCCCTGCGTGCTGCCCCGCGCCGTCCCGATGGTCGAGGCGATGGTGGCGCTGGTGCTGTGTGACCACCTGCTGCGCCAGCGGGCCATCGCCTGACTCGGACCACCCGCGTACCCGGAACGAGACCCAGAGGCTTCCGCTAGGGCAGGATCGCGAAAGCTGCCAGCGCCGCCCCGAGCGCGAGCAACAGCCCGATGCTGCCCGCAGCCAGATGCAGCGCCCGGACGTCGGCCGAGACTCTGCGTTCGAGCCAAAGCCCGAGCGCACCAGCCCCTAGGAGCCCGAGTGCCGCCCCGCTGGCCAACCAGAAGTGCACGGACGCCATCGGGACTTCGCGTCGTAGCCAGATCATCGAGGCCAGGCCCGACGCGTAGCCCAGGGCGATCAGCACCACCAGCGGCCGCGCGATTCGCGTGTGGGCGCGCCGATCGGCCGCGCGCTGCCCGATGCGGGCGCGCCGGAGCCGGAGCCCCTCGCGGAACACCCAGAGCCCCAGCCCGACGATTCCGAGCATCGCGAGTGGATGCAGATACACCGCCCAGTTCACGCTCGGAAAGCTATCAGAAGGTGCGCGCAAACGACGAAACCGCACCTCGCTGGTCCTCGCGCGAGATGTCTGCGATGTTTCCCGGAATGTTGACCGGAGACCGGGCAGCGTTCCGGGCCACCGCGCTGTTTCTGGACCGCCACCGCTCCGCGATCGAGGCGGAGGTCGACCGGCGTCTGGGACGGGCGGAGCCTCCCCCGGCGGCGCGGGCCGAGATCGTGCGCCGCTTCCGCAGCTTCTGCCGGCTTGCGAGCCTGGATCTCTCGAGCGCGCGGCCTTCGCTCGACGGGCTCGGCGGCATCTCGCCCGACGGCCTCGAGCAGGCGATCTCGACCGCGGTCGAGGTCGCCAGAAGCTGCGCTCCCGCTCCCGACGTCGAGCAAGCGCTGCAGTTGCTCGCAGCCAGGTTCCGCGGCGGGATCCGTCACCTGATGCGCCCACCCGCGCCACCCGCCCAAAAGCGAGGACGCAGGAAGCTTCCCAACGCCGGCAGGCGAGTGCGCGCCGCGATCGACCGGATCAACGACGCCTACGTCGCGCTCAACCTCGACACCGGCAAGATCTACGACCTGAACCCGGCGGCCGAGACGCTGTTTGCAGCTGACGCGACCAAACTCTTGGACCGCGAATTCGCGGAACTCGTGGAGCCCGCGTTGCTGCCGCACTACCAGAGTCTGCAGGCGCGGCTGGACGCCGGCGAGGATCCCGGAAAAACGGAGATGGTGTTCGCGCGCGCCAACGGAGAGTGCGTCCCGGTCGAACTCACGATCTCGAACCACACGATCGCGGGTCGACGCATCGCGATCTTCATCGCGCGGGAGTGCGAGGCCTCTCCCGCGCCTACTCGACC
>SPKZ01011366.1_pt1 | contig 10381 bp, 2 predicted proteins | sample 2456571 | NCBI WGS metagenome assembly SPKZ01 (sample SAMN11192286, study PRJNA482655) | marine metagenome | biome: ENVO:00000447; feature: ENVO:00000244|ENVO:00000211|ENVO:00000569|ENVO:00002023; material: ENVO:00002151; isolation source: ocean water from marine abyssalpelagic zone ...
AATGACAACTTTGAGGTGGAGTAATTGGCTTTAGCCGAAATGCTGGACTTTCAGTCCGCAGTTTTTAACCCACCGTCTTTAGACGGTGGTTGTTAAGTTGTAAAATTCATTTGTGGGATATAAAAAAATAGCTAAATAAAAATTATTTTCTGTTTAATACTCTGAAATTATGGGATGTTAAATCAACGTTGTGGGGCGGATATTACCGATATTTATCCACTATTTTTGAGCTTTCTAACATCAGTGAATAATAAAATAACTTCACATCTATGGCGTGGCATAAAGAAAAAGGAAATTATTATGAATGAACCTAATAACATCTCAGGGATTCCATCACTTCAACTATGGGAACGTGAATTTCTGAGTGTTTCGCCACGTCAAAGCTTGCTAGGTAAGCCAATTTGGGCCTATAAAGTAACGGATGAAGAGCTAACCTCTCTAAAAATGAAACTCAAAAGTATGTTGGGGGCTAAAGATCCCAACATTATTATCAATGCCTCTATTATTTTCGACAAATTATTTGTTTTATATTCGGCCACTTGGTTACAACGCAATTATGGTGGTGGAAGAGAGAAGTGGCAGCCACTCTTTGATAGTCTAGGTATTAGAGATTATCGCCCTTATTACCAGTCATCTATTCGAGGCGCTGTGGAGAGAGGCTTATATTCCTGGAAACAAACTATTTTTGATACCACTAGAGATGAGTATTTCGCTACTTTATTTTGTCAGGGAGGGTTTCCAAGAGCAATATTAACAGGAGAAAATGAAACTCACTTAAGACAATATCTTATCAACTTAATTGAAGAATATAGCCGTTTTCATCTTAGTAAATCATCGTATGAATTAGCAGAAGAGTCCCTACCTAACTTACCGAAAAGCTTACAGCAAGATTCCTTGGCTAAACTAGCCGCATCGTTATTAGACGATCTTATTTTGTTAAGGGATGAACACCACCTTTATGCGGTAAAAGATCCAGTATTGGAATTGGATGCTAAAAAACCTAAATGGAAGAAAGATTTAAAGTTTCTTTTGGATGATGATGAAGCAACGGAGTTAATGCGAGTATTACTTAGAAGAGCTTCTAGCATTGTAAAAAGAGAAAAACATCCGATTAGAATTACACGCTTTTTACGCGAGGGGCAAGAAGGATGGCATTTAGAAGCGTTGATACATTTAAACGCAACGATAAACCCTGATGATCTAAATGAGCAACTGGAAAATGTAGAACTGCCTAAGTTTTTTGACATGTACTCCATAAGCTCGACACTCGAAAGAAAATTGTCAGCTTCCTTTAATTTAAAAACAGATGGAGCAAAACGCTGGCAAGTATCTCGTAAAACTGTCAATTACTTTGGAGAGCCAGCACAAAATGAACTTAGCTTTGAGTTATGGAGTGAAGATAAAAAGCTAACGTCAAACATCTACTACCGAGGAGAGGCATTATCAAATGAAATGCCTTGGATTTTTGCATCAGCTTCAAAAGGCTTGATGTTCGTTGGGCAAGGCTCTGTAAAAAGCCAGAGTGAAAAAGTATACATAGTTTCTTCAGCAGAGCCTGTACCTTCAAATGCATTATCGACAGTCGAGCATGTTGGTACTATTGCTGGTGCTGAACGAGCGGTTTATGAAGTATATGGAAGTGCGAAAGTATCAACTATTCATGGTTCATTCAAAGTTATCACTGATTGCGTTAGCACTAATGTGGTTATGTGTCAGATAAAAGGCGCTTTAGAGCCATTAGCTGTCGATGACAAAGTATATAAAGGACTACCAATACTTGTTTCAAATCTAGATGGTAATACTACTGAGATCCCAGTAGGGGAGTTGTTTTGGAAAAGCAAAGAACAGGATAAAGTTAGTGCATGGCAGGCTGAGAATGTATTTGGTCGAGGTAATGTTATCTGGAGTAAAAATGGTGACATACTTTGGCAGTCAAACCTGAATGTAATTCCGGAAAAATCTAACTTTACTCATAATCTAAATAGTGCAGGTAGACTTGAAGTTAATGTAATTAACTTTAAAAATGATGGTGTCGCTTTATGCCAATCTCAGGAACGTTGGCTAAGGAGTGTTGAGCCAGCTATTTTAGGGCAAAGGCTCGATATACAGTTGCCTAATGGTATTGCCGCTTTTGTCAGTGCTGACTTGCGTTGGCCAAATTCGGGGTCATTATCTTTTGAAATCCCCACTGGACAAAATGGACTCTGCCTAATTTCACATACGGGTCGCCCTGTTACAAAGTATCAACGAACATGTATCGATGATTTATACCGATGCTCACTAAAGGTTGTTTGTGACAATGAAAGTGCGATTTGGGGGTTTAAGATTAATGCAGTATTAATAAAAGAAAATAGAGAGCACCAAACAGATCAAATTAAGGTATCTCTAAATGAATTCTTAAGGTTTGGTGATGCGGAGTTAACTCCAGTGATGACAATTGATTGCCAAGCGTTAATAAAACTTGCGAACACTTTATATGCGCAATCAGATAATTCATGGGATTACGTAAGCTTTAGAGTAGAGAATAAATTTCTTAATTACCGAAGTGATTTAGCTAATATTTATCCCGATAGGCACTTGGCTATACCTATAGCAAATGAAAATAGAGTTAAAGAGAAGTTCTTCATCAACAATATGAATAATCACAAATATCCTAATTCGGTATGCTTAAAACTTCGCCCTATGTGGAAACTTAATGAAAATGAAGTTGAGATGGCGGTTGATTATGATGAACAAAATAGGAAATTGTTCAGAGTGCCTAGTGATTTAGAAACTGGCCCTTGGCTTGTATTTGCTGATTCAGAACATAAAGTGCAGCCAACAGTGGTTACCGTAGGTCGTGAAGAAGTAAATTTTGATGAAACATTGGCATGTGCCGTAAAGAATAATAATTTGGCATGGCTACATGATGTTTTGAGGTTGATGGAGCAGAACCCAGAACATCCTGCGTGGAATGAGTTTGAAACCTTTGTTGATTCTCTAAAACTTGTGAGGGCGAATACATTTAACATATTTATTCATTTAGTTAATTATCCAAAAGTTTGTGCATTATTATTGTTTAGAAAATCAGAGCAAGAATGGTTTGATGATGTTTGGAAATTGCAAAATCAACTTCCTTTTAGTTGGTTTTGCTTGAGTTTAGATCATTGGTATTACGCAATGGATAGCTTAATTGCAAGGGTAGATAGAAACGTATCTTCTTTAGGGCTAGATGTTGTAATGTCACAGCATTTAATGATGATGCAAATCGAAGACTTTTTGGAAAAGTTAGCTTCAAAAGGTGAAGGGTTTGCAACAATAGTGGATATTTTGAGATATAAAAAAATAGGGAAAACGTGTGATTGGATAAAACTTCATTGTGATGATTGGAGGTTGAATCAATATGACTCGTTTCATATCGCAACGAAAGAACTATTTGAACGTCAAAATGGTAAATTTATTTGTCGAATTCAGTCTGAGAGAAAAGATGAAGAATTGAGAAAGGAATTAAAACCTAACTTGATGCGGGCTGTACTTCCAAAGCAATTACACTGTCTTTTGATAAACTCCCGGCAACCAGAAAATGTATATAAAAATCAATTCTTCATGTTAGAACTTCCTGTATTGACTGCATACTGGGCCTCTGGGCATTTAAACTCGGAAGATGATTTTCCTGTAACTTATAAACCGTTTAATCGATTCCACCAAGTAGCCATATCCCGATTGCTGTCAGAAGATCGTGTGTGGGTTCATAAAGCATATAGCCTGGCTCTTCAAGCCAGTTTTTTAATTTCCAAGGATTAGGGTTATGTCTAAAAATATTCCGTTTACCAAATTGTATGAAGACATTTGTGAACGAAGTTCTCAAGCAATATTAAGTAGGATGAGATTACGTAACTCATCACTTAGAAACTACATTCACCAACAATTAACTGCACGATATGGTGATGAGAATAGTCTTCTTGCTGACCCTGTTTTTGAGGCAATGTTTGGTTGGAGTCCTTCAAAATCGACACTTTTAAGTTTAGTTGAAAAAGATACCTTATCGCCTTCATTTTTTAGTAATTTAACTACACCACCTTTGCCCAAGCCTGTAGATGATAAATATTATTTAGAGGAACTTTCTCATCGATATTGTAGCGACATCAAAGAAGATTATTCTTGGCCAGAAAGTCGTCCCCCATATGAGCATCAAATAGAAGCTTGGGATCATTTGATGGATGATAATGTGAAATCCGTTGTTGTAACTAGTGGCACTGGCTCCGGTAAAACAGAATGTTTCTTAGTTCCATTACTAAATGACTTAGCTAAACAAGCCGAAGACTCAGAAGAAAACTTAGTTGGTGTACAGGCGCTATTTCTTTATCCTTTGAATGCGCTAATCAATTCACAACGAGAGCGTTTGAGTGCATGGATGAGAGGGTTTAATGGGAAGATAAAGTATAGCTTGTACAACGGAGATACTGAGAATAAACCTCCTAAATTAGATATTTTACGGAAAGAGCAAGCCGATGCTCCAGAACAACTGAAATATAGAAATATTATAAGAAAGACACCACCATCAATATTGTTAACCAACGCTACAATGTTGGAATACATGTTGGTTAGGCAAGAAGATCAACCAATAATTCAACAATCTGAAGGGAAGTTGAAATGGATTGTGTTAGATGAGGCACATACTTATGTAGGCTCTCAAGCGGCAGAAATTTCTTTATTACTAACTCGTGTAATGCATGCTTTCAAAGTTAATCCTAAAAATGTGCGCTTTATAGCTACGTCTGCAACAATTGGTGATAAAAACGACCAAGAGAAAACAAACGATCAATTGAAGGCGTATCTAGCCAAACTTGCTGGTATTGAGACATCACAAGTTCATGTTGTTAATGGTGACCGTTTAATTCCAGGAATAACTGAAAATCAAACTAGCGATAAGTTAGATATTGAACTCGCATCAAAACTGCCGTCTGAAGAACTTTTTCAATACCTGTCAACTTCATCCGTAGCCAAAAGCTTAAGAACTAAGTTAACGAAGCAGCCTTTGAATTTAGCTGATATCGCTAAAATACTTTGGCCTATGAATGACAAGTTAACTATTAAGCATAAGAAACAAGCGCTGTTGTTGATTGACTTAATGGCAAAAGCATACTCAAACAAAGATAATGAACCCCAGGCTTTTTTACCTGTAAGAGCACATTTTTTTCATAGAGCACAAAAGGGCATATGGAGTTGTTTAGATATAAATTGTTCTGAAAAGAAAGATACTTTGTTAGATAGTGGTTGGGAATTTGGCAAAGTATATCTAGAGGAAAAGCGTCATTGTGATTGTGGTGCGCCAGTGTTTGAACTATCTCATTGTGCAGGATGTGGAACAAGTTCTTTAAATGCAGAAGAGTTGGTTGTATCTGGAGGTAAGAGGCAGCTAAGTGTAAGAATTGGGGAGTTACTTGATGACTATGCTGATGAGGTAGAACAACAACTGGATGATGTTGAGCAAGAAGATGCTAAAGACGAAGTATTGAGGACTAACCACGCTCAGATTTTTTCTCCGCTTAAATCAGAAAAGGGTATCAGATACCTAAATTTTAAAAGTATGGCATTATCGCCCTCGTATGAAGAAGATAGCTATGCAATTAGTATTATCATTAATGATGATCTTGATGGTTTACGCTGTGCCTGTTGTGAAAAAGTAGAAAAGCAAACCGGAGCAAACTTTAAGCGAGCAATACTTGGAGCGCCTTTTTTAATGGGGACAGTTGTTCCAACAATGTTGGAATATGCTCCAGGAAAAAGTGATGATGTAAAAGATCTTCGTGGCAAACGAATGATCACTTTTACCGATAGTCGCCAAGGTACAGCTCGATTTTCAGCAAAAATGCAGCTTGATTCTGAACGTAACTTTGTGAGGAGTTATGTTTATCATCGATTGGCGGGAATTAAGTCACAAAGTTCTCTTGAGCCAGCAGCGCTACAAATGGTTGAGCTTTTAAAAAATGGAGGGATGAGTGATGAAGCTATTGCAGCACAAGTGCCAGCATATAGAAATTTTATTTCATCAGAAGCATCAATATCTTGGTTTGATTTAGTTGAGCAATTATCAGGTACAGACGAAATTCAGTTACTCTCTGGAGCCATAGAGTCCGAACTCACTGACGACCAGAAAGATCAAATGCAAATTGGCGAGTACGCTGATAAAGAATCACAATTATCAGACCCTAAAAATTTGGCTAAATTATTCTTATATCGTGAATTTGCCCGTAGACCAAAAACCCAAAATAGTTTGGAAACTATGGGGTTGGTATCATTAACATATCCGGCTATTGATGCTATCACAGAAGAACCTCAATCATGGCGGAGTATTGGTTTAAACAATGTATCTGACTGGAAAAACTTTTTAAAAATATGTGTGGATTTTTGGATTCGTGAAAATACTTTCGTTGATATTCCTAAATATTACTTGAGTTGGATGGGGGCACGAATTATGCCTCGAAGCTTGATTAGTTCTGATGATGCACCTAGAGATGATATAGAAAAGAAAGCACTACGAAAATGGCCGACGGCAAAACCTACAGGCAGTATGCATCGGTTAATCCGAATGTTGGCAAAAGCAACTGGACGAAATCCAAAAGTAGACTGTTTGTTATTCAACGATGTTCTAAAGGATGCGTGGAATAAACTACTAGAAAAACACATATTAATTAAAGACTACAAAGATAGAGGTTATCGATTAAATTTTGAAAAAGTGGCGTCGCCTCAATTGATGACGAGTGGCTGGTTGTGTCCTTATACTAGTCGTATTTTAGATACTACTTTAATGGGGATTTCTCCATACTTGCCAAGTGAGGAAGGTCGTTTTGAGTATTGCACTAAAATAGATGATTTAACCTCACAAGAGTTTATTGAAAAAGGAAGAGAGCAAGGTTACTGGAGCGATTTAAATGATCGTATTCTTGAAGGTGTAAGTTTAATCAGAGCCGCAGAACACTCAGCGCAACAGCAAAGTTCTCGTTTAGCAGGGTTGGAGAATGCTTTTAAATCTGGAAACTTACAAATTTTAAGTTGTTCTACAACAATGGAAATGGGGGTTGATATTGGCTCACTTTCGATGGTGGTCATGAACAATGTGCCTCCAGGTCCTGCTAATTATTTACAGCGAGCTGGTCGAGCTGGCCGTAGGCAAGAATCTACGGCAATGGCGTTAACATTCTGTAATTCAACGCCTCATGGTGAACGTGTATTTGCTCACCCCAAATGGCCATTTGAAACCCCTATTAACGTACCGAAAGTTTCACTTAACAGTAAACCTTTAGTATTAAGACATATCAATTCGTTACTTCTTTCAACTTTTTTAATGTCAATATACCAAAGAGACGAAAGCATATTAAAAATGCATGCGGGAACGTTTTTCCTCGAATCTGAATCTGGCGGGAAGTCGGTTGTTCAACAGTACCAAGATTGGTGTACGACAGAAGCTCTAATTAATAAAAGATTACTTGCTGGAATCTCTCAATTGCAGTTTGAAACAGTATTTGCTCTTTATGACTGTAAGCGATTAGTTTTAATGGCTCAGCAAGAGATGATTGCATCTTGTGATAAATGGATGCATGAACATGATTCGTTGAGCTTTCAATTAAGTCGGTGTGATAGTTCTGGTGTTGGTGAACCAGCATTAAGAAAGCTATCAGGACAATTAAAACGTTTGAAAGAAAACTATTTATTGGCTGAGCTATCAGGGAGCGGCTTCTTACCAGGATACGGTTTTCCTACGGGAGTTGTAGCACTTGTAACTAACAGTAAAGATAGTAAGGAAAATAGAAATTCAGTTAGCAGTAAGCAAAATAAGTTTCAACGAAGGGGATATCCCAGTAGAAGCTTAGACGTGGCATTAAGAGAATATGCACCAGGAGCTGAAATTGTACTGGACAGTGTTGTATATCAATCACAAGGTCTGCAATTAAACTGGAAGATGCCATTTAGTGAAAATGAAATAACGGAACAGCAGTTATTTAGAGTGTCATGGGAATGTAACGAATGTCACACTACTAGCACATCTCTGATTAAGCCAGAGTACTGTACTAACCCTGAATGTTGTTCAAGTGATATAAAATGGCAAGAGTATATTGTCCCTTCAGGATTTACTGTTGATTACAGTACTCCGTTACATAATGACTATACGAAACCTAAGTATTTACCGTTTAAAACGCCAAAAATATCACTAGAAGACGCTAGTTGGCAACCATTACCTAACCCTGAATTAGGGCGCTATAGAACAAATGACAATGGAAAGTTATTCCACTTTAATGAGGGGAATGGTGCAGGCTATGCACTATGTTTGTGTTGTGGTAGGGCTGAGTCTTTAGATAATAATGGTGGAGTTTCAAAATTAACTAAACAACATAAAAGATTACAAGGAACCAGTGTTGATAATAGTATTTATTGTCAAGGCTCTGAAAACTCATGGGCCATCAAGCAAAGTAAATTTGGTACCGATAACAAAGTTACACACCCATTTATTTTAGGACATGATGTTCAAACTAGTATTTTCGAAATACAAATTAATGACCCAAGTACAGGTAATCCTATTTTTGATAGTAAGCTAATGTATACCCTTGGTGTGGCTTTAAGGATAAAATTGGCAGCACAAGCGGGTATTACGACTAATGAATTAGGAGTTGCCGTTCGTGATGTTAAACAAAAAGGTGGTTCACAAGCAACAAGCCTATTTTTGTATGATATGGCTTCTCAAGGAGCTGGCTTTTCTACATCAATATTAAGTGATTTTTCAGAAATTATAGGAAAGGCTAAAACATATTTAAGTTCATGTACTAATGATGGTTGTGAAGGCGCTTGTCATGCCTGTCTTTTGGATTATGATACTCAGCATGAGATTGAAAACTTAGATAGGATTCATGCTAATGATTTTTTGACTACTTCTCAATTTGTTGAAAAGTTAAGACTACCTAAAGCGTTAAGGGCATTTGGTAGTGACACCTTAGCAGAAATGGACTGTATGTCTTTATTGATTACGAAAGTTATTGATACAGACGTAACAGGTGTTCGCATATATCTAGGCGGAGACATAAAGGATTGGGATTGGCCTGAGTGGAAGTATAGGAATTGGGTTAATCAACTTGCAGTATCTAATATAGATGTTTCTATTTATATAGAAAGAAAATATCTTGAAAACCTTCAGCCAGATATCGCCTGGGGTATTCAAAAAGACTTTGTTCCGGGTATTAGCTGGTATGCGAGTGAATATGATGCTCTACCTATTGAGAGTGGGCATATGTTGTTTGATGTTATTAAAGGTGAAAGTGTTCAGTCTTGGGGGACGCTAGATAAAAATGCTTGTTTCCCCAATGAAACTTGGGGGGAGCCGCTAGATACACTTATTGTTAAATCAACCCTTACAAGTTGCAATGAACTTGTTGCAGAAAAGGTCCATCTTGACAATATATCAAGCCAGTCATCTTTAACTTCTGCAACCGTTATAGATAACGTGGGTGCAAAATTGAATTGTAATGTTCAGTCTTTTGGCAGCAACCTATTAGCGTTTATATCAGAATATGATGATAGCCTTTCAGGAAAAATATCTTGTGGTATCGAGAGTGCTTATTATTATGATAAATTCTTAGTCTCTCCCTTAAGCTCATTCTTAATTATTAATTTTGTTGCTGCAATCAAAGAAAAAACTAATGAATTCGATTTAGAACTTTATTCTGCATATCCGAAAAGAGATCGGGATAATAGAGCACCAGTGTGTGTTGCAGATAATTGGCAAAATCATTCTGATCAACCTTACTTTTATACCCAAGTTAGTCAAAATTTAGGGTTAACAGTTTATCCTGAAGTATCAGAACCAAGAGATCTACCACATGGGCGCTTTTTACTTCTAAAACTGAAAGATGGTACTGAAGTAAAGATTATATTTGATCAGGGAATGGGGTATTGGACTACACGTTACCCATATCGGTTTAACTCTTTTGATTTTACTAAGGATGAATTTGGTCAAGCTGAAGCAGTTAGAAAATGGTCGTTTAAGTTAGAAGCTGCAAATCATGATTCATATATTGCAATCAAATATGAGTAGTTAATTCATAAAATCCCCTGAGTTTAAAACCTAGCATTGCTAGGTTTTTTTTTAACTAAAACTTGGAAAACACTTTATAGCTGGGTAGAAAACACGAAGCCCTCAATAACAAAAGGTAAATTAAGTTACCTTTAAGTAATTTAATTTACCTTTTGTTGTTTTGTTTTTTTTTAATCCCCTTAAAATTCAGTGAGATAGTTTTTGGCATCAAAATTGTACATGCCTATGCACTTCACTCAGGCCGATTTTACAGGTGCATGACCGATTGCTAAATTTAACAATCGGTTAGGTATCTGTTTCTCGATAAATCGACGG
>SPKZ01002852.1_pt1 | contig 10375 bp, 25 predicted proteins | sample 2456571 | NCBI WGS metagenome assembly SPKZ01 (sample SAMN11192286, study PRJNA482655) | marine metagenome | biome: ENVO:00000447; feature: ENVO:00000244|ENVO:00000211|ENVO:00000569|ENVO:00002023; material: ENVO:00002151; isolation source: ocean water from marine abyssalpelagic zone ...
TACTACACTAGAAGAGGGTTATGTAATTAGACCTTTTTTGACCGGCAATACATCTAATGCTATTCATGCATCTTTAGCAATATACCTACAAGGATTAGAATAATGATTTATACTCCTTTTACTAATGAAAGAATTATTACATTTTCAGATTCTACTTCTAGTGCATCTTCTCAAGATGATCTTATAGCTACAACAGGAAGGGATTGTCTTGTTTATGTACAAAAAGCCAGACATGAAACAACTGGTGGTGGAACTTCTGCTAGTGTCTATCTTAATGGTGTTAAAAATGGAGCTGATCAAGAAATAGGAACAGGTTTTTCACTAGCTGGTAGCTTCAATTATTATTACGGCTTTCAAGTATTTTCATGTCCTGCAAATACTCAAATAAGAGTAGAGTGGGAGCGTGGATCTGGTGGTGGAACTTCTGACATAGAAGTTCAAGTTGTAATAGCAGAAAGAAATTAATGAAGTTCAAATATAAAAAAGATATGGAAAATATGCACCTACTTCACCCTGCGCTACTTATGATATTTTTTGATCTTAACAACTTCTTTGCAACAAAGTATGGTTTAGATATAGTTGTTACGGCGACAATTAGCACTCCAGATGAAGATAAAAAATTAGGAAGAACATCTACATCTCACCAAGATATGATCGCTATAGACTTTAGAACACGGAATATATCAAAGAAAATACTTATTGAAGGGAAGGATTACATAGAAAGTAAGCCAGAATATGAAAAATATAAATACCTATCTTACTCTGGAGAGAAAAGATTAATTTTTATCCATGATAACGGAAATGGAGAACACGCTCACCTACAAATTCATAAGAAGTTCTCAATGTAAGAAAGAATACAAACCTATCGAAAATAGCTTCTTTTTTAGTCTTCCTAGTCTTGAAAAACAATTTACCTTCATTATAAGTGGGAATAAACTTCCAACCACCATAAACTTTTACAATATAAACGTTTTCGTGAAATAGTATTTTCTCTTTGGGAAAAGGTATAAAGTTTTTGTAGTTATCACCGGTTTTATTTATAAAAACATCCTCCTTTATGTTTTTAATGCAGAAAAGATTATAGGCTCTAGCTGCCTCCAATTCATTATCATAAACACCAAGTTTTGATCTTTTCCGATTAACAGTAATGTATGAAACCCAACCCGTCTTAACCTTGCTAACACCCTTAAATTTAGATGATGAAGGTTTTGGGTGCTTGCATTTATTTAGAGCGTTAATTGAACAAGAAGTTATTCTAAGATTCTTCTTTCTATTGTCTGTTTTAATTCTGTTTATATGATCAATAGGTTTTTTTATCATCGGCTTTACTCCTAGTACAAAGTGATGCATAAAGACCACATCCTTAGATGCTTTCTGAACGTAACCTAAATCATTAATTCTCCATTTAAATGCAGATATTTTATTATAATCATCAGCATCTATTATTGCTTCTCCGCCGCATTTTAACTTTATTTTCATAATAATCATTTATTACTATTTTTATTTTTATTGAATAGGTCGTGAATTTTTTACATTGCAATAAAAAAATAAAACCGAGATAATAATTATAACCTTCGTAGAACAAATCTTTTTAACGAAGTTCATTTCTCCTAGGGTAGGGAGCTTTGTAGGTCAAGGATGACCTAAATTTTAAAGCCTTCCTTAGCATTGCTCCCTACTTTAACAAGTGCCACGCATTTATGAATTTTTTGTATTTATCTTTTACAGGGTCGCAAGATATGTAAACAGATGCAGCACCCACATACTTACTTGGTACAATGTAAAAACAATCAAGAGGGAAAATATAAAACGCAAAATAATCGGTACATCTTTCGTTATAATTTCGAGAAGTACAGCCGCGGTGAGTACTAAGCTTATAAGATGAGCGTCCTTGGCTTTTTTTAGCAGTGCTTTTAATTTGAACTTTAACAAATGAATCACCTTTAGGAATTACAATATCATAACCGTTAACGTCTAATATGGGTTTACATGGAACTATACCGAGCTTTAAACACTCAGCTACAAATAATGTTTCAGCCAAGCATCCTTGCTCGTTATTTGTCATATATAAATTGTTTCAAGAAAACTTAAGTTTTACAAGATATTAGACAGTGGTCTAACTTTTATATCTATTTCAATCTTTAATTCTTTAGAATGTATCTTGGTAGCCGATAATGATACTACTTCAGAGTCATCTGCTAATATCTGTTTAAAAAGAACATCTTGTAAACACTTAATAAAATTATCAACATCGTGCTTATTTTTAGATATCCTAGTCTGTTTTTTATCTTTATCTCTAGTTAGAAATGGCAAATAAAACCTATAATCGATACATAAATAGTGAGAAAACGAGCAAAAGCTGGAATTAAGCTTTCTAAATTCCGACTTATACTTATTTAGTTGGCTATTAATTACAGATTCAAACTGCACAGCTTCTTTGGTTTTAAACTTTCTAGGACTACCTTTTATAGTAGTTATCTTTTGATAGTTGTTTACATTGATCGGCTTTACACCGTTTATTTCTATATTAATTTGCATTAGTATATTTTGGCAGAATGTTTAGATGCTGCCAATATATACCCAGTACTTATCAGTACCTGACAATTCTATCTGCAATATATTCACGATTTGACCCTCACCGGTGGGATTGTCTTTTTCTTTAAGTCTGTACATATACTCACCAATCTCCTCTAGCTCAAAAATCTCGTCTATTTTTTTATGATAGTAAATACCCGACCTCATGTAACCTCCAATTTATACTCTGAATTGCAAATTACCATTAATCCATGCGCTACATATTGACTCATTTTCTCCATTGCTTCATCCGCTGTTATATAGTCATTATAAAAATCTTTTGTGATATCGTGATTATCTGTTATGTGTATTTCACTTTTTTTAAACCTTCTACCTGAATTTATTGCTTCTAAAAAATTTACTGTATCGTTCAATTCGCACTCCTTTCTACAACATACTCAACTGATTACTATTAACTTCATTATTAGCCTTTCTTCTTAAAAGCTCTGTGCGTATCTCTAGCATACTAGACACATCACTAATAGCTCTGTGTGCACCATCAGGCTTTTTATCAAATAAAGCATAATACACATCTTCTTGAGAAAAACTATTCCTATTATTTTTATTCTTTATAGGCTTAAACACACCTAAGTCATAACACTCTTTAGCTAGGTCATATACAGAATCTACTACAATGTCGTAAGGTAAATCAGACTCTCTATCGATGTCTAGATAATCCATTAATGCAGTCTTAAGCATTGCTACATCGTAATACATTCTACCTAGTTGCGTATTAGGGTTTGCATATATTACAGCTATAAATTTTCTAGGCAGCCATTCAACTAACTTAGGAAACGCATCTTTATATTCAGGCATTAAATCATTTTCTTCTTTAGTTATACCGTGAATTTCTGCAGCATCTTCAGACCATCTAGATACTCTAGCTTGATAGTGAAATGAATCATATACGTCTAGACGTTCAAAGTATGCTTCTATTATTTCATCGTATAGTGGATTTGTGCCCGATGTCTCCAGATCAAATGCTACCACCACCTTAGAGCCTCTTTTATATCTTTTCTAAGCTTGTTAATTTTATATTTTACTAGATACATTTGAAAAGAATAGCTATCTCTAAATATGTCTCTATGCTTGTTATACTCATTAATTGCACCTTCTATATCACCTTTAAAGAGAGCTGATTTAGATGCCTCATGTTCTATGTAATGAGTTAATATCTGCTCGTCTGTTAAATTCATAAATACAACTCCGTATAATAAGACATAGCAAATAACTGCGCTATCTCTAAAATAGGTCTGTTAATATTATATCTAGCTCCCCTGCGTCTTACACCATCGATATAGATACTTAAGCGAATGCATCTATTGTCTATATCTTTTTCATATGTAACTAATACTTCACTGGATATGTTACCTACACCTACATCCTTGTATCTGCCATGTAGAGCGATTGCACCAGTAAATTCATAGCCTATATACTGCCTTCCATATGTTTTAACAAAAGTAGGCTCCCTATAATTTACAAAGTGATCCAATTAAAACCACCTATTCCAAATTCGAATAAAGAATCTTCTTACCTTAGAAAACTTAGTTTCCACATATCTTATATTAGAGTTCTCAAAAACTTCAGAACCTCTTTCTCCAGCCATCATTCTAAACATCTTTCCTATTTTCCAAGGTGCAGTGTTTTCTTTTCCTACAGGAGAATTATTACCATGACCAAATGATTCTACTGTTTGCCCATCGGCTAGGTGCGTTAATTCATGAATTATTGTCTCTACATATTGCTCAACTGTTCTGTTTTTAATCATGTAACCATTAATGTTAATATCATTAGGTCTAACAGATGTGTAATAGCCAATAGCTTTAGACCATCTCCATTTAGGATAGTAAACTTTTACTTGGATTTGACCGCTCTCAAAAGCTAACTTAATAAAATGAGCAATCCAGCCACTACCACAAGTAGCCATATCATAATTTTTAACATTTATGATTGATTGATAACTTCTTTTATCAGTAAGAAGCATATTACAAACATCTACAGCTCTACTTATTCTTTTTATTTTCCCGTTGTAATTTATCATCGATATCCCTCTCAATATATCTATCTATAAATCTTTTACAGTCTTTAACAGCACACTTTTTACACTGAGCTATATTCTCACCTTGTGCAGGAAGAAATAGCTTCCCACACTTGATGCATTTATGTTGATTTGTTTCCATTAAAAAGGCAGATCGTCTGCTGTAATTGTTGGAGTTGTATTATTACTAATAGGTGTATTGTCATCTTCTGATACCTGAGAAAATCCCCAGTTAATATTTTTTGTATCATCTTTTTTATCTACAGATAAATTTACCCTAACTTTTCCACCTTGCCATTTAGTAGCATCTTCAGACCCTAATAAAACTCCAAGCTTCTTAAGTTTAGGCAGACTGTACTCTAAAGCCTTTTCACTACCACTAATAGCCATATAGTCAAACACTACATAGTTATTGTACTGAGCTCCAAATACCCTCATTTGTAAGCTGATACCCTTGTTACCTGCAGCAGATGTCTTAGCTTCTACTTTTTCAATTACTACATTGTAAGATCCTTGAGGTAGAGCTTTTTTTTCTACTTGATCTTCTTGTGGTTTAGTGTTTTTTAATAAGCTTGATAAATCCATTACTCTCTCCTAGTTTAAGTGTTAAAGATTTTCTTTGTTATATTGTTTAAGTCAGGCAGTTCATACTTAGATAATTTACCTGATCTATCTTTTGCAAAATCTACAACAGAATTATCTGTTGCTATTATTCTTTTTAGCTCGCCTTCATGTTCAACAGTATTCATATAAAGAACCTCATCAAACAATGCTGGTATTCTTTTAGCTAAAGATTTCTGTATTAAATCAATTGATACTTCTATGTTAATACCATTTTCTATCGATTTATCAAGCGCGGTGAGCCATATATTATATTCAGATGTACCCCTAAGAGCTTTAAGTACAGCTATTAAAGATGTTTCATAATCTTTATAAAGTTGAAATGTTTTAGATTTGTCATACTTTGGTTGCAGTTCATTAAAAATGATCTGACCTATTTCAGTTAAAGAATCTATAAATATATTTTCATAATTATTTTCATTAGTTTTTATCCACTTAAGAGCTTTACAAAGATCATTATAAGTCTCAATTTCAATTACATCTATTTCAACATCCTTAATAGATAATAAACCAGACTCTGCAGATATAATTATAGTTTTGTTATGGTCTAAGGTTTTGGCTAAACTGGTTTTACCAACACCAGATGATCCAACTATAAGTGCAAAAATGTGATGATTATCAATAGAATTTGATTTTATTACTTTCATACTTCCTCCAATTTGTTAAAGTTATTTACAAATAAAAATTCATAAAGTAAATAGGTTTCTAATAAAAATTATACAGGAGAGATTATGCAAAAAGTTTACACAGTAAAAGAGTTAGTAGAGGTATTAAATATAGGTTATCAGACTGTATTAAAGCTTATAAGAGAAGGCAGAATTAAAGCCTTTAAGCAAGATGGTAAAAAGCTAATAACTCAAGAAGCCATTGAAGCCTTTAAGAGAGGTGAGTAATGAGCAATAGAGAGGATATGAACAAAATCACAATTAAATTAAACAACAAGTCTTTATATGAAAACTGGGAGTTAATTCATTCAATACAAAAGATATTAAAAATATATGGTGAAAAATACCTAGAGATAGGTGCTGGCGAAATAGTTTTTTACTTTAGGTAACACTATGGCAAGCGGTAAAAAAAACTATTTTAGACATTCAATGTTTGCAAGAAATGATGATTTTATTGTAGATCTTATGGAAAAGTTCGGATTGCAGGGCTATTTTTATTACTTTGCGTTAATAGAAATGTGCGCCGAATTATCATCAACTGAACTGCAAGAAAAACATAAATTTCACAAGCGAACATTAGTTCATTCTTTAAGATTAAATACACGAAAGTTGAACTTATTTCTAACTTATCTTCAGGATAAGTCTAAGATAAGTTACACTATTATGGGAAACCAGTATGAGATAATTCTGCCTAACCTATCGAAATATATGGGGAAATACTCATCCAAATATACACCAAATACCCCTAATAAAAGAAAAGAAAAAGAAAAGAAAGAAAAAGAAAAGAAAAAACAATCTTCTAGCTTTTTATCAAAAGAAAATGCTGAGAAAATTTATCAAGAATATCCAGTTAAAAAATCTAAAGCACCAGCACTAAAAAAATTACAAACCTTAATAAAAAGCCAAGAGCAATACGATACTATGTTGCAACACGTAACTAGATTTGCAAGTCATGTAAAATCTAGCGGACAAGATTTGCAATATGTAAAACACATGACTACTTGGCTAAATCAAGAATGCTGGAATGATGAGCTGCCTAAAGCTCAGGCTGAAATAGATCGAGAGCATATAGCTTGGATCGAAGGGAAGTAATGGATTTTGAAAGTATCAATTTGGAGTCAGCGTATTTTAGCGAGCAAGAACAACAAGACCATTTAAAACAAAACAGATCATGCGACTTTAGAAGCAAGATAAATTTCCTAAATTCTCATAATGGAATTAGGCGTGGCAAAATGCACCTCTTAATGGCTCCTACAGGCGTCGGGAAGTCTACCCTTATCAGGACATTAGTTAGGGACTTACTCTTCAATAACGGGGGTCTCAGGCTCTTTATATGGCTTACTGAGGAGTCGGCATCTGAGTTGAAGGAACAATTGGCATTTGGGATGCCCTCAAATAAGGTTTTGGACAATGCAGTAATATTCTCAGAGTTTGATAATAAGCATATGGATATTGACCAGCTTGGTGAGTTTTACGAGAAGCTTGTCACAGAGCACAAGCCGGATGTTTTATTGCTGGATAATATAACTACATCGAAAATGTATAGAGAAATGACAACAACTAGGCAGGCTGAAGTTACAACTAGGATTAAAAACTTAACTGACTCTAGTGGTACAGCTACCTTTTTAATCGCTCATACTGGTGCTAATGTTCAAGATAATCAAAACAGGCTAATAGATGAAAATGATATTAGGGGTAGTAAATATATAACAACAATAACAGAATTTTTATATATATTGCAGCCGTTAAGAGTTGGTGAGAGACTTTTTCAATTTATCAGGATAAAAAAGCATAGAGGTCAAGAGCTTAAGCATAGCTTATTTTACTTAGTATATAACAAACATCTAAAAGCTTTTGACAATGATATGGAGCGCTCTTTTGAAGAGTTTAAAGAAATTTTTAAGCTAAGGAATCAACTAAAATGAGCTTCTTAAATTCTATAAAAGAAAAAAATAAAGCAGTTAAAATGCCGAGCGAGCTACTTTATTATTCTGAGTTTTTTATGTGGCTGCATTACTGTCAAAGAAATATACCAGAGGATGAAGACATGCTTATTAGATATAAAAATTTTGTCTATTGGTTTTTAGGAGAATTAGATTGGCATAATATAAAGCCAAGTGATTTGCCAAAAAGTACTAACCAAAATAATTACATTAGTCGATGGTTCGAGCTTGGTAGAAAGATTTGGATTGAGCAGTTAGAATATTTTGACTATAGCCTAGATATACGTATTAAGAAAAAGTATCCTGAATTTTATTTCCTCGAGAGCATTAACTAGATATTTTACATAGCACTACTTAGTTGAAACAATATATGAGTGATTGATTATGAATTGCTCAATGATATATCAGAGTATGCACGTAAGCATCTTGATTCGAGTTATAAGCACTATTCCAATAGAGCTGTAAGTAGTAGTCGCACTAAAATATACCAAGACATACTTAAAGGGAAAATTGCTGAGTTTAATCTTTATTTTCATTTAATAGAGAAAGGTTACAGGTTAGATCCACCATGTTTAAAAGTGTATCAGAATAAAACCTATGACTCTGATCTGTATATTCCGAATAAAAACACTCACATTCATGTTAAAAGTGTATCGATTAAGTCTTATAAAATATTTGGCTTATCTGTTACGTTTCAAAAAAATGATCCCTTAATCATACTGCCACAATCTAATCATTGGATATGCATTATGAGAGAGATTGATTTTCTAAGCTACTCTCCTAGTAAGTGGGTTAATTCCCTAGATGCTGATTACAAGCCAACTAAGCTACGACATCCTAGTAAGTTAGCACTGTACTATTAGATTTTTGCACAAATAATTGGCATAAAATTAAAGTATTAAATGTTTCTTAATAGTTAAAACCACCTAAGTACTTGAATTTCATAAAAGATAATAGATTTAATATAATATATAAAAAGGTGGTACTTATGAACACAGTTAAACAGATTAAAGAATTATCAAAAAGATTACATGACATTGAATATGATAGATTATTATGGGAGGAAAATACATTGCTTGCATTTGTTAGAAAGCCCAACAATCCTTTGAGTCTAAAAAAAGAAGCTATGATAAGAATGGCAGAAATAGAGGAGAGACAAAAAGCTATACTATTATTAGAAGTTCCATAAACTAAATAGATCAAGTTTTAAATGCTTTAAACAGTAAAATATGCAAGCTAGAATGTTTATATGGATAATCTAGTTCTTATTCCTTCCAACAACTCAGAAGAGCGCATATTGAAGCAAATCGAAAGGTTTAGAGATGAGCTTTATAATCAAAAAGAAAATATTGAGTATGCGGCAATATTTAAGGATCACATCTATGAGTACTTGCTATCTTTTGAAGATCCCGATGTTATAGTAGCGACAACAAAATTAAGAGAAAGTGTTTTATTTTTGAATCATTTCTGCTACAACTAACTAGCCTATAGTTGACTGACAACTCCAATTTACACAACAAAATCCTTTATGTGTCGTGGATTCTATAGGTCCTGAGAGTTATAGAGTGCCTGCGTATGTGGGCACTTTTTACATCGCGTCTTTACTTTATTTTTATCTTTAGTATTTTATTGAAAGCAATTTAAAAAACACAGGGGAGAAGTCGATGGAAAAATTAAGTTTTACTGAGGCTGTGAAAAAGGGTGGATTATTTAGGGTTTATACCAAAAATAATGTATTCACAGAAAAATTTATGACAATGAATGAAGTTGTTGAATATTATGACCTACACGAAACTATTGATTTTGAATATCATCCAAAAGAAAAGAAAATTGAGATTACTGAAAGTGAGCTTGAACATGCAATGAGTTATATTTTTAGACACGCGTCAAGGTATGATCATAATTTAAAAAAGCTTAAAAAAGAACTAGGGTTTTAACATGAAAAAAGTTAATTTTATTGAGGCTATTAATAGTGGTAAAAGATTTAGGAAAGTTGGAGATAGTATTTACATGTCACTCGCTTCTCATCAAGCTGTTAGGATAATAGATAAGGAATTTATTTTAAGCATTTTTGAGCTTGAAGAAAAATCTATAACTATAACTGAAAGTGATTTTTACAAAGCTTGCAAAAGGGCTACACTTAATAAGCAAGAAAATTACGTGCAATGCCTTGTAGAGATTTTAAAAAAAGAACTAGGATTCTAACATGAACACAATAGAAAAATATATAGAACTGGAAGATACCTTTGAAACATTGTCACTTATTAAAAAATCAAGGCTTTTAAATAATAAAGGTGTATCTGATATTCAAGAAAAAATCACAATTACAAATAAAAAAATGAAAACAATAAAACCATTACTCACTAATAAGGACTGGAATTTTTACAGTGAAAAAAGAAAAGCTAAATAGCATGGAAATAGTTGTGTTATACGTTGTTTTAAATTTAATACTTCTATGGTTTTTTTATAAGACTGGGAATTAATTATAACGTTCATTATGATGAATTGCGATATTTACATTTTATAAAAAGATA
>SPKZ01008893.1_pt1 | contig 10370 bp, 11 predicted proteins | sample 2456571 | NCBI WGS metagenome assembly SPKZ01 (sample SAMN11192286, study PRJNA482655) | marine metagenome | biome: ENVO:00000447; feature: ENVO:00000244|ENVO:00000211|ENVO:00000569|ENVO:00002023; material: ENVO:00002151; isolation source: ocean water from marine abyssalpelagic zone ...
AAGATCGTACTGAATACTCATGGAAACTTCGGCATCCATAAAGACTTTCTCACCATTGATTGGCGAACGAAAATGAACACCTTCCTCAGTGATTTTACGCATCGCACCGAGGCTAAATACTTGAAAACCACCTGAGTCGGTTAAAATCGGTCCTTGCCAACTCATAAAGTTATGCAGACCACCATGAGCACGCATCACTTCCATGCCAGGGCGTAACCATAAATGGAAAGTATTGCCCAATAAGATCTCAGCGCCACTTTCTGTCACTTCTTCAGGCGTCATGCCCTTTACTGTGCCGTATGTGCCAACAGGCATAAATGCTGGAGTCTCAACCGTACCGCGTTCAAACTGGAGCTGACCACGACGTGCGCGACCATCTGTACTTATTAATTTAAATTTCATAATTCACCTTGTCAGAAAAACAGTCTGACTTGTTCTACTTATATTGAGATAAGGGTTAATAGCCGTATTTTCAAGGGCTAGCAACCGAAATATTAATTTGTTTGCTTGGTAATAAACATTGCATCACCATAACTAAAGAACCGATATTGCTCTTTAATCGCATGTTGATAGGCTGCCATCACATGCTCATAGCCAGCAAAGGCACTGATAAGCATGATTAAGGTTGACTCGGGTAAGTGGAAATTAGTCACCATCGCATCGATCACATTAAACTGGTAACCTGGATAAATAAAGATATCGCTATCACCATAAAACGGCGCCAAGTCTTGGCCATTCTCTTTAGCTTGTTTAGCCGCACTTTCAATTGAACGCACTGAGGTGGTACCGACAGCGATCACCCGCTTGCCATTAGCTTTGGTGATATTTATTTTATCAACCACGGCTTGCGACACTTCAATGTATTCTTTGTGCATCTTATGATCTAAGATATTGTCGACCTTAACTGGTTGAAAAGTGCCAGCACCGACATGGAGCGTCACAAAGGCTATTTCAATACCCTTTGCGGCCAGTGCGGCCATCATGACATCATCAAAATGTAAGCCAGCCGTTGGTGCAGCTACAGCACCAGGATTTTTGTTATAAACCGTTTGATAGCGTTCTTTATCGCTATCCTCATCGGGTCGGTCAATATACGGAGGTAATGGCATGTGCCCCACCGCTTCTAAAATTTCAATCACGTTACGCGGATCATCAAACCTTAATTCAAATAAGGCATCATGACGCGCCACCATTGTGACATTAACGCCGCCATCGAGGATGATCTGCGAACCAGGTTTCGGCGATTTACTCGCTCGAACATGCGCTAGTACACTATGCTCATCGATCATCCGCTCTACAAGCACTTCAAGCTTGCCGCCACTGGCCTTTTGACCAAAGAGGCGCGCAGGAATAACCCGAGTGTCATTAAAAATCATTAAATCACCAGGATTAAGACTTTCAAGCAGGTCAGGAAATTGATCATCGCTCAATTCGCCCGTATTGCCATTCAAACCTAATAAACGGCTAGCAGTGCGCTCTGGTTGAGGATAACGAGCTATTAACTCATTAGGTAATTGAAAAGAAAAATTTGATACTTTCATCGATATAATTAGTCACAAAAAATTAGCGTGGCTAGTCTATTATCGACACAGTGAGATAGCAAGCATTCAAGGCCACATAATTAACGGAATTGGTATAATTAACGTTGTACCTGACCCCACTTTATGGGTTAGCGGCTGTGGAGTGATACCAGTAGTTCGGCTTCGGCTCTTGGCAGTTCGCATTCTTGGACAATTTCGTCGACTCCAGCACCGCGTTCGACGAGTTTCATCGCATGTGAGTAGAGTTTTGATTGGGGATCATGATGTTGAGATTGGATTTCTTGCTGACGTTCGATGGTTTGCGCCAATTTACCCTCAACTTCCTCTACTCGAGTGCCGACACCTAAGGCACCACAGCGAATTTCGTGAAGTTCAGTTTTTAAGTTACCAATTTGGCGTTGCTGCTCTTTAAACAGTAATTTAAGTGCTTCAACCTGCCGTTTAAATCGTCGTTGCGACACAGTCGTAAATACTATAATAAAGATCAATAAGATGACAATAATGCCACTAACACTAGCTGTTACAACGATGTCAGTCATCTTTCTTATTGATCCTTATTTTATCTAATTAAGATTAGTGTTTTAGAACGAGCTTAGCTCATCCCATTCGTCATCACCTAACAACTTGTCAAGATCGACTAAGATTAGCAATTCATTTTCACGATTACAGACACCGCGAATAAACTTAGCACTTTCATCCGTGCCGACATTTGGCGCAGGTTCGATTTCAGATGCTTTCATGTAAACAACTTCAGCCACGCTATCAACTAATATACCAATAACTTGCTTGTCCGATTCAATAATTACCACTCGGGTATTATCGGTAATTTCATCAGGCAATAATCCGAAACGAGAGCGAGTATCAATAACGGTAACGACGCTACCACGCAGATTAATAATACCTAACACGTATGATGGTGCACCAGGGACTGGTGCAATTTCCGAATAACGTAAGACTTCTTGAACTTGCATTACGTTTACGCCGTAGGTTTCATTTTCTAACCTAAAAGTAACCCACTGTAGCACTTCATCACTGTCGACTACGTTTCCTACGATATCTTTTTCTATACTCATTTGAACGTTCCTCTATGTTTCATTCGAAGCACTTCAATTATTATCCAATAATTGAGTGAGTGCGTCTACGGCCAAAAGGCCACACATCCGTTGTTTTACTGTGCCGGCCAACCATGGACTTTTAGCAATACCAGATCGCCATTTGATATCTTGATGATTTAAGGCTGAGCTATCGATGAGCTCTTCGCACAAAAGCCCCCAATTACTATCACCTAATATAATAATATACTGATAATTTAACGATTTTTCTAGTTCAGAATTAATTTTTTCTCTCATTATATATTTTGCAGTATCAATAACACTGATATTTTGACCTCGCTCAATCTGCACCCCATAAAACCAGTCAGGTTTGCCAATCAGTTTAGTGACCTTTTTTAACGGATAAATTCCACGTAGCTTGACTAACGGCACCGCCATGGTAATTGGACCAACGCGAAAATAAAGTACGGGGAATTGGCTGGCCATTTGATCTTTTAATGGGTTATTACTTAACGGCGCTATTTTCACCGCCGTTTGTACCGTAACCTGAGGTTCTGAGACGGTCGCTACCAGTGATTGATCTATTTCAATCGTTGGAGCAACCTCAGTTACTTTGGCTAGCAATTGCGCTAGCGGTTTTTTTTCGAGTGCTGTTTTGGTTAAATTTTGATGACTGGCGGGTTCATCGAGTAAGGTCGAGAAAAAATCAGCAACGGCCTGCTGCGAACGACTATCTATCATGACCCAATTCGCTCAGTTGCAAGTATTTCTTTAGTTTCGGCCTTGTCTAGATCAATTAAATAATTGAGTAACAAACCATAAGCAACCACACCACGACTTCTTGGCTTAAACTGCGGTAACGGCAAATGTTTTTCACTGGCATCTCTAAATTTGGTATCAACGGGAATAACCAAATCCCACACTCGATCGCTAAATTCGTCACGCATTTTAGTCAAAGATGCCGTTGCGGCACCCGTTCGACGATCGTACATCGTTGGCACTATAAGATAATTATAATGATTATTCTTAGAGCGCTGCATGATAAGTAAGGTTTTTATCATCCGCTCCAAGCCTTTAAAAGCTAAATATTCGGTTTGAACAGGCACCAAAATTCGACTACTTGCGGCAAGAGCATTGACCATTAAAACACCAAGTACTGGTGAACAATCGACAATGGCGTAATCATAGTCTGATTTAACACACCAAAGGATCCGTTTTAGAATCAATCCCATCCCTTCTTGATGGCCCATCTCCCGATCGAGTGTTGCTAGGGCCATTGACGATGGAATTAAATCAATATTTTCAATGTGAGTTTTTAGAATAACCCGTTCGAGCAATCTTGAGATGAATTTTTCAGGGCAAGTAAACAAATCGTAGAGGCTGTATTTTAGTTCGTCACAATCATAGCCAAGCGAGAAGCCCATTGAGGAGTGCGGATCGACATCAACCAGTAATACTCGTTGACCTTTTTTGGCCAGTATACCCGCGAGAGTCAGTGCCGTGGTGGTTTTACCAACCCCACCTTTTTGATTGGCAATAGTCCATATCTTCACCTATTGATCCTCGTCCCTGGTGGTGATCCGAATACCACCGTGTGGTAATTTAATCGTTTTCACTTGATTACTTTCACTAGCATTGTTAACGATATCGCCTTGAGCTTGCTTGACTTTGTCATGTTGATTGTCATTTTGTACCAGCTCTAGGTCCGGTGCAGGCTGCCAACCGAACCGACTTATTGCTATAACGACTCGGCGATTGGTCGCTCGTGACTGAGCCGTCTCATTGATGATTTTAGGTCTATATTGGCCATAAGCCTCAATCGCTAATCTTTGAGGTTCAACATTTAATTGCTGTAGCAATTCAACAATCGCACTGGCCCGAGCCGATGACAATTGCCAGTTTGACTTAAATTGCTCATTATTAATCGGTTGAGAGTCGGTATAACCGCGCACGTGAACGTAGTTATTAGCAGGTGCTATCGTTTTTATTACCTTCTTTAGTAAAATTTTAGTCGAGTTACGGGTAGTTGCACTACCACTATCAAAGAGCAGCCCACTGCTAAACTCAATGGTTAACCAATTATCGTCTTGTTCAATTTTGGCATACCCTTCCTCTAATACTTCGAGTAAATCCGTTTGTAATTTTTCTTTCATTGACGAAAAGGGGGTGCCAAGTAACTGTTTATCAATATTAACTAATTGACTGTTTCCTTCAGCTGGACTAACTCCAGCTTCCGCTAATAAACCTTGGTTGTGTTGTTCAAGTTCGGAGAGTTTATCACCTGCGGTTAACAGCGCGTCACTCGAGTTCATCACTAAACTACCTTTAGCGCCTTGCTTATCGTTGCCTTCAAGATGAAAAATAACGCCAAGGGAATCAGATAGTATTTTATGATTTTCATTTTTTAATGCTGCAAAAGCATAAAGAACAACAAAAACAGCAAATAGTAATGTCATGTAATCGGCATAAGAAATAAGCCAACGTTCAGTGTGGTTGTCGTCTGAAATACTACTACGGCGTTTATTATTGAGTACCATAATTTACTCGATAGGCATCAAGGCGTCGTTGCAAAATATTAGGGTTCTCACCTTGGCTGATTAATAATACGCCTTCTAGCACCATTTCATAATAGAGTGCCTGTTGAAACACGATATTTCTGAGTTTATGATGAATTGGTAAATACAGTAAATTAGCAAAACCAACCCCATAAATGGTTGCAACAAAGGCAGTCGCAATTCCACCGCCCAGTGCCTCAGGCTGATCAAGGTATTTCATCGATTGAATTAAACCAAGCACCGCGCCAAGAATACCAAGGGTCGGACTGTATCCTCCCATGGCTTCGTATACTTTGGCACTGTGGCCAAATTCATCGCGTTTGAAAAAAATTCTAGTTTCGATGGTATGGCGAATATTTTCACCCTCGGCCCCATCAATCAACATGATCAGGCATTCCCGAGTAATCGAATCATCTTCTGCGTCTAGTTCATGCTCAAGCGGTAGGAAACCTTCTGTTCTTGCGATATGGGCCCACCGGACTAAGGTTTTAATCCGGTCTTCGACTTGAATTGGCGGAGGAAATAAAACCCATTTCAGCATCTTGAAACTACGAACAAATTGATGCCAAGGCGTTTGGATCATCACCGCGGCTAGTGTCCCGACCACCACAATCAGTAATGCGGGTAAGTTGTAAAGTGCGGCCAGCGCTCCACCTTCAAGCATTTGGCCACCAAGCACCGCCATCAGCGCCAGGATGATCCCAACAACGCTTAACCTATCCACCAGTCATCTCTTTATTTATTGCCATGCCAATATCATTGATTGAAAAGATCCGATCGGTTAATCCTGCTTTAGCGACAGCTTGAGGCATGCCATAAACGACACAGCTAGCCTCATCTTGAGCCCAAATAGAGGAGCCCTTGTTGTGAAGCAACCTGGCACCATCTCGACCATCAGCTCCCATTCCTGTCAGCACAACGGTTAATACCTTACCATCATTGTTTTTTGCAATTGATGCAAAAGCCATGTCAGCACTGGGTTTGTAATTCAGTTGTTCGGGACCTGGCGAGACTTTTAATCGGCCATTACGTTCATATAACATTTGTTGGCCACCAGGCGCTAAATAAGCACAACCTGGCTTCATCACATCATTATCTTGGGCTTCTTTGACACTGATTTTACACAATCGATTGAGACGCTCAGCAAAAGCACCAGTAAAAGCGGCTGGCATATGCTGAATGAGTATAATTGGGTATGGGAAATTTGCTGGTAATTTAATCAACACTTCCTGCAGTGCAACGGGACCACCAGTCGATGAAGCTATCGCTAACAAATTATAGCGTTTACCACTGACTTTAAAACTCGACAATTCGTCAGTTTTATAGGCATTGGTGCTCATAGCCGCTTCTCGAACTAAAGATCTTGCAACGGCTCTGCCTGGTGTTGCTGTCCCAGCTCTGGTCCCTGCCCTAGTCACTACTCGTGGCGCAGGCACAGCTGTAGCTGTACGACTAGTTACTGGGCGAGTCCGAACCATGCGACGACGGCCAGCAATGGCGCGGATCCGACTGGTTATCAACTCTGCGGCAACTTTGCCCGAGCCAGCAATTTCCTCAAATTTTTTGGGTAAAAAATCTGCGGCACCAGCATCAAGGGCATCTAAGGTAGCTTTTGCGCCATCATGGGTTAACGAAGAAAACATCAAAATAGGCATTGGCTGTTTTGACATAATCTCACGGACCGCCGAAATACCATCTAATACTGGCATTTCGATATCCATCATGACCACATCAGGTCTTAGTTCAAGTGCTTTATCAACCCCTTCGCGGCCATTTTTAGCAAAATCAATAATTTCCATATCGGGCGCAGACTTTACAATATCGCCAATACAGCGTCTAAAAAAGTGCGAGTCATCGACTATAAGAACCTTAATACTCATTAACGGATCATCCTCCGACCTTGTCAGGTTTGTGTTATTTTACTAAGCGTAATGCTTAAGCAAGCCGCCAATATCTACAATAAGGGCAATACTACCATCACTGGTAATTGTCGCGCCCGATATACCTGGCGTGCCATGTAGAAGTGCGCCGAGAGGTTTAATGACCACTTCTTCTTGTCCCACTAAGCCATCGACCACAAAACCAACATCTTGTTGTCCAATTTGGACAATAACAACATGTCCGTCATCTGTGGTGTTGCGATTATCATAATTACTAATTAACCATTTATCGAGGTAAAACAGTGGTATTGCCTTACCACGCACCACGACTGTTTGGCGGCCATCGACTATATTAGTTTTTGATAAATCAAGGTTAAATATTTCATTAACCGCCGCTAATGGCAATGCAAATGGTTGCGTACCAATTTTAACCATCAGGGTAGGCATAATAGCTAAGGTTAATGGCACGGTAATTTCTAATGTCGTGCCAACACCCATTTCTGATTTTATTTTAACCGTACCATTGAGTTGAGTGATTTTTGTTTTAACCACATCCATCCCAACACCACGACCTGAAATATCTGAAATTTCCGTTTTGGTTGAAAAACCAGGGGCGAAAATTAAGCTAAAGGCGTCTTCATCGGACATTCGTGCTGCCGACTCTTCATCGAGTACACCTTTACTTATCGCAATAGTCTTGAGTTTTTCTGGATCCATACCAGCACCATCGTCAGAGATGGATAGTAGTATATGATCGCCCTCTTGCGAGGCTGATAGCACAACAGTACCGCAGCGCGATTTACCATTGGCTTCACGAACATCTGGCATTTCAATGCCGTGATCAACTGAATTACGAACCAAGTGAACCAGTGGATCTGCTAATGCCTCAACTAAGTTTTTATCTAGATCGGTATCTTCACCAACCATAGTAAGGGTGATTTCTTTCTTAAGAGTACGCGCCATGTCACGGACAACACGAGGAAAACGACCAAAAACTTTCTTAATTGGCTGCATCCGCGTTTTCATCACCGAGCCCTGAAGGTCAGCGGTGACCATATCAAGGTTAGCCACTGCTTTAGACATTTCTTCGTCGCCGCTCGACATACCAAGACTAACAAGGCGATTACGAACTAATACTAATTCGCCAACCATGTTCATTATTTCATCTAACCGTGCAGTATCAACCCGAACGGTGGTTTCAGCCTTTGGTGCAGATCCGCCAGACGATTTTTTAGCAACTGCGGGCTCTTTTTTTTCTGGAACAGCAGGATTTTCGGGAGCTTTAGCTACTGGCTTAGCAGCGGCAACTGGCTTTGGAGCTTGCTTTTTGGCTGAATTTATTTCATCAAGCATCGCTTCGAATTCTTCATCTGTTATATCATTGGTGCCTGTAACAGCTGGACCACTGACTTTTTCAACCACTGAATCAACCGAAGCAGCTGATTTTTTAGCACCATGTAATTCATCCAGAAATGCTTCAAATTCGTCATCTGATATAGCATTAGGATCAGCTAGAGGTGTTGCTGTAGCCGATTTTTTACCATGAATCTCGTCAAGCATTGCTTCAAATTCATCATCACTAATATCATTAGTATTTGCAGCTTCAGGTTCGACTGGTGTTTTATTTGACCCGTGCAATTCATCTAACAAAGCATCAAATTCGGCATCAGAGATATCATCTGAAGGAGGAGCTTGAATTTCAGGTGTAGCCTCTGGCTCTGGAGCAGCAGGGGTAGCATCTTCAGGGTGACTTAACCGAGCAAGCTCAGCCAACAATTTAGGTTCGGCTGGATTTAACGGTTCTCTTGCCTGTACTAAGGTAAACATATCATTGATGCTGTCTAATCCTTCAAGGATCACATCCATCAAATCTGCATTAACGGTTCGTTGACCTGTACGCAGCAAATCAAAAATATTTTCGGCACCGTGACAGACATCAACAAGGTGGTTTAACGCCATGAATCCTGCACCACCTTTGATGGTGTGGAAGCCACGGAATATTGCATTAAGGAGGTCGGAATCATCTGGGTTGTTTTCTAATTCAACCAACTGCTCTTGCAGTAATTCCAAAATTTCGCCAGCTTCAATTAAGAAGTCCTGGAGTATATCTTCATCGACATCAAACGACATAGGTTAGTGTCCTTTTAAAAACCAAGGCTAGAGAGCAAGTCATCAACTTCATCTTGCCCTGCAACAACATCATGCTGTTTAGCAGATGGCACGACAGGGCCATCTGCCTCTACACAATTATTAATTTTAACGACGGTTGCATCATCCTGATGTTGACCGAAAACTTTGAGTAAACTAATTAGATTATCTTCAACGTCTTTGACCAAGTCAGTTATCTTATATAGCACTTGTCCCGTAAGATCTTGGTAGTCCTGTGCCATTAAAATATCATTTAACTTGAGATTTAATTGCTGAGCATCGGCGATTGACTCGCTGAAATAGTCATCAATTTGGTCTCGCAACAGTCGAAATTCACCAACCTTAATTTTGCAACTTTTCAATCGCTCCCATGAGGGCTGAATTTCAGAAACTGTCGTTTGATGCTTTTGAGCTAATGGAATACATTCATCAACAGCGTCCATGGTTTTATTAGCCGCTTTAGCTGTCATTTCCACTACATATTTCAGTCGCTCTTTAGCGTCGGGTAAGGATGACTTAACAAGCGCAGAAAAATTTTCATCCAAACTAAAGTCCAAAACAGATGAATGTAGTTGGCGAGTTAACTTGCCCACTTCATCAAAAATTTCTTGACGCATATTACGACTGATCTCTTCAAGCATTTCGTTGGCACTGGCTACACTTCCTTGTTCCAGGTGGTCGACTAATTGTCGAGCTTGCTCCAACGACATATATGATTGGTTATCGTCCATTATATTACCTATCGTCGAGTTTAAGATTCAAGTCGTTGAAAAATCTTATCCAACTTTTCTTTTAATGTTCCAGCTGTGAATGGCTTAACAATATAGCCATTGACTCCCGCTTGCGCTGCGGCAATTATTTGCTCGCGTTTCGCTTCGGCTGTTACCATTAACACAGGTAATTCTTTCAAACGATCATCCGCTCGAATGTGCTTAAGTAAGTCAATGCCTTGCATGCCTGGCATATTCCAATCAGTAACCACGAAATCAAAGTCACCATCTTTTAACATTGGCAGTGCGGTTTGCCCATCATCTGCTTCAAAAGTATTCGTTAACCCTAAATCTCTAAGTAAATTTTTTATAATTCTTCGCATGGTTGAGAAATCATCAACAACCAAAATTTTCATATTTTTATTCAAAACAATCTCCAATAAATAGCTGCACTATCCTTATGCAATCAATTCCAATCTCGCAA
>SPKZ01008097.1_pt1 | contig 10366 bp, 8 predicted proteins | sample 2456571 | NCBI WGS metagenome assembly SPKZ01 (sample SAMN11192286, study PRJNA482655) | marine metagenome | biome: ENVO:00000447; feature: ENVO:00000244|ENVO:00000211|ENVO:00000569|ENVO:00002023; material: ENVO:00002151; isolation source: ocean water from marine abyssalpelagic zone ...
GACCGCAGCAACCGCCGTAGTAGGTGGTGTAGGTGCCGTCGCTGTAGCGGTTCCTTTTATAAAGTCATGGAATCCGAGTGCCAAAGCGAAAGCTGCAGGTGCACCGGTTGAAGTAAATATCAGTAAAGTAGAGCCAGGTCAGTTAATTCGTGTTGAATGGCGTGGAAAACCTGTTTGGGTGGTACGTCGTACTAAAGAGATTTTAACCAATCTTGCCACACTCGACAGTCAACTCCGCGATCCAGCTTCGGCAGAAGAGCAACAGCCTCCTTATGCTCAAAATGCGGTTCGTTCGATCAATCCGGAGTATTTTATCGCGGTGGGACTCTGTACTCACCTAGGTTGTTCTCCTACCTATCTACCAGATACGTTCAGTGAGCAGGTTGAGGGTGTTCCTTCAGGCTTCTATTGTCCGTGTCATGGTTCTAAGTTTGATTTGGCTGGTCGCGTCTTCCAAGGTGTGCCAGCGCCGTTAAACTTAGTTGTTCCACCACATCAGTATATCGATGAAGGCAATGTCATCATCGGTGTCGATCAAGGAGCAGCGTAATGATTAAGAATCTAGTTGATTGGATCGATGCTCGCATCCCGATGACGGCGACTTATAACCGTCATGTGGGTCAATATGCGACACCAACAAACTTTAACTTTTGGTACTTCTTCGGCTCACTTGCCATGCTGGTTCTGGTTAACCAGTTACTGACAGGTATCTGGCTGACAATGAACTATGTGCCAACTGCAGAAGGCGCATTCGCGTCAATCGAATACATCATGCGTGATGTTGAGTATGGCTGGTTGCTGCGCTATATGCACTCCACCGGTGCCTCGGCATTCTTCGTGGTGATTTACTTGCATATGTTCCGTGGTCTTATTTACGGATCTTACCAGAAGCCAAGAGAGCTACTTTGGTTATTCGGTATGCTTATCTTCCTCGTGCTAATGGCTGAAGCGTTCATGGGCTATCTGTTGCCATGGGGACAGATGTCATATTGGGGCGCTCAGGTTATTATCTCATTGTTCGGTGCCATTCCTTTTATTGGAGATGACCTAACTCTGTGGATACGGGGTGACTTTGTTGTCTCCGGCGCGACGCTGAACCGTTTCTTCGCTCTGCATGTCATTGCACTGCCTCTGGTCTTAGTTGTGCTTGTGTTCCTGCACTTGATTGCCTTGCACGAAGTGGGTTCAAACAACCCCGATGGTATCGAGATCAAGCAGAATAAGGATGAAAATGGATGGCCTGTCGATGGTATCCCATTCCACCCTTACTACACAGTTAAAGACATATTTGGTACCGCAGGCTTCCTGCTAATCTTCTGTTATGTCCTCTTCTTCATGCCTGAAGGTGGCGGTTACTTCCTCGAAGGGCCTAACTTCGAAGCGGCTAACTCGATGAAGACACCAGAGCATATTGCACCGGTTTGGTATTTCACACCTTTCTACGCGATATTGCGTGCGATTCCCGATAAATTGATCGGCGTTATCGGCATGGGACTGGCGATTGCTGTACTGTTCGTACTGCCTTGGTTAGATCGTTGTAAGGTGAAGTCTGTGCGTTACCGTAGTCTGACACATAAGCTGAACCTAGGTCAGTTTGCCGTTTCATTCATCATACTTGGTTATTTAGGTGCGGTTCCGGCTACACCTGAGCTAACGATAGCGGCTCGTGTATTTACTCTGACTTACTTCGGTTTCTTCTTCTTCTTGTGGCTCTACAGTAAGAACGAGAAGACCAAACCTGTACCTGAGAGGTTGACTCACTAATGAAAAAATTAATTATTGCATTAGTTACCTTAGTTCCAACACTAGCATTTGCTTCGGGGTCGTCGGTACATCTAGAGAGTGCCAACATAGATCTCAATGACACTGAGTCATTGCAACGTGGTCTTGACCTGTTCCAGCATAACTGTGCGGGTTGTCATAGCACTCAGTATCAGAGATACAACCGAGTAGCCGATGACCTAGACATTTCTCTCGACGACATGCGTGAAAAATACATGTTCGACGAAGATTCTAGGCCTGGCGACTTGATGCAAAATGCGATCCCAGAAGATGCTGCGGCTAAGTGGTTTGGTGCTTCGCCACCGGATCTCACTCTGGTTGCTCGTGTTCGTGGTGAAGATTGGATCTACACCTACCTTAAAGGTTTCTATAAAGATGAGAATCGTCCATTTGGGGTGAACAATACCGTGTTCCCGTCAGTGGGTATGCCTCATGTGCTGGAGCACCTTCAAGGGGTTCCGGTGAAAGAAGTCGTTAAGCACGAAGATGGGACTGAAGTCACAACCTTAGTCGCAACGGGTGGTTCTTTGAATGCCGAAGAGTATGATCAGGTGGTTCGTGATATCACAGGCTTCCTGGTTTACTCAGGAGATCCCGTAAAACTTGAACGTGAAAGCTTAGGTTGGTGGGTGATGGGCTTCCTGTCTATCTTCTTCGTTCTGGCTTACTTGTTGAAGAAAGAATACTGGAGAGATGTACACTAACCCCTTTAACGGTTAGAATGTACCATCCGCATACTGTAAACGAGGGGCATAGCCCCTCGTTTGCTTTCTGTTTTTTGCTTTTGCCTTATAAATTCGGAGGGTATCAATGGCTGTTGCTGCCAACAAACGCTCAATCATGACCCTGTATTCAGGTGCTGACGATCTCTATAGTCACCAAGTTCGTATCGTCTTGGCTGAGAAAGGAGTCACTGTCGATGTGCTGGAGGCGGATCCAAGTGAGATGCCTGAAGATCTGATCGAGCTAAACCCATACAATACAGTACCTACTCTGGTCGATCGTGAATTAGTACTTTATAACTCACGTATCATCATGGAGTATCTGGATGAGCGTTTCCCACATCCACCTCTCATGCCTGTATACCCGGTCTCTCGTGGTCAGACTCGTCTGATGATGCACAGAATCGAAAATGACTGGTATTCGCTAGTCGATCGTATCAGAAGTGGCGATCGTGCCGATGCGGCTCGTAAAGAGTTGCAGGAAAGCTTAACTGCAATTGCACCGGTATTTACCGAGATGCCTTACTTCATGGCAGAAGAGTTCGGCCTGGCCGATTGTTATTTGGGCCCACTATTATGGCGCCTGCCTGTACTGGGTATCGAACTCGATAACCGTGCGGCTAAAGAAGTAAAAGCTTATATGACACGTCTATTCGATCGTGAATCATTTAAAGCTTCGCTTACAGAGACCGAGCGCGAAATGCGCATGGGTATCTAATGAAGCCTATGACACCAAATCGGCCATACTTGTTACAAGCATATTATGATTGGTTGATGGACAATGATCTTACCCCACATGTCGTCGTTGACGCGTTTGTGCCTGGGACTCAGGTTCCACAACAATATGTGAAAGATGGTCAGATTGTTCTCAATATAACATCGACAGCTGTGAGTAACTTGCAGATAGGTCACGATTTTATTGAGTTTAATGCTCGCTTTGGTGGTGTTCCTCAGCAAGTTATCTTGCCTATGGCTGCGATAGTAGCCATATATGCGAGAGAGAATGGTGCCGGGACTGTCTTCGATATGGAAGATGCTTATCAAGTCGAGGCTGAGGCTGAAGCTGCTGGTCTCTCTGTGGTGAAGCCTGAACAAGCAAAATTAACTGATACCAAGCGCGAGTTATCGTCTGTCGAGTCTTCATCAAGTGAGACTCCTGCGGTCGACTCTGCCTCAGTTAAAACGTCGCCAGACCCAGAGTCTAAGCGTCGAGGTCATCTGACACTTGTTAAGTAATGCTTACAGATGAATCACTAAAGCCAGTCATATGACTGGCTTTTTTATTATTTGAGCCTGTGATAGCATCTGCGCCGGCGTTCATTGTTAGGAAAACCTGTTCCATGTTGTTGATGATCGATAACTACGATTCTTTTACTTTTAATCTAGTGCAGTACTTTCAGCAGCTAGGTCAAGAGATCTTGGTTAAGCGTAACGATGAGATCACCTTGGAAGAGATAGAGACGTTACAACCTGCATATTTGGTTATCTCTCCGGGGCCGTGTACACCGAATGAAGCGGGGATATCTCTTGCTGCTATCGAGCATTTTGCGGGAAAACTGCCCATCTTGGGGGTTTGTCTTGGCCATCAGGCTATCGCTCAGGTATTCGGTGCCAAGGTTATTCGGGCTCAGCGAGTCATGCATGGTAAGACGAGTCTGATTAACCATACTAATACCCGTCTGTTTTCCTCCCTGAACGAACCACTCACAGTGACACGTTATCACTCATTGATTGTTGACACTATACCCACGGATTTCTTCTTAGATGCCTGGTTCGATGATCCCGTGCATGGAAGAGAGATCATGGCTATGAGTCATAAAAGCCTGCCTATATTGGGTGTGCAGTTTCACCCTGAATCTGTGCTCACCGAGCAGGGACTGGAGCTATTACAGAATTTCCTCGATCTAGGTACTCAAAGCAAGACTTGTTAGCTCGTTACAAGTTTTCTTAAAAATCTTAACTAATCCTTATCCCTTTTGTGATATAAATATTCGCAAAATAATATCAATGACCAAGTATGGCTTGCTAAAGTGGCGAGTCAGGATCATTGAGATAACAGAAGGAAGGATAATGACAGGTTTGCTGCGAAATTCAGCTCTTAGTGTACTCACCATGGCTAGTTTAAGTGGTTGTGCGGTATCAGACTCTAACTCTAATATTCAGTCTCTTGCCCAAGTGAATCAAGCCTTGGTCAGTCCGGCTCTTGCCACACCTCCTAAAGTCGATGAGCTACTCACTCTGAAGCAGATCATGGCAGATCCTGATTGGATGGGGCTGCTCGCCAAGGGAGCTTATTGGAGTGATGATAGCCAGTCAGTGTATTTTGCCCGTCAAGCACATGCTTCACCTATCAGAGACTATTACAATCAAGGCGTGGATCAAGCCCTTGCTTCCCAGTTATCGCTAAATCAGCTTCATGTTGCGGATCAGCAAGATGGCGTTTTTGACAGTGAGACAAGGCGTAAAGCCTATATCTATCAAGGTAACCTGTTCGTTAAGGAGCTGGCCTCGGGAAAAATCTCTCAGTTAACCAGGCAGAACACTCACGTCGATGGAGTGCGCTTCCTCGATGGTGGCGACCTGGCTTTCTGGCAAGGGACACAGATATTTCGCATTCATCAAGACAGCGGAATGTTGGAGCAAATTGCTAACATTAACATGGCGCCTGAGCCAAAAGGCGTGCAACAGCCTGAGACCTTTATCGCCAAGCAGCAGCATAGGTTGATTCAATACGTTGCTCTGCAGCAAGATAAGGCCCAAAAGAAGCAAGCATACAAGGAAGCGCTCAACAAGGTCGACCCAAGCATGGCATCTAAGACCTGGTACTTAGGCGACAAGGAAGTCGTGTCCTACTTAAGCCTTTCTCCCGATGGGCGCTATGTGCTCTTGTCTCTGATCGACAAGGACTACAGCTGGCGAAGCGAGCACGACATCATGCCTAATTATCTAGGTAAAGCCGGGTATGTGGACGCTGTCCCGGCAAGATCGCGTGTCGCAGAGGATAATCCTCCGGGAGAGAGATTGGTGTTGTTGGATCTGGACACTCACATTAAGCAAGACATTACCATCGAAGGGTTAACCGGTTTCGATGCAGACGTACTGGCTAACGTAAAGCGCGAAAATGCTGAGGCGAAAGGTGAGTCTTATAAGAGTGAGCAGACGCCGCGCAAGATCCAGTTGATGCAAGACTGGGGCTGGTCACAGAGTGCGGTCCAGTGGCAGAGTTCGGGTAATGGTGTTGCTATCATGCTCGAAGCCATCGATAACAAAGACAGGTGGATTGCTAGCCTTGATATGGGTAAAGGCTCATTGAAGACGGAGCACAGACTTCATGACAATGCCTGGGTCAATTATACCTTCAATCAGTTTGCTTGGGTCACAGGTACAGATTCTCTTTATTATCTATCGGAAGAGACGGGTTACTCTCATATTTATCTAAAACAGCAAGGGAAGGAAGCCGAACCTCTAACTCAGGGTGAGTTTGTGGTTAGCAGTGTCACCTTAGGCCCCAAGGCCGAGTTTATCTATTACAAGGCGAATAAGGCGCATCCTGGCATAGATAATGTTTATCGTGTCAATATTGCCACGGGTAAAGATGAGCAGCTGACTCAGTGGGATGGCCAGCTCGATTATAAACTTAGCCCCGACGGCAATAGCCTGTTGCTCAATGCTTCTCGTCGCACCGAACCCGCTGAGCTGTTTGTAAGAGTGATTGGTGGCGATCGTAAGCAGTTAACTCATTATACCAGCGAGGCATTTAAGAATTATCCTTGGCAGGCTCCCGAAGTGGTTGCCGTCCCTTCCAGCCATGGAGCGGGTGATGTATATGCCCGTGTATATCTGCCACAAGGTTATGATAAGTCTCGAGCTGAAAAGTACCCAGCGGTGATTTTCAATCACGGTGCCGGATATTTGCAAAATGCCCACTACGGATTTTCCGGTTATTTTCGAGAGTTTATGTTCCATAACCTGCTCACTCAGCAAGGTTATGTGGTAATGGATATGGATTTTCGCGGTTCTAAAGGCTATGGCCGTGATTGGCGTACCGCGGTTTATCGCAACATGGGTTACCCCGAAGTGGAAGATAATAAAGATGGTGTGAGCTGGATGGTGGCCAATACCCATGTTGATGTGGGCAGAGTAGGAACCTATGGCGGCTCTTATGGTGGCTTCTTGACATTTATGGCCATGTTCAATGAGCCGGAATTATTCCAAGCTGGTGCAGCGCTGCGACCTGTGACCGATTGGGCTCACTATAATGCGGCCTACACGTCAAATATCTTAAATACGCCAGACGTCGATGCCATTGCCTATGAACGTAGCTCTCCCATTGAGCACGCTCAAGGCCTGGAGAAGCCGCTGCTGATCATGTCAGGTGTACTCGATGACAATGTCTTCTTCCAGGATAGCGTACGTCTAGTGCAACGTTTGATTGAACTTGAGAAGCCCATGTTTGAAACGGCTATCTATCCGGTGGAGCCCCATGGCTTCAAACAGCCATCGAGCTGGCTAGATGAGTACCGCCGTATCTATAAGCTATTCGAGCAAGAACTTAAATAATCTTAACTAGCATCATTTTACCGGCCTCTTCTTTGAGGCCGTTTTTTTATGTGGCACTAATTAAGTGTTTGGTAACTAGCCAAGATTAACGGCTTATTGGCAAAGCTAAATGTATTGAAATACAGTTACTTCTCTGTAACTTATGCTAAATTAATTAGATTTATGTTAAGTTTTAACTATATGGTTTTTTGTGAGGAAGTAGCTAAACGTGGCGATATCGGTAGCCGGTGGTGTGAGGCCAGGAATAATTATTGAGATTGAACAACGTTTGTATCACCAACTCATTGTCGGTAAACAGCAATCGAACTCCATGTTTGATGAGCTCGATGCCGAGCTTGAAAATGATGCCAACAAATTGGCTATCGAGAGAGAGGCGGTTTTTAAGCGGTTAGCTAAGCAGAACCAGACGAAGCTGGTTTTTGATGCGGTATCGGCACAACTTATCAATACGGTTATTAATGCGGTAGAGCATAGGCTTTGCTCTCCTGAACACTTGTTAAAGCATTCAGGCATCAATGAAAATCAGTTGTTGATGTTAGAGCTGTTGCAAGGTGAAAACGTCGATATTAATCGACTCACCTCCTTGATCCAAGGGCTGTCATGGTTAGTTCGAGATCTCATTCATTTGGTGAACAGTGCCTCATTTCGTCATCATCGCCTCCAGCAATCGGATGTCAAAGTCACCGATATTAAGTTAGTGGTTAACTTTATCGGCATCGAAAATATTAAGCTACTGATCCCTTATTTTTGTATTAGACATTGGTTACCTAGCGGTCATGCCAACTTACTCTGGACCACTCGTAAGCTGTGGCGCTACTCGGTCGTGAGTGCTATTGCCGCTCAGGCCTTGGCAAAATTACACCAGCAAGACGGCTCCTTTGTCTATACCTGTACCTTACTCAGTCAGCTTGGCCCTTCTGTGGTGCTGAAAAATAGCGCTAAGCTGTTTGAACAGATTTGGGTAACCTGGCAAAGAGAGGCCAGTGGCTGTAGGGATAGAGACGTGTACGATGCGGTTGTGGCAACTGAGTTCCCTGCAGAGAGCGTCTACGACCTAGTGCTGAAACATGGCAGTAAGCTCAATTGGCAGCTGCTTCATCATCTCGATTTCAAAGACAGTGCCATGACTAAAGTCTTAGCCGAGCTAGATAATAATTTGAGTTATAAAGATCTTTCCGAGGATGCAGCCATGGTTGCCCGAGCCAATTGCTACGCTAAGGTGGTCTTATTGGAAGAGTTGCGTCAAATTGAGCCTCGAGAGAAGCGGATGATGTTTGACTATTACGAGTTATCTGAGCAAGAGGTCATTCGCCTCCAGGGACAGAATTACAAGAAGCTCAACATCATCTAGCACCGAGTCAAATTCTGCTAATGTTGAGCAAATCACCGTTCCAGAGGTATTTCTTCAGTATCTTACTGCCAAGCGTTATCCGCTAACTATGAGTGAGTCATTTATAATCAATATGCAATTACCTGACTGTTAAATGCAGTTATGGTTCGGTTAACTATGCGTTTATGGTGAATAATTAGCTGTTTCGGGCGCTAATAACTTTTTTTATGACTAGTTATGCTGTAAACCCCCGCTATAAACGCTTGTATAATTCTTAAAGGCCAATCTTTATGCATTAAATATGTGAAGCTCGTCTATGATGAATGTAAGAAACTGGTATTTTGATCACATTTTCGCTATTAATGACTCTTAAGCAATGTAAACCTGTACCGCCAGTCAGAGTTTTCTAATGATAATAAGGCGGCAATAGTGGCTTACAGAGCCATTAACGATAATAAAGGATGAGAAGGTATGAGCGTCAACAACACACTGACAAGAGCCCAATTTGATGAAGTCATGGTGCCTAACTATGCGCCCTCGGCAGTTATCCCTGTCCGCGGTGAAGGCAGCCGAGTCTGGGATCAAGAAGGTAGAGAGTTCATCGATTTTGCTGGCGGTATTGCCGTTAACTGCCTAGGCCACTGTCATCCAGCCCTTGTTGGTGCATTGAAAGAGCAAGGTGAAAAGATTTGGCATCTATCTAATGTCATGACTAACGAGCCTGCACTGGAACTCGCGACTAAGTTAGTTAATGCGACCTTTGCCGATCAGGTATATTTCGCCAACTCAGGTGCAGAAGCGAACGAAGCGGCTTTAAAACTTGTTCGACGTTATGCCATGGATAAGTTTGGCGCACAGAAAGACCAGATCATCGCCTTTGACAAGGCATTCCACGGTCGTACGTTCTTCACTGTCAGTGTCGGTGGTCAGGCCGCGTATTCAGATGGCTTTGGTCCTAAGCCGCAGGGCATTACTCACGTACCATTCAACGACATTGCGGCGCTAGAAGCGGTTATCTCAGATAAGACCTGCGCCATCATGATGGAGCCTCTTCAAGGAGAAGGTGGGATCGTAGACGCGGATCCAGAATTCCTAACAGCCGTACGTGCCCTGTGTGATAAGCACAATGCACTGCTGGTATTCGATGAAGTGCAAACGGGTGTTGGCCGTTTAGGTGAGTTATACGCCTATATGCGTGGTGACGTGGTACCTGATGTATTGACCACGGCGAAAGCCTTAGGTGGCGGTTTCCCCATCGCGGCTATGCTGACCACTAAAGAGATTGCCGCTCATCTTAAGATAGGCACTCATGGTTCTACCTATGGTGGCAATCCGCTGGCTTGTGCTGTCGCTAATGCGGTTTTGGATGTGGTTAACACTCCGGAAGTATTGGCAGGCGTTAAAATGCGTGAGCAGTTACTGCGTGATGGACTAACGAAGATAAACGACAAGTACGAGGTGTTCACCGAAGTGCGTGGTCAAGGTCTACTGCTCGGTGCCGTACTCAATGATAAATACCAGGGACGTGCCAAAGACTTCTTGGTAGCCGCTACTGCAGAAGGTTTGATGAGCCTGATTGCTGGCGTAAATGTTATTCGTTTCACTCCTTCATTAGTCATTCCTGAGGCAGATATCGCCGAAGGTCTTGCGCGTTTTGAACGTGCAGTTGCTAATGTAGTTGCAGGCTAATTAACTGAATGAGCGAGGGGTATTATATCTCTCGCTTTTTGGTCATTGGCAATACTTGAACCTTAGCCGTTAGCTGCTTGTCTTAATAGATACTCATGCTAAAGATACGTAAGCGGTTGAGAGACGAGCAAGAGCGAGGAGACACAGAGATGTTAATCATACGTCCTATCCGATCTAGCGACTTTGAAGCGCTTTATCAAATAGCCGAAGAATCCGGTCATGGTTTTACTTCCTTGCCTGTTAACGAAGATCTACTCAGGAGCAAGATTGCTCGTGTAGAGGC
>SPKZ01007140.1_pt1 | contig 10360 bp, 15 predicted proteins | sample 2456571 | NCBI WGS metagenome assembly SPKZ01 (sample SAMN11192286, study PRJNA482655) | marine metagenome | biome: ENVO:00000447; feature: ENVO:00000244|ENVO:00000211|ENVO:00000569|ENVO:00002023; material: ENVO:00002151; isolation source: ocean water from marine abyssalpelagic zone ...
ACTGGTTCAACAAACAAAAAAAAAGTCAAATGCGAGTGGACGTGAATGATGCGAAGTTTATCTGCTTGGGATCAGCGAAGAATTGGGAGTATGATTTCACAGACAAGGATTCATTGTTAAAGTGGACGCGGGAAACGACGAAGAAGAAGTACAAAAAGGAAATGTGGATCAAAGACGAGTACTTGAGGCTCATAGTGCCACAATGGGGGGAAGTGATATGTTCATTGGCCTCGGCCCTCACCGCACTGCGAATCGCCGGAATGCATCACAGTCAATATACTGAAGCTCTATCGAATTATGTGCTGGATAAAATACCATTCAACACTTTTGAATCCACAGTGGACACAATCACTATGCTCGATGGTGTCGAGTTTATGGTCTGTATATTCAAATCTCTTCACAAATGTGTTTAATAAAGAAAGGGTTTACAGGATCATGAATCACTTTTTGGATTGAAAAGTCGTATGATGGTGTTGTATTCAGCGGAAGCTGGGGAGGATGAGAAGAAGTATGGGTCCAGCTTAACTAGTTTTGAAGAGGCTTATAAATGCATCGTTGATCAAGGCTTCGATCCAGCAAACGGTGTCTATGTGTTTGTGCTGCGAGCAGTAGAAAAGGAGGCGATGAACCATGTGGTGGTGGTTGATTTGGACCAAAAGAGAGTAAAAGATGCCCTCCAGCTGCACAACGTGGAGGCAAAAGTGGGAATTGCGATTGATACTGATTATAATCGTGGTCAGAGTCTGTACAAAATGTTCATGATTGGGGAGTTGCAGGTCGATGGAGATGAAGGGTGTGCGTGGGACAGATTCGATGAATGGGCTCTGAGTGGCACGACCTCTGGTGCTTATGACATCATATGCATTGCTCAAGCAAGCATAGGAAGAGTGAGTGGAGAGACAGTGCAGAAGAGATACCAAGGGATGACGGAGGAAAAAGAGGACCTCAGTAACATCGTGATGAACAAAGACAAATGCTTTGCGTACGAGAAGCTGGTGTATCACAGGTACACGACATGCAGAGAGAGAGACACAGGGAACTTTAAAGTGCACCACTTGACGCCGATGTTGCCATTGGATAAAAGAGTGAAAGAGATGAGCAACAAATTGAAAACGGTGGAGTATTTGGTGGCGAACTGCATGGATGAAACTGGAGAATGGGCTCAATGGGTACCTCAATGTTTGTTGCTGCGGACAAAGAACAATCAAATAAAATTGATGTGAGATGTGTTTAAAAAAATTGTGATGTGAAAATAAGGTGTGCGATGAGAGTTTTCTTTTTGGAGAAGCAAAACAACACTGACTTGCAGCATGGCTACGTCAAAAGTTAGGATGGCTACTTGGTAGCAATGTGAAATGTGAACAATGTCTATGTTCCAGGATGACACTGTTGAAAATGGACAGAGTAGTACAAGTGGTTCAAATCTATGCAAAGGGGATGTACAGAAGGAAGAAACTTGGATTTTGCAAAGAAGAATTGGGAGTGGGGCGAATGATGCATGCAATTGTCAGGAGTGCATTAAAGAGTATGTCAATAACCCAAAGGTTCGACCTATTATGAGATATAATTTCAAATGGATATTGGGATTAAAAATGAAAGACTAGAGACTTGTTTTTGGTTTGTGGATTGTTTTGTGTTTTTTGTGAGTGTTAGTAAAGTGTTGACACCATGGAACAAAGAAAGGTGTCAATGATTGAGGTGCTGATGAAGGTGGTGGTTAGACTGCAGAGGAACAAAGGGTTGCGCCCTAGCCTGTCGTCGCTATCATTGTACTCTCTCTCTCAGAGCACGATTGAAAAATGGCTGATTGAGTTAAGACAAAAAAGCCACGTTTTCAAGAAAATGATGAATCGGTTTATGTTATGGAGGGAGTGCAAGGATGAAGGGGAGTTGATAGAAGCATGGGAAAGTCTGGACGATCCACTCTCTATCGGAGAGAAACTGTTGTTCATGAAGATGGTGCAGGAACATTGCGATCCAACAATAGCACGGGAAATCGAAGAAAACAAAGGTTACTTTTCAGAATCTTGTTTGATTCACAATCAACATCAAATCCAGGCACCACAGACGTACCGGAGGGTGATATACAGGCACGATTGAACTTGTTGTTGCAGCAAGCCCCGATCCAGTGGATGGAGAATCCGAGGAAAAACAAAGGCCTCTTGGCAGTGCATCTTTCGTTGCTGTCAGCCATCAAAGAGCGGCCGATGTTGGACTTCTTCTTGCAAACATGTTCAAGATTGTACGACTTTGTGTTATGGGAAGAAAGTACAACGCGACAAGTATTGAAGACAGTGGAGACTATGGACCTGCTTCGAAAACAAGGTGTGTACATTAGCGGCATCATCGGAAAAGAGTTCTTGGTGGAAGTTGCGTGGAAAAACTTGAGAAACGGGACAGAAAAGTACCTGACGCTGCCGCTGTCGGTGATATGTAAACAATCAAGGGGTGTCTACATAGAACAAAGAGCGATGAGCATGGTGTCAAAGAGGAGGCACACAATACTCTCCTCAAAGAACACGTTGCAGGTTAAACAAGGTATAGTTTGTGTGTACAATGCAGTACGATTTCGAGATATTTGAATGAAAATAAAAGAGGATGCCGATATTGCAGCAGCAGTGCGCTATCTCAAGATGATGAGTCAATGGGATGAGGATTGGAGAGATTTGGACCATGAGGAGTGGCGCGAACAATTGCGTTTGGAATGTGAGGAAGAGGAAAAGGATGAGAGCAAGGACAATGAAGATGAAGATGAACAAAAGGACGACGAGGAAAAAGAAGAAGTCAGAAAGCTTCTCATGTGATGATCGTTTCCAAACGATCCAACCAATGAATGTGAGTGACAATGAGTTTGTGAAGAGAGTAAGAACTTTGAATTTGAGCGTTTTGTGAAGTTGAACATGGCACAGCCACGACCAGGCAGGTCCATGTTGTTCTGGGACGAGGAAAGTTTTGGGGACACTTTTGGTCTGCCACTACAGGCTGTGATGGAGAGGGTATTAGCTCAGAATCATGTGCCCGAATCCTCAGAGTTATGGCCAGCGATTTTGATGAGATGGGACCATTTGCGAAGAACTCTGAGGATGTGGGAGAACGTCAATTCACGGAAACAAGAGGATTGGATCAGCGGTCTATGGGACAGACAGTGGTCCTCTGTGATTAAGAAAATATGCTGGATGTACGGCAAAGAAAACATTGAGAGTGTGCTGAGGGAATGGATGGGGGCTTGGGATGATCAGAGTGATAAAGGCCCCTCGAAGTACGACAAGATCATCTTCCTCAACAATCTGGACTATGTGATCGTGGCCAACATGCGAGGTCTGAATATGTGTTGTGCGCATTTGCGAGAACAATCTCATTTGCAATGAAATGTTACAGCAAACTGGTTACTTGTGAGAGGAGCAGTGGATGATGGGGAAGTCATGTTCGGCGGAAGGTGGGGAGCAATGGAAATACAGGATAGCGATGAGAAGGAGGTGTGTATCAAGCCAACCTATGAACAGTGGACTGTGAGGCAGCGATTTCGTTTGGAAAAGACATATGACCGTCAATGCCAGATTTGTCTGTGTGGGTGGACCAAGGATGAGGAGTTCCTCTTCCTTCCATGTGGACATGGGGCGCATCTGTCTTGTTTGAACGCGTGGTTCCAACCAAACAGACACAGAGTGCAATGCCCAATGTGTAAGGTTAAAGTGTTTGGAAAATAATGATGAGGTTAACTTGTGAAGTCCAAAAAACACACAACAAAAAATACACCATGGCGACAATACGAGAAAGTCGACAATTGATTGAAGAGACAATACAGGCCGCGAGGGAGATGCAAGATTTGTTTGCTGTGCAATCTAGGTTGTGTGATGTGGATGAAGAGAAAGCGCGAATGAAAGAAATGCTACACAGAGCATCATCAGAAGAAGTGGTGGAAATTTGTATGAACACAACATCAATGGTCAAAATTTTTTGCAATGACATCATCACGAAGATTCTGGAATTTGTAGAACAAGCAGGTGTAGACGGACAAAGTGTCAACTGCGTGTGTTGGTCCTTTAGGAAGGCGTGGTTAAAGAACAAGCGGAGACAGGAGCGAATGCGAAGAAGGGCCATCGAAAGAATGTTTTCAAAAGGAAAAACGTGGTTGGTGAGTGAGGAAGATGATATTTTGGATGTGATGGCCAACAAGGTGAGGTGTGGGGACACAATTCGATTAGCAGCTGGTGAGTACATAATTCATCCGGCAGCTGAGTGTAATGTATTTAAGCTGAAATCAATGCAGATTATCGGGGAAGGTCCAATGAAAAGCTTAGTGTGGATGGAAGAAGGGGTGAGCGAGATTTGCAAGCCAACTCATTGGGAGGGAGTGAGTATATATTTTTGTGCGACTGAGTGTAATATATATGATCGGCTGTGGATGACAAATTGCCGTTTTGGATTGGAACAGTACAAAATGTACTTTTATGGAGCCGACGATCTCGACTGTAAAGATGTGGAGTTTGATGGGATACAAAAGGATGAGGAACGAGCTGAGTATTTTGTGGGTGTCCGCTACGAACATGACATATGGGAAGACGGGAACTTCAACCGGCCAATATTGAGAAATTGTCAATTTGTGGGTTGTGGACGTCCAGTGAGTTCAATGTGAATCAATGTGATAACGTTTTGGTTTTTTGTAGAAGCAAAAGTTTTGTGACACTAGCGAGCTGAACCATGGCTACATTATCAGAAAGTCGACGGTTGATCGCAAATCATGTTCAGAAAGCAAAGACAATGTCAGATTTATTTCCTTTGCAGTCCGTGCTGTGTGACGTGAATAAAGAGAAGGCCCGAGTTTCAGATTTGCTGAGCCAAGCAACTTCAGAAGAGGTAATGAGGATTTGCATGAATTCGGTCTCAATGGTGGAGATATTTTGTGATGACATAATTACACTGATTCTGGAATTTGTGGAGAGGGCAGGCATTGACGGGTCCTATGCGAACTTGGTGTGTGGGTCCTTCAAAAAAGCGTCGTCAAGGAACAAGCGAAAACAAGAGCGAATGCGAAATGAGGCGATCCAAAAGGTGTTCAAAAAAGGGAAGGAGTGGTTAGTGAGAAATGGGGAGAGTGTGATGAATGTGATCAGAAACAAGATGCAGAGCGGTGACACGTTGCGTTTGGCGGCTGGAGAGTATACAATTAAGTCAGAAACAGGATTTAGTGTCTTTGAGCAAAAATCAATTCAAATAATCGGAGCGGGTCCGATGGAAAGTGTGGTGTGGTTGTGGTGTGACGTGAACGAGATTTCCAAACCGACTCATTGGAAAGGAGTCAGCGTGTATTTAGCTGCAACGGAATGCAACGTGTATGATCGGTTGTGGTTAACGAACTGTCACTTTGGAGTGGAGCAGTACATGATGTATTTTTATGGGGCTGACGACCTCGACTGTAAAGATGTGGAGTTTGAAGGGACGCAAGCAGACGAAGACCAACCAGAATATGATGAAGTGGGTATCCGGTATGAGCATAACATCTGGGAGAATAGCAACTTTAATAGACCGATATTGAGAAATTGCCGTTTTTTTGATTGTGATCGTCCAATGTGACTGGTAGTGTGTAATAGTACAAAAAATTCATTCAAAGCATCAAACACAAGAATGGCAACACTGAAAGAGAGTCGACGCTTAGTCGCGGAAGCATTAGAGCAAGCAAAAGACATGTCAGATCTATTCCCTCTGCAGTCTTTGTTATATGATGTCAAGGAAGAGAAGGTCCGAGTGGCAGACAAGCTCAGCAAAGCCACGCCGAAACAGGTTGTCGAAATTTGTATGAACGTGGTGTCGATGATAAAAGTGTTCTGCGATGACTTGGTGGCGAAAATCTTGGAGTTTGTGGAGAGGGCGGGTGCCGACGGAGCCAAAACAGACTTGAGAGTGGTGTGTAAGTCTTTCAAGAAGGCGTGGGAGAAGAATGAGCGTCAACAATACCTGTTGCGAAGGAGGGACATCGCTGATGTGTTCACAGAGGATAGAAGAACATGGATGGTAGATACACAAGCAGCACTGGAAGAGGTGATGGGTGCAATGAGAAGTGGAGATACCATTTTTATGGCATCAGGGGACTATGAGATGCGAATCAGAAACGGTGACTGTGGTGGCATTTTTGCGAAAAAGGCAGTGCATATCAAGGGAGGGGGACCAAATCAATGCAAATTGTGGATAATGGAGGGTGTGGATTCTATAATGAAGCCAACCCATTGGGAAGGAATCACTGTTATGTGTTTTGGGTTTGAGTTGTCAGTCAAGAACCGATTGTGGTTAACTAATTGCCATTTTGAAATGAATCAATATCTGATGGGGTTCGACGGATGCAATGATATGGACTGTGCGGATGTGGTCTTTCAAGGTATGGAACACGAGGACGACCGAGCGAATTACGACGGCTTGGGTTATCGACATGAGCATGATATATGGAATGGTGTCCATTGTGTGCCAGTATTGAGGAACTGTAAATTTGTAAAATGTGAGCGTCCAAGGTTGTGAGTGAGAAAAACATTGCGATTTTCGAGTTTCAAAGTCATTTACATGGCAGAGACACAACGAGTAATAAATACAAAACCTCAAGATGCAGTTTTAGGTGAAAGATCTAGTTTGATAACGCGTGTCGCTGAGTTGTTGGAGGAAAAGGATGAGAGCTTGGTTGGTGCAGCTTTGATGTTTGCAGAATGGCGGGAGGACAAGTTGTTGAGTATGTGGTATGGCAACAGAGAGAAGTTAGAGATTGAGAGCGGAGCGCGAAGCGCGCTGTGCAGAAAGAAGGAGAGTAAACAAGAAGAGAAAACATCGTGTTGTGAAATTTGCGAATGTAAAGGTCAGATGAAGGCTCCACGAAAATGTGGACATCAGTATTGCGAACGATGCTGGCGTGACTATTTGAGAGTGAATCTGACGGAAAAGAAGACAATCAACATGCGATGTATTTATCCAGGCTGTGGCTTGTTGATGACCTCGGAGTTTGTTGCTGCAGTTGGAGATGCCGACCTCGTGCAACGGTATCAGAGACAAGTGATTTGTGAATTTGTCTCCAGTAAATCGAACTGGAAATGGTGCCCTGGCAAGCAGTGCCAGAATGTTGTAAAGTTGGATGGTCGTCGCAACGGAACAATCAGATGCAATATATGCCAGGAACACTGGTGTTTTTTTTGCGAAGGACATGCACATGATCCGGTGCCATGCACAAAGGCAAGGATATGGAGACACGACCTGGAGGGTACATGTATGTGTGTCTATGAGGCTTACCATGTGTTTCTCATTCATTGTATACAGTAAAAAAACGACAGAATAAAGTTGCAACAGCGGTTTGGTTGCGAATGAGAGAAATGGAGTTGTGTGAGTTGACGGTCATATGGGCCGAAAAATGGTTTGTCGAACATTCAAATATTGGTTGTCCACTTGAGAAGATCTTGGTCAAACAACTGGATCAATTGAAATTGAAGCTTGGGACTGTATGGTCTCTGGTGGACACACTGTACGAAAAACAAGAACGATTGTATGGATTGGGCCAAGTGCGAGAAACTTTTGTTGCAAATTTTAAGAAAGTGAACTGTGACTGAGTGAGGTTTCAACATGGCTCTGTATTTGTTAGGACGAAGCAGAACAGCGCATCGCATTAGACTGAAGCTTGAGCATCGGGTCAGAGCAACTTTGATCTTATATGAATGGGGAAAACCGAATGCGATGACTCTATCATTAGAAGTTGAAGCATGTGAAAGTGAAGAACAAAAACGCAGTCCAATCGGAAGGGAGTACTCTATGAAATTGAAGTTTGAGGTGGTGAGGTTGCTGGATGGTGGAAGAGAACGACGAGTTTGGTGCCTGGAGAGAAGAGTATGTTTGCGCAGCGACACCACAAAATATCAGCGTGTTTTTCAATTATGTTGTCGTCGAGTGCTATGGCCAGCTGTGCAGTCCAGCCAGAACAGAGGGGGCAGCTTACGAGTTGGCATGGAGGTTTACAATGTGGAGGAAGCATGTCGGTGGTATCCCAGTGACACAGAAATTGCCCAGCAAATTGCAAAGATGAATCCTGCCGATGTAGCGCAATGGAGAGCGAGCGAGAAACCAGTGGGTGCATTTTGGCGATTGCCAGAAGACAAAGAAAAGTTAGAGATTCATGTTGAGAAGCAGATGCGGAGAGACAGGTTGAAGCAGTTGAGATTAGGGCAAAGAGTCAGAGAGGAGGAAGAGAACGAAACTGCAACACAATGGTTTCGACGTGAGGTGCTCAACGCACCACATTCGGAAGAGTGGAAATGGATTAACTGTGGACGAGCCAAACCACAGTTGACAACTGATGACTTTGAGGATGACAAAAATGAGCATTTGTCTTTTGAACAAGAGTTGGAAAATGAAACGGTATATCGCAAAGTATTCAAAAAGAAGAAGAAGGTATAAAAGGAAAGGCTAGATGTGTTGTGTATGTGATCATTTTATTGTTTTTGTGCAAAGAGGAGTTTAGTGTTTTTTTCTTTGTTTTTTTGAGCGTGTAGTAAGCGGTAGACTGCATGGTCGCTCGGGAGATCAGACCACAACTACAACCACGACAAATTAGAAATGCATACCAATTCACACTCGAATGCGAACTCAGAGGAATCGTCATCGATGGATTTGAACGAAAATACCCCGAACACCTCGAAACTGAGGCGAGACGACATGATGGCCACAGAGTACGCGGGTTTATTGAAGAAAAGTTGTGGTTGCTACAACGAAAAGGAACTCTGCCAAACTGTTCAGTCATAGCTTGTTTGAATGAGTGTGCGCGGTGTTCACAGGGAGTCTGTCTACTCTTTAGTTGCTGACTCTCATTCGCTCCAAGATGGGCAACAAAAGCAAGGCGGCCTTCGATCAGTTCATCTCTGGCGATCTCAGTGTGGTCAGCTTTAATTTGAGGGACAGGGTCGAGGACAATGACCGTGCGAGCACCATCGAGCTGAACAAGGTGCATCGGACCATATTGGCGGTACAAAGGCAGCTTAAGGAAATTGTGGCGAACAAACTCAACCACCACGAGAAGGCGGCGACGTTGTTGACGGAGTACGAAGTCGTCATCGCAAAGTATCCCATCAACACCAAGGACAAAGAGAATGAGAATGAGAGCGATTCGAAGCAGGAGGGAATGCACGAGAATGTGGAGGATATCATGTGCGATCAAAGAGCAGGAAAACTGGATCGGGATCGAGGTCAGAAACGAATTCGTGCACTGAGTTCAGGGTCGTTGGAGGGGGGATTACTTCGGTCGGACAGTACCACGGAGACACAGCCTGTCATTGAACCGCCGAGGAAGAAAAGGAAGAAAAGCAGGGACAAATCCAAGGGACAATCGATGAATGATGACCAAAGAGTATACGCCCAGGAACCAGTTGAAGGTGAAGCAGTCCAGAACGGGATCGGAGCTTATTCCGAGAACAACAAGCAACCGAAGGTGGTATTATCGGAGGAACTGAATCCAGGAATCACCATCGCATCGGAATCCAATTTCAGACTGAAAGCAAGACCCAAAATGAAGGAAATCCAGGAAAAGGATGGAAAGGTGGCGGCACTCGATGCGGAGATCAAGGAGTTGAAGAAACAGAACCAACTACAATCTGTAGAGATCGACGCAGTGAATGCAACCAATCAACGACTCATCAGAATGATGGAGGTGATGGAGGCAGAAAAGAAAAAGTCCGATAGCGCAAACACAAAACAACACCAAGAGAGGATGAAAGCTCAGGAATCGGAGAATAAACTGTTATCTCCAAAAACGGAAAGATTACAAAATGATCAAGTCCGGGGATACCAGACTGAGATTACCAGATTGAATGAGCAGATATCGGGTCTAAAACAATACAAAATAAAATGGGATGCCATAGTTATTGCGGCCAACAACAGCATGAGCTGCGAGGAGATTGAGAATGCAATGAATGAGGAAACGGATATCGCCGTCGATGAGCTGCACTTCAAAGGGAAGAGAAATGATGATGGCTCAGGAAGGGAAAAAGGACATGGACGGGAATGTGCTGCGGAGTAAGACCCCGATTCCTTTTCCGGATGCAGAATGATTCGGGCTTGTTTGTTTGCTTTAATTGACCTCGCCTCTTTGAGTGATTTTGACATTCACTAGCCATCCTTTCGTCGGCTACCAATCATGTCCTGGGCTGCTGTCAAAAATCACGACAGCAACAGCCATCAATTCCAATGGGACGGCGAATTGATCAATAACATGATGTGGCTTTACAAAACCAGGAAGTGCCCGAGATGGAAGAAAGAGAGAAGGTGTCCACATGGAGGCAAGTATTGCTTCGATTCGCATGAATCATATGTACGACGTCGTCCACATTCGGATGGGAATGGC
>SPKZ01020281.1_pt1 | contig 10360 bp, 10 predicted proteins | sample 2456571 | NCBI WGS metagenome assembly SPKZ01 (sample SAMN11192286, study PRJNA482655) | marine metagenome | biome: ENVO:00000447; feature: ENVO:00000244|ENVO:00000211|ENVO:00000569|ENVO:00002023; material: ENVO:00002151; isolation source: ocean water from marine abyssalpelagic zone ...
GATTAAAGAAGTAATGAAAGGAATGGACTTTTTAGGTGTTAATGGAGTACATTTCAGAGTTAATTCAAGTACAGGGCAAACTATTGCTATGAGATCTACAAGAGAAGTTAAACTAAACGCAGACCTACACTAAAAAAAAGGTGGAGTAAAGCATCATCTTTGTGCTTTACTCTGCGTTGGATAGAAAAATAAAATGATTCGTCTTTATTTTATGCCCTATGGCATAAAGTAAAAACTCTTGTACTACGTGTACGCTCCGCTTTAATTTAAATCTCCGCCTTGATTAAAACAAAAAGCTAATACTTTCCTCCACTTTTTACTAATAATTTATGATTTGATAATTTTAATTTTTCTATACATTTTCTGTTAAATACTATAGTGCTTGAATCTGATTTTATCTCTAACAATATCTAATAATTTCCTTTTACTTTCCATAATTTATCCTTTTATAAAAGGACATAATGCCCTTTTAACACTGTATTCAACAATTAACAGACACTTAGAGTATATATCCCTTTAAAAGGACATATTCTATATAGTGATTTTAGAATAAATAAGTAAAAATATTACTAACTGTAATGTTTGTGTTATTAAAAGGACATAAATTGTGTCTATTAATAATGAAAATTAATGCTAATGTTGATATAGTGTTCCGTGAATAAATAGTTATATCCCTTTTAGAAAAGGTATCAGCAAAAAAAGTAATTTTAAAGAATGTTTGTAAACTATTTTTAAATTTTATTTAATTAAATAAAAAAATGGAGAGATAATGGAGTTAGATTTATTTATTGGTTTAGTTGGAGGGGCATTAATTAGTGCTATTATTGGTTATTTTTTTTATAAAAAGCAAAAGAAAGAAACAGAGGAAGATAATATAAAACAACTTTTAGCTATTAGAAAGGATAACGAAAAACAACTTTTAGAAATTAAAAAGGATAATCAAAGAAAAACTATTCTTGTTAAGACAGAGTTTGAGTCAATAAAGAAACAAGTTTCTAATATCGACTTAACTAATTTATCAGAAAATCAAAGAAATGAGATAATCAGTATAAGGTCTGATGTAAGTAAATGGGTTGAAGACTTAAATAATGATTTAGGAAAAATAGAAAGTAGAGTTAACAAAAAGATTTCAAAAAAAAATGAAGAGGTTGGATATTTATCCGATTTTTTACGTCAATTTATTATTGATTTATTAGACTTTGTAAATCATATTATTATAGGTATTGATAATTCAGAAAATAATTGTTTTTGGAAAAAGCCTAAACTTCCTGCTAACTTATTTAATTCAAATATAGATGAATGTATAACATTTAATAATTTAGAAATATTGAAAATAGAAATAGGACAACATTCTATTTTCAAAGATACTATTGAATGTAAATTTACAATACCTAAAAAAGAAGATTCTTATAATGAAAATTATTTAGCAATAAATTTTGATAAAATAAATGACAAAATTTATATTTCTTTAGTAAGTAGTGGTTCTCTTGATTATATTGATAATGCAAGAGATATATCTGAAGATATTATTAATAAAAAAATGAAGGAAGTTTTCGAACATATAGTTATTTCAAATAATAAGGACATGATACAAAATTATTTAGAATATAACAAGTCCTAGCAGTGAACGCAAAGCGTCGCTGAAGTCAAACGTTATCTATCTAATGAAATTGTAGTTATGGATAATTGAAATTATAGTGCCACAAATAATATTAAAGGGGACAGGCAACTTTAAATATAGAACTTTTATATTTGCATTATATATTTCTTGTTGCAAGAAGTATCACTATTGAATTTAAAGTTACTTGCAAGCTATTAAATTAAAGTTGCCTGTCCCCTTTACTTCAATACTTAATACTACTGGAATATGTTTTCTCTCTTTTGCTCTAAGAGCTTGAATGTTTTGATCTTTCAAGTCAATAGCTAAAATTTCTTTATATAAAAAGAGGATTGAATTAAAAGCTTATTTTGAGTTGATGCACTTACTTTATTTTCAACAGCAAGAAACTTCAAGAATTGTTCGATTTCGATTTTTCCCATGTCTTTAGGATGTTTTTTATTATGATATAAAATGTATCTTTTAATCCATCCCACATATACCTGCTCAGTTCTATAACTATAATGTTTCATTCTGATTGTATCTCGTAAAATATCAAGTAGTTTTTTGGCCATAAAATCTCCTTTGTAAACTAACATTATGTTAGATTAGGCCAGAAACGAGTTGTTATTAGTACATAATGTATGATTTACCTACTAAAATAGGTCTTAATCTAACATTCAAATAATAGTACAAATGATAAATAATCTAAAATTATATGTCACATTGTAATGTTATCTATATTATCACCTTATTTATGAGCTTTCTATAAAAGTAGAAACATACATTAAAAGTGTATGATAATAGTTATTATTAAGACTAATTCATATATTATGTATGACTAATAAATAGTTGTATTATTAATAAATAAGGATTTATATTAATGATTAAAGAGTGTAAAGCATCAAAGTATATTGAGAATTTAAATGAAATAAATAGTTTTTTTCAAGTAAAAAAGAAAATGGATACAATCACTAATGTTGAAAGACTACTTAATTTAATTAAAACTTATTTTGAAACAGTTCTATATTATCAAAAATATTCAACTGGAAGGTGTACTGTAAAAATAAAAGGAATACTTTACACAACAAATATTAATGCTTATGATAACAATGGTAATCAAATTATACAAGATATTATTGATATTTCTGAAAATTTTATTACAGATATTATAAAAGAGATAAAAAAAAGTATTACTATAGAATTCTTTGAACAGTTAGTTATATTATTAAATTCTATTTTAGTAAATGGCAGCATTTCAATTCAACAAAAAATATTTTTAATAAATAGCGAAAATTTATCTTTTCCAAATGAATGGGATAAATTAATTAGATTAATACCTGAAAAGTTAGCTCAAAAAAGTCTTCAGATTAGAAAAGATTTAATAATTAAAGTTTTAAAGAATCCATTAGTATGTGTAAGTGAATTAAATTTAGATGATTTTATAATTTCATTAAATCAAGCATACATATTTTACACAAGGTTTTCAATAAAAGTTCATATTTCTAATAATCACATAACGGATATATTTAAAACTTTAGAAGATGAAATGAAAAGTCTTGAGACAATTAAAGATATTGAAAATGCTAATTTAAATCTAATTGTTAATTCTTTATTAAATGAGTTAATATTAAATAATAATCTTTTTCAATTTGAAACAAAAGTTGAAATTGAATATATATTAGAAGAATATAAAGAATTTATTAATGAAGAACAATTGTCTTTTTTAGAAGAATCATTAAACTTCAATCCTGAAAATTTTACATTAGGAAATACAAGTATTGAGATAGCGGAACCAGATTTTAAAAGTCAAGATATACAACAAATAAAAACTTTGATTTCTTTTGTTGTATTAAAACAAAGTGATGATAAATATATTTCACACGAAATTGAAAATAATATAAATGTAGAATTTATACGAATAGATAATCTATTCGATGACCCTATTTATTCTTTTCTGGATAGCACTAATTTAAATATAAACGGTATGCCATTAACTTTTTTATCTGATTCAATTGGTAATGTAGGGATGACAACTGTTGTTAACATAGTAGTACCAAATATCTATCATCCTGATTTTGATATAATTAACAATGAAGTTGTTTATAAAGATTTTAAAAAAGAAGATGCAAAACATGGTGGTAAATATTATCCTCATAAAGATTATATTATTGATATAATCTTCAATCTATTTGAAAAAAAACTCATTCCTTTTGAATTAGAAGAAAAAGATATAAATTCTAATTTAATATCTAATTATCTTGTTTCGTATATAACTCCAGAGAATAAGTTAATTCATCACAAACTTAATACTATAACAAACATTAATTCATATTTTCATATTAAAAAAAGATTTTTGACCAAAATTAATGAGCTATATATGAAAGATGATTTTTTACCTATAAGAGATTTACTTTATAATGTTGAAATTATAAATAATAGAATTTTTTTGGATTTTTGTTATAAACTACTAGAATTAACAATAAAAAAATCTATTGAATTATCTGGGTTATACAAATCTTTATGGACGAATAAAGAGGGGAATGAAGTTCCAGTGTCAGAACCTAATGCACAAGCAGTTTTATTTAATCAAATAAAAGATATTGCAGAAATCAAAGGTATCCGTGTATCTAGAGAAACAATTGCTGCAGATGGAAGCTTAGATTTTCATTTTCACTATACAAAAGATGATATTTCAATGAATGTATGTGTTGAACTTAAAAATGCGCATCATGGTTTACTTAATCATGGAATAAATACACAATTACCATTATATATAAAAGATGTAGGTAAAAAAGAAGGAATATTTTTAGTTTTATGGTACAAGTGTGATAAGTTTTTGAAACCAATAAAGTATGAATCAGTAAAGGAACTAGAAGATAGTTTAGTTAAAGAGATTCCTCCAAGGTTAAAAATAAAAACACTAATTATTGATTGTACACCAAAAATAAGTCCTTCTAAAAAAGGTTCAGAAAATCGTATACAATAAGTAATAATATTAGAATACAACAAAACCTTGCAGCAAACGCAGAGCGTCGCTGAAGTAAAACGTTATATGAAAGGAGTCATTAATAATGTGCACTACATTTAAACTTCAGAACTCAGAAAAAATAACATTGGCTCAGGGTTACGATTTTTACTATGGGCATGGTTTAGTTATAGTCAATAAACGAGGCATTAAAAAAGTAGCATTGTGCGATTCGCTAACCAAACAAAATCTTTATGATGACTCTCTAAAAACACCACGATGGATTTCTAAGTATGGAAGTATCACTTTCAATCAGTTTGCTCGAGAAATTCCTACTTGTGGCATGAATGAAGCCGGACTGGCAATTGCATCGATGTGGCATGACACCGAAGATTATAATAAAAGCAAAGCTGATAATAGCATCACTGAGCTTCAATGGATTCAGTATCAATTAGATTGTTATACAACTGTTAATGAAGTTATTGATAACCTTTCTGAGCTGAGTGTTAAAGTTGAAATGTATCCTATGCATTACAATATATGCGATAGAAAAGGCAATAATGCTATTATTGAGTTCAAAAATGGTAAATTATACGCTTATCATTCTTTTGAAAATTATGCTTGTAGTAATGCTGGTATAGAAGATTCAATAAAACACGCTCAAAAACACCAAGGGATAGACTCTAAGGATATTTCTATAGATGAACCAATACTTGATAGAGCCTCAAAAGCATTTCATATGACTAAAGAATTCAATGATTCGAAAGACAGCAAAGATGCAATAAGTAATTCATTCAATATATTGGATGCTGTTAGTCTCCAAGTAGGATTTAAGGCATTATTTAAATGGATTGGAAAAAGGATTCCACCAAGCCAAACATTTTGGCAAATAGTTTTTGACTTGAGTGAGTCAAAAATACATTTCAAGACTAAGGGAAATAGAAGAATAAGGTCGATAAATATTTCCGAGTTTGATTATTCTAATAAATCAGATGTAAAAGTATTGGATATAGAAGGTGATTTTGAATCAGATATAACAAAGATGTTCCATAGCTACAAAAGGTCTGATAACGATAGAATTGTTAAGAAAACCTTTAAGCCTATGAAGGATGAAGTTCCAGAGTCAGAACAAGAAGAACTTATCGATTTTCCCGAGTTTTTAAAACCGGTGAGTATATAATAAATATTCATATAACAAGATCTTGCAGCGAATGCAGAGCGTCGCTGAAGTCAAACGTTATATGTAAAGTTGTCAGAATCTAAAATCAACATTTAACCTAAGTATTTACAAAGGAATAAATAATGCCAGAAAAGAATGAAGTAAGGAAGTTAATTGAAAATGCTTTTGAGTCTGAACTTAACAAAATAACTGATAGATTAATTAAAACTAGTGACCCGTTATTATATTTATCTGAAGCCGTTGAATCAGCTTATAGGTCAGGTAATTTTTCTTTAGGTGAAGAATTACGTTGCGGAAATGAAATTATTTCTGAAAGGCTATTAAAAAATATTGGATTAAATACTAATTCTGAAAAAACAGATATTGAAAATCTTTTACCAGACTTATTCCTTGGAGCACACTATTGGTCAGTTAGAGATAAAGTTTATTATTCCTATGCAAATCATGATTCAATAAAATGGAAAAAAACTGATAATAATATTTGTATCGAATTAAATGATAAATCAATATTTCGGCAACTTGTTTCAGAAAGGCAGACATTTAGACTCAATTCAATTTCGTCAAAAAACAAAAAAAATACTTTTTCTAATGCTACTGATTTATTAAAGGATACTATAGCCTTTGATTTTTCAGACCAAAATGTCATCGATGCTACAGAATCCATCGAATCAGAAATTGAATGGAAAATGAGCTATTACTTCTCGTATATTCCTGAAGATAGTTCAATAGAAATTAGAGGGTATTTGTACTCTGAATTTATTAGTGTTTACAAAGTTATAATATTTTATGCCCTATTTGAAAGACATTACTCAATGGCTAATAGTATATCAAGTGTTATTACTTACACAGAAGAAGAGATAGCCAATGCAATTCAACAGAAGACCCCTGAGATATCGATTAAAAAGATAAATAAAATAATTTCAGATATATCATTATCATCTCGTTCAACGCTAATATTCTTAAAAAAAGAGTCTAAATATTACTTATCATCATTTTCTTTCACATTAATTGATATTATTAGTAACTTTTTACGATTACATGCTCAAAGTGAACCAGATAATTTCTCATCTAATATTGCACACATCATCGGTAAGGGATTGGTTTTAAAACTAAAACAGTCTTTTGAACAACATGAAAATTACCGAGTGCTCTGTGATGTTAAATTAAACAAATTCGACTTAAAATTACCCGATATCGATATATTGGCAATATCTTATGAACCTTCGCTAGGGTTCCATTTATTTATAGGAGAGGTGAAAAATAACTTACCAGCCGTATGGGCTAAAGATTATCTCAAGGCATCTTCCAAAAATGGTTATATTACAAAAGCTATTTCACAGGTAGATATAATAGATGAGTTTTTAAGTACTGAACAGGGTGAGAGATATTTAGTAGATTTAATAAGGATTAACTTCAAAGAGTTGAATCTAAAAAGCCTTTTTCCTCATGGTTTTTGTGTCATTAAAGATAAATTAATCATAACATCACAAAGCATTGGCATGTTCTTTCCGGAAGTGAATATACCAATTATAGATGGAGGTACTTTATGCCATATTATTGATGCAAGTGATGGTGATACTAACTATATACAGTTTCACATAGATAAACATGATGAAATTATAGATGAATGCACAGAAGAATGTCGAGAGGAAATGTATATCGGGGATTACAACCTCCAATATGATGCTGTGAAAATAAACAAATTTTTTGAGCTGACAGAACATTCCTATATTTCAAATGGGACATTCGAGAAACTTGAACAAGAGTCTTTAGCATCTGGTTACACAATGGCTGGTTCTTTACGGCACAAAGGGGATACAAATTTTCACACAGATCAATTTCATGGCGAATTTAAACTCATAGACGTAAAGTACTACTAATATTACACATAACAAATACTAGGAGAGAACAAGGCTAACACGGTAATAATTCGAATTTTCAAGTGTCACAGTAAGATATTTAAAAATTCAAATAGTTTAAGATGTTAAATCGCCTTGTTTCTCAAGTCAGTCGTTATATGCCTATGATATAAATTATGATTAAGGAAAATGATGTTAGAAAAAATTAAAAACTGGTGGAGAGGTGAAGAATATTATATTGAAGGTGTACTTCCAGGTATTCGTTATAATCTTCATTGGACATCAAAAACTGTACATATTTTTTGGAAATTTTACTTAAATAACTGGAAATGGCTATGGACTAGCATAATTGCTGTACTTGCACTAATAATTGTAAAGTAATAGACATAACAAGAAATTGGAGGCAAATGAGGTAGTAGTTGAGAAAACTTTTAGATTTTATTGTTCGCAAGTGATACTTACAATTTAATGGAGTTGACTCTTACTTACTTTGACCCTAAATACCGACGTTAAGAACAAGGATGAAACATATGACTGGAAAGCCAGATTATTTTGCACGAACTACTGCTTTAATATCACTTACTTTTGCTATCGTTGCAATAGTAGTTTCATATTACCAGCAAGTATTAGCACAAGAATTTCAAAAAGAACAATTTGAAATTCTTCAAAAAGAAAAACTTACTATTAAAGTTAATCCAAATGTTGATGGTTCTATACGATTAACGAACTATAATTTGGGTCATTTAGGACATGTAGTCCAAATTTCTTGGAAGATTATTATTTCAAATACAGGAAATCAAAAATTATCGATAACTGATTATTCTGTCACTAGAGGAGGTTCTCCAGAATCTCTCTACTATTCAGGAATAGATGGTGGAATTATAAATAAAAAATTACAAGTTATCGAATTCCCCCTTATACTTGATCCTGGAGAAAGTAGACTTGCATATATTTTTGTCGGTATCACTGTACCACCATTAGCATACAAAATATTATCTTCTTTGGACAAAAATGCGACACTTACTGATATATTAGTAATGAAAGTATTGGGAAAACAAGGAATTGATTATTATGGAAATACAGTACAATATGAAGAATTTGAAGGTGGTTTATTCCATTTTTCTGTAAAAGATACTAAAAAAGCTCAGCGTTTTTGGATAAAATTTACAACAGGTCGTGGAGATATATATTATGGCACAGGAATGGCATACAATCCAAATTAAACACATTAAAACTGAAGTTTTGCTTTTAAGTAAAGGGGACGTAAATAAAGGGGACACAATACCAAATTATTAAAAGAATAAATAAAGAAGATAAAGGAATTGAATTCCGGGGACAGTATACTTAATTGACTAAATGGTTAAATAGGTATACTCGTATCTAACAGATATAATAATATTAGAGAGTTTCAAGGTTAATATATTGGAATAAAGATATTTAAAAAACTTTTATAAAGAGAGTTTGATTTCTGAAAAAAAATTATTACAAAAATTATTGAAAAAATTAAATACTAAAGTTAAAACATGTAAAGGAACAGTTAAATCACAAATAGTAAATGACTTTATTGAATATAATCTATCACCTTCTATAGAAAGTTTAGAAAAAAGTAAAATAATTAAAGAACTACGAGAAAAGGAAGAATTAAATGAAAATAATGACCTATAAAATACTAATAATTAGATTGCATGATGATTGATATAGCTAATTGGAATTGGTCTGGAATAATACAAAGTTGTGCTGCCCTTGGAGCTTTTATAATTGCATGGGTAGCCTTAAATAGTTGGCAGAAACAGCAGAATGCTAATCATGTCACATATTTTATTGATGATTTAACAAATAAAGTTCATGAACTTTTACAATCAATATCTAAACCTATAAGTAGAATGGAAGTTATGAATATTGAGATATCTTCATATCTTACTAGATCAGAAGAAGTTGGCAATTCAGATTATGAGGCTATTACAAAGTTCTTAGAAGAGAAGGGTGAAGATTATGGAAAAAATCTTTTTGACGATTTAAAAGATTCTAAGAAAAATATAGCAGAGCTAAATTCCTTAATAGTTAAAGGTCAAATATTTTCAATTGATGATTATTCAATTATTCAAAATAATTGTGAAGGAATCATTAATCTTATACGTGGGATAGAAGGCATAGCTCTTCTTGTTAGTATGACTAATTTACATTGGGCAAATTCAAAGGTTAGGGAAAGAATCATGCCTCTTCTAAATATAAATATACAAAATATACAAAATGAGTTTGAAAGATATCAAAAAGATTATTTAACTAAAGCAAAAGAAATTTATACAAAAAACTATCATACAACTACATTATAGGTCTAAGAAAAGATTATGGCAATAAAAATAACGGGGACACAATACCAAATTATTAAAAGAATAAATAAAAATATAACAAAGTCTAGCAGCGAACGCAGAGCGTCGCTGAAGTCAAACGTTATATGAAAATAAATTAAAAGGAGTAATTTTGTTGTTAACCAGTGTTTATTTACCAGGATTGGTAGCACCACTTATATTTATACTTATAGAAAAGGTGTCAGGCACCAAATAGTAACTTTTATTAGTCAAAACTTAAATAAAAGTGTTTATGAAGTAACATAATCTTCCCCACGGCTCTTCTCCTGACTTTGAGAAAGCTAAATCTTTTTATTTTTTAACGGAGAAAGGCGAGGACTGCTCGAGCGTGAAGAAATGTGCTCTTTAGCACATTTTAGTAGGTTCCACAGCCTAGTTAACAAATAA
>SPKZ01020374.1_pt1 | contig 10358 bp, 10 predicted proteins | sample 2456571 | NCBI WGS metagenome assembly SPKZ01 (sample SAMN11192286, study PRJNA482655) | marine metagenome | biome: ENVO:00000447; feature: ENVO:00000244|ENVO:00000211|ENVO:00000569|ENVO:00002023; material: ENVO:00002151; isolation source: ocean water from marine abyssalpelagic zone ...
CATCGGCCGGAGCACCTTCTACCGCAAGCTCACACACCACCGCGGAGAGTCCTGAGCTCAACGCGGTCCTCGTGTTCCGCCGCGCGTTAGACAGTCCCCCAGGTGCCGTGTAACTTCCCGTTCCCCCTGCGAATCGAGGAATCGATGCCGACCACCCACGCCCGGCGAATCCGCTGTGCGCGAGGGGTCGCGAAGGGGATATCTGCGTGGAATCTGCTCGAACCGGTGTGCCCAAGGAGCTCCAGCGCAAGGACGACGGCGTTCTCCAGAACCTGAACACCGCTCTGCTGGTCGTCGACGCCAGCGCCCGGATCACTTCCTCGAATCCGCCCGCGGAGCAGATCCTCGGCGAGAGTGCCGCGGCCCTCGCCGACGAGCCCGTCTCGCGCTGGTTCGCAGAGGGCGGCGGGATCGAGCTCATCGCGCGCACGCTCCGCGACGGCGAGCGCTTCCGAGCCGTCGAGAGCTTCGTGACCCGGCGAGACGGGACGCGCGTGCCGATCGGGATCTCCTGGGCGCCGGTGGTCGACTCCACGGGCGAGCGCTGTGGGGCGGTGGCGACCTTCCAGGACCTCACTGGGCTCAAGCAGCTCCAGAGCCAGGTGGTCCAGACGGAGAAGATGGCCTCGATCGGTCAGCTCGCCGCCGGCGTGGCGCACGAGATCAACAACCCGATGGGTTTCATCCACGCGAATCTGTTCCAGATGGCAGAGTACGTGACCGACCTGCGTCGGGTCTGGACGGGGGTCGATGCGCTTCGCAAGGCCGTCGGCCAGGGGCACACCGGAGAGATTCGCGACGCCAGCCAGCAGCTATCCACCCTGATTGACGAGGCCGACGTCGACTTCGTGCTCTCGGATCTGTCGAAGGCGATTCGCGAGAGCCAGGAGGGCAGCGAGCGCATCCGCCACATCGTCCAGGACCTGCGGGATTTCTCGCACCACGATACGAACGAACGCGTCCTCGCCGATGTGAATCAGTGTCTGGACTCCACGGCCAGCATCGTCTGGCCCATGATGAAGCACCTCGTGAAGCTCGAGAAGGACTACGAGGTGCTGCCGAGCGTGTGGGGCTTCCCGATGCAACTCAAGCAGGTGTTCATGAACCTGCTCGTGAACGCCTACCAGGCCATCGAGGAAAAGGTCAGCGAGAGCGGCGGTATGGGGACGATCCAGCTCGTGACCCGCGCGGTCGAAGGCGGCGTATCGATCCACGTGACGGATAGCGGCAACGGCATCGCCGGCGACGTCCTGGACCGGATCTTCGATCCGTTCTTCACGACGAAGAAGGTCGGAGCGGGAACGGGGCTCGGGCTCTCGACGTCGTACAGCATCGTGAAGCGTCACGGCGGTCGGTTCGAGGTGTCGAGCGAGGAGGGTGGCGGCGCGACGTTCGGGCTGTTCCTCCCGATGGGCGACGAGGACGAAGTTGTCGATCCCGATTGAGCCCAGAGCGGAGCCGCCGGTGGTTCTCGTCGTCGACGACGAGGTGCGAATCCTCTCGGCCCTGCAGCGCACCCTGCGCCGCGAGGGCTACGAGCTCCTCACCGCAGAGACTGTCGAGCAGGCCTTCGGCATCCTGGCCGAGCGCGATGTCGACGTCGTGATGTCCGACCACAAGATGCCGGGCATGACGGGCCTGCAGTTCCTGGCACAAGCTGCGATGCAGCGCCCCACGGCCCGGCGGATGATCATCACCGGCTGGACGGAGGAGATCCCCGAGGAGGAGCTCCGCCGGATCGGCGTCTGCGCGTTGATCACGAAGCCGTGGGAGGATTGGAAGCTCAAGGCGACGTTGCGGCGGGCGTTGGGCTGAGACGACCTCAGGAGTGCCGACTCAGGTACTCGAGATCCGACTTCTGCGTGTTCTTCGCGCCGATCGCCAACACCCGGTATTTCTGGCCTTCGCGGGTGTAGTAGATCCGGCCCTTGCCCGCGAAGCCGACCTCGTAGATCGTGAGCTGCGGGGGGAGGCCGCCGACCTTGCGGCGGATCGAGGCGGTGTCGGGGTCGTCGTCGAGGCGCTTGATGACCTCTTCCGCCCGGAGCTTCATCGACTCGTCGCGCAAGGCCACCAGGTCCGAGAGCGCGCGGTCGTCGAGGGTGACGTGCTTGTAGAGCGTGCGCATGCGGCGCGCCAAGGCGTCCGAGGGTTTGGCCTTGACCGGGGCGGGCGCTGACTTCGTGGCGCGCTTGAGTCTCGCCTGGAGGGACTCGATCTCGGTCTCCTTCTGGCCGAGGTCCTCCATCGCCTCCTCGAGCAGGTCCTCGAGGGCCTGGCGCTCCTCGTCGAGCTCGCTCGTGCGCTGCGCCGTGCCACGCAGCTCGGCTTCGCGCTCGGCGAGCTCGCGCAGCTTGCGCTGCAGCGCAGCGCGCTCGTTCTGGAGCTCGCGGATCGCCTCGGACTGGGCCTTCTCGCTGGGCTCGAGCTTCGACAGGCGGTCGCGCACCACGCCGAGTTCAGACTCGATCGTCACGGCGCGCTGCGCCGAATGGTCGCGGGCTGCGGTCGCGGCTTCGATGAGCTGGAGCTCGCGGCGGTTCGCGGCGCGCAGGTACAGGAACAGGCCCTGAATGAGGACCGCGCCGTAGAGGACGAGGATCGCGGCGGGCAGCAGGGCGTCGAGGGGCATCGACACGAAGACGTCGGCCGTGGCCGGAAGCAGACGCTGCGCCTCGATGAACGGGTCGGTGAACGGCGGCGGCAGCGACGTGCGCCCGAGCGCGTAGAGCGACGAGTTGTCCGCGGCCACGACGATCGCGTCGACGCGGATGCCCCCGATGCGCACCCAGGCCGACTCGCGCACGACGTCGTTCACGCGGTTCTGGATCTGCTCAGCGATGCTCCCGTCCGCGGGATCGACGCTGATGGCCTTCTGGACGGCTGCTTGGAAGTAGCGCTCGATCAGGCTCTCGGCCGCCACGACGCTGATCACCGCAAGCAGGACGAACGAGACGATCGCCAGATAGACGACGCGAAACGACCAGAGACGTGCCGGGGGGGCCGGAACCGGAATGGGAGCATTCATCGTTGCGCAGAGGATAGAATAGCTGCTCATGCGGGTCGTCGATCTCGATCGGGACATGCGCGACGTGATTCCGACCGGGACGACTCGCGACAGTGAGTTTCTGTTCGCCCGGATGACCGGAGAGACCCTGGCTGCGGCTCGTCCGGGCCCCGGGAAGCGGGTGCTGGACGTGGCCAGTGGACTCGGCCAGGACGCCGCGGCACTGGCGGAGCGCGGAGCCATTACGATCGCGGCGGAGCCGTCTTCGCGCATGTCCGAGCTCGCGCGGCTCAGCGTTTCGCAGCAGGGCGGTGTGCTGACGCACTGGGTCCGCAGCTGGTCGGATATGCTCCCCTTCGCCGACGACCGATTCGACGCCGTGATCTGCAAGGGCGCGCTCGACCACTTCGATCGCCCGTCCGCTGCCATCGCCGAGATTGCGCGCGTCACGAAGCCGGCGGGGACCGCCGTTCTGGCGATTGCCAACTTCGACTCCCTGTCGTGCCGGGTGGGTCGAGCCCTCGACGTCGCACGTGAGGGCTGGTTCCGCCGGCCGACGCCGGCCGGCCGCCGCGGCTACGACGTGCCCCACGATCACTTCACGCGCTACGAGCTCCCGCTCATGCGCGAGCAGGCCGAGCGTTCGCTCGTTCTCGACCACGTCGTCGGCGTGTCGCTCGGCTGGGGACTGCCGAAGTGGGCGCAGCTACTGGAGAGCCTCCCGGAGGGCGCCGCTCAGACCCTGCTTTCCGGGCTCGACTGGCTCGCCGCGCGCGCCCCGTCGCTCGCGGACGTCGTGATCCTCGCCGGAAGACCCCGCCAGCGCGCCACGACGTCGGCGTAGACCTCGGCGGTCGAGGCAGCGATCCGGTCCCACGAGTAACGCTCCACCACTCGGTTGCGTCCCCGCTCGCCGAGTTCGGCCCGCGCGAGCGGCTGCTCGAGGAGCGAAACGATGCCCTTCGCGAGGGCCCCCGCGTCATCGCGGCGCACGAGCACGCCGTGGTCGCCCAACACCTCGGGGAGGGCGCCGGCGCGGGTCGCCACCACCGGCGTGCCGCAGGCCATCGCCTCGGCGGCCGGTAGACCGAAGCCCTCGTATCGCGACGGCACCGCGACGATGGCAGCGCGCCGGTAGAGGTGGACGAGTTCGTCCGTCGGCACGCGACCGACGAGGTCGAGCCGGTGTGCGCAGCCGAGCTCGTGCGCTCGCTTGCGGGCGCCGTTGTCGGGATGGTCGTCGTCCACGAGGGTGAGCGTGATGTCGTCGGGCAGCTGGTGGAGCGCTTCGATCAGCGTCTTGACGCCCTTGTTGGGGTCCGACGCGCGCCCGACGCAGAGGATTTCGCGCGGGTTGCGTTCGACCGAAGGGTCGGGAGCGAAGAGGTCCGTGTCGACGCCGTTCGCAACCATCGAGATGCGGTCGGCGCGCACACCGAAGTCGCGCTGAATCTCCTTTGCACTCACCTCAGACGATGTAAACACGTGATCGATGTGTCGTGCGACGAACGACTGCATTCCGACCGGATAGAAGGTCATGCTGCCGATCGCATCGCGGAGGCTCTCGTCGCGCGCGAAGGACGCGCGGCGATCCACGGTGAGCGGGTGGTGGATGGTCGTGACGACCGGGACGCCGAGCGCGCGAATGCCGAGGAGTCCCCAGCCGACGCACTGCACGTCGTGCACGAGGTCATAGCGGTGGCCGGCGCGCAGTCGCTTTGCGAAGGCCGAGAGCGCGCGCAGGCTGAACGCGGATGGCTCGGGGAGGAAGCCGAAATAGCTCGCCGCAAGCTCGTAGAAATTGAGTGGGTGGTAGACCACCAGAGGGTTCGGTCGCGGGAGCATCGCTGCGGGGTTGCGCTCGAACCAGCGCGCCCAGAACTGTTCGTTCGGAAGCGCCTCGACGGCGCGCGCGAAAGGCATGGGGTCGGGGTATGGCGGGCCGACGAGCACGTCGACCTCGTGACCCAGGCGTACCAACTCGCGCGCGAGGAACCACAGGTAGACACCCTGTCCGCCGCAGCGCATGTTCCCCCGGTAGGCGACGAAACAGATGCGCAGCGGTCTGTCCGTCATGGGCCGGGTCATCGCGCGGACTCGCTGCGCTTCTCGGCGTAGAGGATCAGGCTCTTCGGAAAGCAGAAGTTGAGCACACGCTCCACGGCGGTGAGGAGTGCCGAGCCGGTCGCGCGGATCAGGAACTGGTGGTAGGCGCACACGAGCCGGCTCTCGTCGGCCTTCGGCAGGCCCGCGATCGAACGCAGCACCCAGTAGGGGGTGTGGAGCGCGTGGGCGAAGCCGACGCCTACCGTGGCGAGGCCCACCGACGCGAGGCCCTTCGACAGCTCGCGCGGTCGGAAGATTCGGATGTGCCCACCGAGCGATTCGAAGTAGTCGTCGCCGACGTGGAGGTAGAGGTTCTCGCTCGTGGCCGTGGGAATCGTGACCGCGACGATGCCGCCGGGCTTCGTGACGCGCGCGAGCTCGCGAGCGGCCGAGCGGTAGTCGTGGACGTGTTCCATCACCTCGGAGCAGATCACCCGGTCGAACGTGCCGTCGCGGAAGGGCAGGTGGAAGGTGTCGCCATTGACCACCTCGCCCACCGAGCCGAGCTCGCGGGCACGGCCGCGCAGGCGGGGGAGATCGCTCTTCAGCGCGTCGCGGTCGAGGTCGAGACCGAACACCCGAGCGCCGCGCTCGAGCGCGCCGAAGCAGTGGCGACCCTCGCCGCAGCCGGCGTCGAGGATCGTCTGTCCCGGCTCGACCTTAAGTCGCTCGAGATCGACGGTGAGCAGCACGTAGCGTCTCCTCGAACACCGAGATCATTCCGGCGGCGGCATCCCTCCACGGGAAGACGGCCTCGATGCGTTGCCGCGCGGCGCGCCCCATGGCCTCGGCGCGCTCCGGCTCGGCGAGGATGTCTGCGATCGCACCGGCCATGGCGCGCGGATCGCGGGGCGGGACGAGCCGTCCCGCGTGGCCGTCAGTGCCCACGACCTCGGGAAGCGCTCCCGCGGCGTTCGCGACCACGGGCAGACCACACGCCATCGCTTCGCTCGCCGGGAAGCCGAAACCCTCGAACAGAGACGGGACCACCGCGATCCGCGCCGTCGAGTACTGCTCGATCAGCTCGGGCAGCTCGAGCATGCGCCGTTGGAGGATCACGCGGTGTCCGATGCGGTACTTCTCGATGAGGCGCATCGCGAGGCCGTCGTCCGGAATGCGGCCGTCGACGATCTTGAGCTTCACGGATTCGGGCAGGTACGTGAGCGACTCGAGGAGTGTGCCGAGCCCCTTCTTGCGGTCCTCGGTGCGTCCGATGAACAGGAGGTCGGCCTCCTTCGCGACGCCGGGCAACGGCTTGAAGAGCTCCGTGTCGGTGCCGTTGTAGACGACCGACACGTCCTTCTCCGGAATGCCGAAGTAGCGCTCGATTTCCGTGCGGGAGGCTTCGCTCACGGTCACGATCTTGTCGAGGCGCGGCGCGACGATCTGCTGCATGAAGAGCGGGAAGTACAGCGTGCGCCGGATCTTCTTCCTGAGACTCGGGTCGATCGCGTAGTCGGCCTCGCGGTCGATGTGCAGCGGGTGGTGGATCACGGAGACCACCGGCACACCGCTCGCCTTGATGCCGAGGAGCCCCCAAGAAAGGCACTGGTTGTCGAACACGATGTCGAAGCGGTGTTTCTCCTGCAGCCGCTTCCAGCGTGCGAGCAGCCGCAGCCCGAACGTCTGCATCTCGGGGAAGACGCCGATCTGCGACACCCCGAGCTCCCACAGCGTGAGCGGGTCGAAGAGCTCGAACGGATGGTCGCGTCGCGCCCAGTCGGGGTGCTTCGCGCCGAACACGTTGGCGTTGGGGATGACGTGGAGCGGGATCCCGAGGTCGAGTTCGGGCAGGGGTGGCCCGGCGATGACGTGGACCTCGTGCCCGGCGTCGTGCCACTCCCGGGCGAGGTAGGCGGCGTAGATGCCCTGGCCACCGCAGAACATGTTCCCGCGGTACGTGAGGAGTGCGATGCGCATGGCTGGAGCGGTCAGGCCGTAGTGTCGCCGGTGGCCTCGCCCGGATGCTCGGCGACCGCCTCGGGCTCGTCGAAGGGCTCCACCTGGATCGTCGCGATCGTGTAGCCGACCCAGAACGTCAGCCCGAGCACGAAGAACACCAGGATCGCCACTGGAATCGCGAGGGCCCAGTAGCTGTTCTGGAGCAGTCCCAGCAGGAACCAGGCCGCCAAGATGGCTACGCCTACGCAGATCAGACCGCCCTGGGTCCGGGAGGAGTCGTTCATGGGAGGGTCTCCGGGGTCGACGAAAGTGAATGCAGACGGTGAGTTGGGAGGATTCCGCTCCGACGTCACGAAGCGGCGAACCGCCGGATTATTCGCGTCGCTGGGGGGTCTGTCAACGCCGCCGATTTGGCGCGTCGCCGGGGACGGGAGTCGCCCGTGGAAAGAGAGAAATTGCGAATCTCGCCTACTCTTGCCCGCCGTGCTCCTGATCGGACTCATGTCGGGGACTTCGGCGGACGGGGTGGACGCCGCGCTCGTCGAGTGGCCGGACGACGGTGACGAGGCGGCGTTTCGGCTGGTCGCGTTTCGCGAGGAAGCGTTTTCGGCCGAACTCCAGGACCGCATCCACACGCTGGCGGCGGCGCGCATTCCCGGCGAGCATGCGCTCGAGGAGCTGGCGAGTCTCGACGTGCTGCTGGCGGAGCGCTTCGCAGAAGCGGCTCGTGCGGTCTGCGACGACGCCGGGGTGTCGATTGAATCGGTCGATGCGGTCGCCTCGCACGGGCAGACCGTTGCCCACCACCCCGAACACGGCGCGACGCTCCAGATCGGCCATCCCTCGCTGATCGCGGAGCGCACGGGCTGCACCACCGTGGGTGACTTCCGCCAGCGCGACCTCGCCGCGGGCGGAGAGGGCGCGCCGCTCGCTCCGTACTTCCACCGGGTCGCCTTCGGTCACGCCAGCGAAGGGCGCGCGGTCCTGAACCTGGGCGGCATCGCGAACGTCACCTGGCTGCCCCCGGGCGCAGCCGCCGACGCGGTGCTCGCCTTCGACGTTGGGCCCGCCAACGCGCTGGTCGATGGCGTGGTGCGCGTGATCTCCGGGGGTCGCGAGACGCTGGACACGGGCGGTGCGCGCGCGCTGCGCGGCTCGGTCGACGGCGCTCTCCTCGAGACACTGCTCGACGACGATTTTCTGCGTCGGCCGCCGCCGAAGTCCACGGGCCGCGAACGCTACGGGCTCGACGAAGCCGAGACGCTCGCCAAGGAGTGGCTCGGTGACGGGCGCGACGGCGACGATCTCGTCGCCACACTCGTGGCGTTCACCGCGGAGAGCGTTGCGCTCGCGTGCCGTCAGTGGATGAGCGCGCCGGTCGATCGCCTGCTCGTCGGCGGTGGCGGCGCGCGCAATCCCGCCGTGATGCGGGCGCTCTCCGAACGGCTTCCCGACGCCGAGGTCGACACGTTCGACGCAGTCGGCGTACCGGCGGGCGCGGCGGAGGCGATGGCATTCGCGCTGATGGGCCGCAACGCGCTGCTCGGCCTGCCCAACCACCTGCCGCGCTGCACCGGTGCGACCCGCGCCGCCGTGCTGGGCGTGATCGCCCCGGGGCGATCGGGCGCGATTCGACCCTAGGGGTCCGGCCGAACTTCTAGAGATCCACCACCAGCCCGTCGTCCGCCGTCTCGAACTCACAGGCGTCGCGGTAGTCGACCATCTCCTCGCCGAGGTGCGTGAGGATCATGCGACCGCAGTGGAACTCGTCGCGGTGCTCGACGAGCTGCGCGTGGGTGAGGTGCAGACCAAAGCCCTCGCCGCCGTGATACGTGCACTCGCTCACGAACAGGTTCGCCTCGCCGACCTCGCGCGGAAGGTCGTCGAACCACCCGGTGTCGCCCGAGTAGGCGACTTTCAGTGGACCGGCGTCGACGATCAGACCGTGTGGGAAGGTGTGGGGCGAGTGGCGCGTCTCGAACGCGCGCACGGCGACGGGTCCGACCTCGGCCGCGGTGCTCAGGGAGTACTCCACGAACGAGATCGGGAACGACCACTCCTGCTCCTCGAGCGAGTAGCCCATTGCTCTCGCGAGACGCCGCACGCGCTCTTCGACCCCCGGTGGGCCGGCGATGCGCAGCGAGTCCCTGCGGGCGTCCGCGTAGAGCATCGCGAGCAGGATCGTCGGGATGCCGCCGTAGTGGTCGCCGTGGAAGTGCGACACGAGGATGCTGTCGATTTCATTGCGATCGATCCCGACCTCGGCGAGGCCCGTCGCCGTGGTCATGCCGCAGTCGAGCATTACGCCGCCGCCGGGCGCGCGCAGCAGGATCGCGCTCTGCCGGCGACCGCCCGCCCCGAAGGCGTCGCTCGTTCCGATGAAGACCAGCTCACTCATCGGCGTCCGCCCCGGATGCGGGGGGGGAGGCAGGTATGGAATGCGCCTCCGGCGAAGACGCCGTCCGCAGCGGGGAGCGCGGGAACCTGTTCGCCATCCCAGATCACGGTGCGTCTGAGGCTAGCCCCGCGGGCGATCGTCGCGCCAGCACCCACCACGACATCGCCCGTGAATCGGACCCCGCGCTGCTCCGCGACGGCTTCGACGTCGAGATAGGAGAGCGGACGCGGGGTCAGGTTTGCCTCGAGGTACTCGGCGGGTGTGCCCACGGGTACCCACACGCAGGTATCTCGTGTCGCGACCTCGCCGCGGACGTCGCGCTCGCCCGCTTCGACGCGAGGGATCAGCCAGTGATCGAGGTGACTGAAGACCTCGCGGTCCGGCAGCCAGTCGAAGGCGCGCGGCGCGATGGCGTTCACCCAGGTGTAGAGGCCCGAACGGACTTCGCCGCCGAGATCGAAGCGGTTCGCCACCCGCCGCACGCTGCCCTCGGCATCGACGCCGATCGGGCCAAAGGCCGCGGCGCGCGGATCGTCGAGCAGCTGGAGAGTAGCGGCGTCGCCGCGCGAGCGGTGCTTCGCGATGAATGCCGTCAGATCCAGGTCGAGCACCTGGTCTCCACCGATGATGATCGACGGATCGCTCTCGCGCAGGAACGCGGCCACGCGACGGATACCGCCCCCCGTACCGAGTAGTTCATCTTCCACCGAAAAGTGCAGTTCGACGCCGTCCGGGCAGCTGCCGCGGGCAGCCTCGATGAGATGGTCGCTGAGGTGGTGGGTGTTGACGATGACCTCGGTCACACCGTGGCGAGCGAGCAGCGCGAGCTGATAGCCCACCAGCGGGATTCCGCGAACCGGAAGCGCGGGCTTCGGGCACAGATTCGTGAGCGGGCGCAGCCGCGTCCCCAGGCCCGCGCCGACCACCATGCCCCTCACGCGGACG
>SPKZ01018541.1_pt1 | contig 10353 bp, 7 predicted proteins | sample 2456571 | NCBI WGS metagenome assembly SPKZ01 (sample SAMN11192286, study PRJNA482655) | marine metagenome | biome: ENVO:00000447; feature: ENVO:00000244|ENVO:00000211|ENVO:00000569|ENVO:00002023; material: ENVO:00002151; isolation source: ocean water from marine abyssalpelagic zone ...
AACAACGGATGCGTTCTTCACAATATTGGCCTATCAAACGGAAGAGATACTCGTGTAAGCCCATACCGTAAAGCGTGGAAGTTGTTTAAGAAGTTCGACATAATTCACCTGCATCAGTTTCATCCACTCATTGCCAATTTGGCCACAAAATCACCGGCAAAAGTGCTCTTTACAGAACATGGAAACTTTGGATTTGGTAGAGAAATCAGATTTTCAGATAAGATCAATTCGAGATTTAAAAAGATTTTTCTCAATAGCCGCGTTGATTTTATTTCGTTCAATTCTAATTTCACAAAGAGAACATCAATCGAATTATTTGGCTTAGAGAAAACAAAGTATGATGTAGTGTACAATGGCATTTCACAAAATCATTCAGAAGAAAATAGAGGACAAGTAGATCCTGGAATTTATAAGAAGATTGAAAATAAATTTGTAATAGGTACAAGTTCCCGATTTGCGGGGTTTAAACGAATCGACAGATTAATTGATGGCTTTCATAAATGCGGTCGTTTCGACGAATCCGTGTTACTACTTGTTGGAGATGGTATATTGATAGACAACTTAAAAGAGCAAGTAATCAATTTGGAAATTGAAAATCAAGTGATCTTTGCAGGGTATAAAGAAAATATTTCCGCCTATCAAAACGTCATGGATCTTTGTGTTTTCCCGTCCGAAAGAGAACCATTTGGATTAGTTGCAGTCGAAGCCTTATCATTGGGTAAGCCAGCAATTATTTTTTCTGATGGTGGTGGATTAAAGGAAATTGTTTCGCCAGTTGAACCAAAAGATGTAGTGGATAACATTGATGAACTCTCTCAAAGATTAGCGTATTATTTTGAGAATCGTTCGGAGATTTTAAACCATGTAGACGCTAGAAAAACAAGAGCAGCCTTTTTTAATATTGAAAAAATGGAGAAGGAATTTCAAATGATTTACCAATCTTTGATGTAATGTGCGGAATTAACGGTGTTTATAATTTCAGGGGCGGTTCACTTCAAAATGGAATCAGCTTAGTAAAAGCGATGAATGCATCAATTGAGCATCGTGGACCCGACGATACAGGCACTTGGAAATCGGAAAATGAACAGGTTTTTTTAGGCCATCAACGTTTAAGTATTATCGATTTAACTGCAAGCGGACACCAACCAATGATTGGTCCGCAAGGGCAAGCGATGGTATTTAATGGCGAGATTTATAATCACAATGAATTAAGAACTCAGTTTGATTATTCTGGTTTTGATGGAACTTCCGATAGCGAATTGTTGCTTAGGCATTACGACAACAAAGGCACAAGCTGCCTTGATGATTTCAATGGTATGTTTGCCATCGCGATTTGGGACAAACAGAAAGAAGAACTGTTTTTAGCCAGAGATCGAATAGGATTAAAACCTCTTTATTACATTGAAAGTGAAGGACGTTTTGCCTTTTCGTCAGAGATAAAAGCATTGCTCACACTTCCGTGGGTAACGGCGGAACTAGACAATGAAGCGCTCTATCATTTTTTAACATACAACATGTTGCCTGCGCCGTTAACAATGTTTAAGGGTATTAAGAAATTTGATCCTGGCCATAGCATGATTGTGAATAGAAATGGAATTGCGTCCTATGGTCCGTATTGGCAAGTAGGACAAACAAAACAGGAAATTCGCAATGAGAAAGATTGGGAAGAAGCGATAGCCGAACAGATAAAATCGGCTGTTAAATACCGTCTTGAAAGCGATGTTCCCATTGGTGCTTTTTTAAGCGGAGGCGTAGACTCTAGTGCTGTTGTTGCCCATGTAGCGGAAAACGCCGACAGAAAAATAAAGACTTATTCGATCGGTTTCGAAGGTCAACCAGCCTACGATGAATTAAGTGAAGCAAGGGAGGTGGCCAATAAATACAAGACAGAACACTTTGAGAAAATTGTTACCAAAGAAGACATTCGAGAACTTTTACCAACCATTGTCAATATTTTCGACGAGCCATTGGCTGATACTACAGCAGTTCCCATTTATTTTTTATCTCAATTAGCAAAAGAAAACGATACCAAAGTTGTTCTTACAGGAGATGGTCCCGATGAACTATTTGCAGGTTATTCTAACTGGCAGAGATATATTAAACTCCATAAAAAGTTCGAAAATTATTCTAAACTACCGTCAATTGCCAAAAAGGGAGTATCGACATTAATGGGTGCGTACAATTCGATGACACCTACTTACGACATGCTAGTAAGAGCTGAAAATAATGAAGAATTTTTTTGGGGAGGGGCAAGTGGAATAAAGGAGAGCACAAAAAAACAGTTTCTGCATCCCGATTTTATGAGTGGTTTAGGAAAGGTAAACTCACATGATATCATAGCAGGGTTTAAAAGTGATTATGGAAAGGAATTTGATTCATCTACGGATTATGTGAATTGGATGTGTTATTTGGGTTTGAAATTCATCATCCCAAATAAATACCTCCACCGTGCAGATAGACTTGGAATGGCAAATTCAATAGAAATTAGAGCGCCATTTATGGATCATAACTTTGTAGAATTGGCACTTTCTGTTCCTGGTAACTTAAAAGTTAAAGACGGCATTGCGAAAAATATATTTAAGAAATCGTTAGAACCAACACTGTCTAAAGAGATCCTTCACCGAAAAAAAATGGGATTTTGTGTTCCTATTAATGAATGGGGCACCGATGTAATGACAGATTATGTGCAAACCAATATAAAATCCTTTTCTTCGGAAAGGGGGATTTTTAAGAATGAGCAAATCGATCTATTATTAAAGGGAGCCGCTAAGCAGCAAAAGCACATGACCAATAGGCTGTGGAATGTTTATTTTATTATGAACTGGATCGATAAATGGCTTTAAAGGCAAGGGACAATGAACATTAAGAAAGTTATATTAGTCACCAATATCCCAAATCAATATCGGATTCCTTTATTCAACGAGTTGAACATTCAGTTGAAAGAACGCGGCGTTTCATTTTTGGTTTTGTTTGGTGCACTGAGTTCCACTAGAAGAAAATCCATCATCGACATGAATGATTGCTTGTTCAATTACCGAATCTTATCTGGATTAAAAATTGGCGCGAACAAAAACAAGCACACTTATTTAACTTTTGGCGGTTTGTTGAACATAGTAAGAAAAGAACAGCCAGATGTGCTTATTAGCAGCGGATTTGCATTGTGTACCATTAAGGCATGCCTCAATAAAATGTTTGGTGGGTGCAGCTATTTTATATGGACAGGAAGTACTAATAAAAAAGGATTTAGTGATTCGTTTTGGAGAAGTTTGAAGCGGAAAATATTAGTGGCCAAGGCAAAAGGAATAGTTGTTTACAGTTCTCAGGCCGCAGAATATATGAGAAGTCTTGGTGCGGAGAATCCTAGAGTTGCTATTAACACCGTAGACACGGAGTTTTTCCGAATAAAAACAGAGGAGGATAGAAGCAAGCTTGTTAAAGATGGGAAAATTCATTTGCTCTCCATTGGCTATTTGGCTGAAAAAAAGAATCCAATTGATCTGTTAAAAATAATGACCATTATTAAAACACATCGAAACGACGTTGTATTAGATCTTGTTGGGGATGGTGATGAACGTGGAAATTTGGAAAACTATATTAGCGAAAATCAACTTGAAAATCAGGTGATCTTTCATGGGTTCCGTCAAAAAGATGAATTACCCAAATATTTATCTGGTGCCAACTTATTTCTTTTTCAAACAGGCTATGATATTTGGGGACTTGTGCTTAATGAAGCCATGGCGAGTGGCTTGCCATGCTTGTCGTCTCAAAATGCTGGGTCGTCTCACGATTTAATTGTTGAGGGAGAAACAGGTTTTATGGTAGACTTTAGCAAACATGAAAAAATTGCGCTTCAAATTCTAGATCTCTTAAATGATGAAAATCGCCTTAAGGAAATTGGAGAGGCAGCTGGAAAATATATTCAAGAAAACGTCAGTTTAAAAGTTAGTGCATCAGGGTTTATCCGCGAAATAGAGAAGCTATAGACGGATCGGCAACTCTAAACTTACTTAGCACGTCATCTAGTCCTGATTCACATTAGCGAACATGGAAGCAGGATCACTCCAGCCGAAGGACACTTGCCCTCGGGCTCCTAGTGTCTCTAAAGCACCAACTTAAAAAGATGATGATCTTCCTTCATTAGAGCACTTTCAATCACCTCTTTTTCTTAATTTCACAGTTCTATTACCTTCGCATGAACAGAAATACAAACACAACTAATAATTCCATTAACAACATCAAATTCAGTAAAAATTGAAGTTCAAAGAATGGAAATATTGGTTCTCAAAAACGCCATGGGTACTAAAGTGGTTCTTAATATTAATATTAATTAGGCCTTTTGTTGATTCCTTTTTTTGGCTTAAAGAAATCTCCATATTTATTTCACCACTGTATATTATCGGGGTACTAGTTCCTATACTTTCCTTTGTGAGTATAGTAAGTAACTGGAAGGTTAAACGAATGTCCACATCCACCGATATCTTCTTTTTTGGTTTTACCATAATAGCAATTGCGAACATAGTAATGATGTTACTTATGTTTTTTACCGTTCGCTGGTTCGGTGAATTTCTGAAAACTGTTACACCATTATTCCTATTTCTATACTTAAGACAAATTATTCGCAATAAAAGGGACTTCCAAGGCATCATGCAAACATTTTTATATAGTTGTTCATTTCCTTTGGCGATGTTGTTATATGAACTGATATTCGGACCAATTTATGGAGGGGATATGCTTACAGAACAGCGTGGAGGAGGAGTTCGGTATAGTGGAGCCTATGCGGATATGATGGGCTATGCGGTGTATATATTTGGCGGGTTACTAATAGGTGGCTACTTGTATATTGCTGGCCGAAAAACCAGAAAGAATATTATAATAAGCTCAAAATTAATGTTTGGCATCGCGTTAGTGGGTTTTGTTGGCGCCTACGCTATAAAACATGTAGCTACATGGGGAGTAATCCTCGCCTTGGTAGGCCTTTTTGTTTTATTTACGCTTACCAGTAGGCGTTCTATTGTTTTTGGACTAATAATAATAATGGTTGGCTTATTTGCCGCTCCTTTAGTATATGAGAAATCGATTGCACCGCTAATCTCAAAAGAAATTGCCGTAGTTGAAGGTGAGAAAAGTGTTGATCGCTCCTTTAACGGGAGAATGTCGCGATGGAAAATTTACTTTGCAGAATGGGAAAAAATGCCTTTGTACGCCAATGTTTTTGGGGCTTCTTTGTCGGGAGAGGAAATTGCTTTACCCATGAGCAGTGGTTTAATGCATAGCGACTATGTTCGGAATTTATTTATGACGGGCATTGTCGGTTTAATTTTTTACCTCTTGTTTTTATTTAGCATAATGTATCGGCAAAAGATTTTAGCCAAACCCGAAAAGTTTCTTCTTTTGGGTACAGTAGGTGGAATAATGCTTTATTCCGTAACCACTAATCCGCAATTGTACCCTTCGTTGTGTTACCTTACACTCCCCGTGTTTGCGTATGTTTGCTTGCCCAATAAAGTGTTAACATCGGGAGATTAATGAAGCAGAAAATCGTCATTCTTGGTAAGCTACCACCACCTTATATGGGTCCGGCCATAGCCACAAAAATCATATTAAACTCAAGTCTTAGCGAGCATTTCGAATTAATTCACCTAGATACCAAACTTAACGAAACCGTTGCTACCATTGGAAGTGCCAGTTGGAGTAAGTTGTCTAGGACATTCAGTTTGTACAGTCGATATCGAAAATTGATAAAGAAACACAAACCCGAATTGGTGTTAATTCCAATTAGTCAAACAACAATGGGGTTTATAAAAGACTCATTTTTTATATTGATTGCGAGTTTAAGTGGAAGAAAAGTATTATTGCATTTGCGCGGAAGTAACTTTTTGAATTGGATGAATTCCGCTAATGGCATGGCAAAAAAATATGTCAGATTTGTTCTGAGCAAAAGCGACGGAATGATTGTTCTTGGAGAGAAACTACGTTATTTATTCCAAGATTATTATCCCGATAATCAAATCTATGTTGTGCCAAACGGAGCCAATTATTCTTACTCAAAACCTACGGATAGATCCGATAAAATTCAAATTTTGTATTTGGCCAACTTGCTTAAATCTAAAGGAATTGAAGATGTTTTAGAAGCAATTGATTTGTTGAAGCAAAACAGTGAAGTGCAATTTGAGTTTCATGCTGCTGGCTCATGGCGAGATCCCGAATTTGAGAAAATGTGCAAGGGTTTTTGTGAGACGAATAACCTTCCCGTAATTTTTCATGAACCTATTTCGGGAAAGGAAAAAGATGAAATGTTTGTTAATTCAGATGTGTTTGTTTTTACGCCTAACGAGCCTGAAGGGCATCCTTGGGTATTGGTTGAGGCCATGGCAGCCGGATTACCTGTGATTTCGACAGATCAAGGAGCAATTACAGAGTCTGTAATACACGATAAAAATGGATTTATAGTCGAGTCACATTCGCCTCACGAAATCGCGAAAAGATTGGGTGAACTAATAAAAAGTGTTGAATTAAGAGAGCAAATGAAACGAGAAGCACTTCGTCATTATCAAGATAATTTTACAGAAGAAAAGATGGTGGCGAATTTGAAAAATACGATTCAGAGCGTCTTGAATAGTACAGTTGCGTCGTTGTAGCCCTTCCCATCCGGCACGTCATCCTTGTAAGTGTTAGGGTATTACTAGTTCGTAATAATGTTGACACATTAAACTAAAAGTTAAAATAAAGACGAATACAGTTGCTCCCCTGCAAGGACTATTACGCAGTAATACCCTGTCCAAACGTAGAGTGCTTTGCAACGTAATGATACGGACTGAGGGGTCTGAAGAAAATAATTTTTTATTTAGGCCTAAATTTTCTGTTTTCACAAATAAATGTCTGCTTTGTCCAAAGAAACGCGTTTACCAGCATAACGCTCCGTTTTGTAAGGTAATCCTCGTTAATCAAGCCTTCAATCGAGCAACCGTAATAAATAAATTGTCTGAAAACTGCGGCATTCCTATCGAACGGAAAAAGGGAGAAACAATAGCAGTAGGCGCAAAGTATCGACTTTCTATAATTGTAAAGCCCAAATTTGAGAGTAACGCTTCGAACGGAATTCGCTTATATACATATTTAACAATCCCATAATAAGCAGGTTTTTTAATGAGCTTAAAAGAGATGGGTTCTAATCGGCGGTACAAACTTTGTTTATTGGGCATAGATATTATCAGCGTACCATCTTTATTCATTAAAGCAGAAAGCGTTGAAAGAACCCTTTCTATATCATCCACATATTCCAAAACACTCGAACAAATAACAAGGTCGGCCTTCTCAGACGTTTCTATAGTGTCTGTATTTAAATCACATTGCACAAAATCAACATTGTTTAATTGGGCTTCTTTTACCTTTTCTTGGCTGATTGTTAGCATTTTATCGCTGCCTTCAATAGCTACTACCTGTTTGTTTCTACTTGCTATAGGAAGTATTAGAGCTCCGCTTCCACAGCCAACATCAAAAGCTGTAAAGTTTGAATTGCTGTATTTGTCCAACAGGTTATTCCATACATTTAGTCGCTCTTTAAACCCGTCTTTTTCGTGATAATATTGATCGAATGTTGTAGCTATTCTTGAGTGCCATTCTATAGCGTTTTCTTTATCAACTTCTTTAGACAACATTTCTTTTTGTGGATGGATCGTATGGTTTTACAATCCTAAAGGTAGTTTTTCGAATTGAATAATTATCTCAGAAATCGTGTGTACCACAAAACATTATAATTTAATAAGCAGTATCTTCGAATTTGATGGAACAACTCACACAGAACCTTAAAGATGGCTTCATGCAATTGCTTGAAGTGCCTTTTCCTGCACTCAATAAAGGGTGCGTTTTGGTACGAAATCATTTCTCTGTAATTAGCGCTGGCACTGAAGGTAAAACAGTGAAAGATGCTCGTTTGGGGTATGTAGGTAAGGCCAGAGCAAGAAAAGAAGAGGTTAGAAAAGTGGTTGAAGCAGCCAAAACTCATGGCTTGATGAAAACCTACGACATGGTGATGAACAAGCTAGAAGCACCTACTGCTTTGGGCTACAGTTGTGCTGGCGAAGTTATAGCAGTTGCCGAAGATGTTACAGAATTTAAAGTTGGCGATCTTGTTTCATGTGGAGGCAATTCTGCTGTACATGCAGAAGTGGTTGCTGTTCCGAAAAAATTATGTGCCAAAATTCCAAATGATATTGAAATAAATCAAGCTGCGTTTGCAACGCTAGGTGCTATTTCTTTACAAGGAATAAGGCAAGCTGATTTGAGGTTGGGCGAAAACTGCGTTGTAATTGGCCTTGGAATAATTGGTCAGCTTACCTTGCAAATGTTAAAGGCAGGTGGAATAAAAGGAGTTGGAATTGACATCGATGCCAATCAGGTTACACTTGCTAAGGAGACCAATGGAGGTCTTGCATTTTTAAGAGATGAAGCTGATTTAGAAAAAATCATTCAGGAATTAACCAATGGTTTTGGAGCGGATGCGGTTATCATTACTGCTGGTTCGTCTTCACTCGACCCAATTGACTTAGCTGGTAGTTTGGCTAGGGTTAAAGGTAAAGTTGTAGTGGTTGGAGCAGTACCAACAGGTTTTAGTCGCAAAAATTATTACAAGAAAGAATTAGATCTCAAGATGTCATATTCCTATGGTCCTGGTCGTGGAGATGCCGACTATGAAGAAAAGGGAATCGATTACCCTATAGGGTATGTGCGCTGGACAGAGAACCGAAACATGGGTGCATTTCTTGAGTTTTTGAAAAATGGTCAAGTAGATTTAGCTCCATTTATTTCACATAACTTGTCATTTGAAAAAGCGCAGGAAGCCTATCAAATGATCGTTGATAAAAGCGAACCATTTTCTGGAATTGTACTAGCGTATGATTTAGAAAAAGAAGTAAGTCCAATTATCAAATTGGCAGAAAGAAAAATGATTTCGGGCAAACTTAATGTCGGTTTTATTGGCGCCGGTTCATTCGCTCAAAATTTTTTGTTGCCCGCGCTTAAAGGGAAATCGAACTTAATTAACGTTGCTACCTCAAGGGCCAATACCGCGCGAAATATCGCCGATAAGTTTGGCTTTCAAAATTGCACCACCAATGGTTCGGAAATAAGTGTAAGCACTGAAATTAATACGGTGTTTATTGCAACACGACACAACTTGCATGCAAAGTATATTATCGAAGCACTTGAAGCGAGCAAAAATATTTTTGTTGAGAAACCATTGTGCTTAAAACTCTCCGATTTAAGCCTCATTCAAAAAGCGTACGAAATAAGTAACGGCAGTTTAACCCTTGGGTTTAACCGGCGTTTTGCACCACAAATTGTAAAGATCAAATCGGAATTTGATAATACGCTTCCGATGGCAATTAATTATCGAATTAATGCTGGTGTGGTGCCGCCAGACCATTGGGTACACGATGCTGAAGTAGGTGGAGGACGAATTATTGGCGAAGCCTGTCACTTTATAGATTTGTGCATGTTTCTGGCTGGGAGCCCGATTGTCTCGGTGTCTGCTACTGCGCTAAATACTACTTCAAATAACAACGACACATTTGTTGCCAATTTATCTTTTGAGAACGGTAGTGTTGCTACGGTGAGTTATTTTTCTAATGGCAGCAAAAAGCTGAGTAAAGAATCGTTGGAAGTGTTTTGTGGTGAGCGCACTGCTACAATCGACGATTTTAAGAGCATGACCATGTACGATTCAGGCGTTAAGAATAACAAATTGTCGTCTCAAGATAAAGGACATGCAAATGAAGTGGCGATGTTTTTAAAAGCTGTTAAGTCGGGTAATAAGGAGATCATTCCTTTTTCTGAGGCATACATTAGTACATTGGCCACATTCAAAATAATTGAGTCTATCCAAAATAATGGTGCTCTGATTGAAGTAAAAGATAACTCGTATCTCGGGCAGGATTAAATGGCACCAGCATTCGACAATATTAAAAAGGCTAGAGCGTCGGTAGAAGCTTATGTTGAAAACGAAAACTTTAAAGGATACGATCCCTATGACACTCTTAATTCTACGCTTCCTTTTAATTGGCTCGGCAAATGGGGCCCCGTTTTGGCCATTCAATTTCAAAAGAGAAACCCGTTAAATATTCGTCCAGCAATCGGAATAAAAAAGGAGCACAATCCAAAAGCAATTGGTTTGTTTCTGCACGCTTATAGCATAAAATATTTGAAGGACCCCAACGCGAATATATTAAACAACATGCGTTTTATGTTTCGTTGGCTTAAAGAAAATAGAAATCAAGACTACACTGGTTATTGTTGGGGGTATAATTTTGGTTGGGCAAGTCCTGATAAATTTCTTCCCGCAAATTCTCCAACCAT
>SPKZ01007057.1_pt1 | contig 10352 bp, 6 predicted proteins | sample 2456571 | NCBI WGS metagenome assembly SPKZ01 (sample SAMN11192286, study PRJNA482655) | marine metagenome | biome: ENVO:00000447; feature: ENVO:00000244|ENVO:00000211|ENVO:00000569|ENVO:00002023; material: ENVO:00002151; isolation source: ocean water from marine abyssalpelagic zone ...
CCGAGCGTGATCTCGATCTTGCCGCGCATCGCGGCGATCTCGGTCCGCGCCTCCCAGAGCGGCTTGCCAACCTCGCGCGCGATCGTGCGCGCGAGCAGTTCGGCGGCGTCCTCGATGGCGTCGCCGAGCTTTCGCAGGCACGCGGCGCGCGCGTCGATCGAAGTGTCACGCCAGGCGGGGTAGGCAGTCTGCGCCGCCCCGATCGCATGATCCACGGCCGACGCTGCGAATGGAAACACCGGGCCGACGTGATCCAGGTCTCCCGGGTCCTCGAAGCGAAGTTCTCCCGAGGGTTCGTCGGGGAGCACGAAGCGCCCCGCGATAAAGTCTCCCTGCGCCTTCGAGTCGGGTTCGCTCATGCGGGCCTCCCCTGCCGGCGACGCGGAGGCAGTGGCGCGACGTCGACTTCGTCGCCGGGCTTGATGCCGAGCAGGTCACGGCAGCCCGCTTCTACTCTGGCGCTGCCGTTGCTTCGTTCGACCAGCGCCGCGCATGCGCGGAACTCCGTGCCTCTTCCGATCGAGACGATCGAAGGCCGCGCTTCTTCTCCGGTTTCGTCGTCCGACACGAACACGTGTACGGTCTCGCGAATCGGGATCACCTCGCCCGTCAGGGCTGCATAGAAGGGGCCGGCGTCGAAGGGGTCGATCTGGCCGTTCCAGTGGAAGCCCGCGCGCTCGAGCAGGCTCACCGCCGGCTTTGCCTCAGGGTGTACCTCGCCGAGCTTCTCGAGCACCGAGTCTTCGAGCAGAGAGGCGTAGAAGGTCGCCTCGGGAAACAGGTCGAGAATGAAGTCCTTCTCGGTGACACTGCGGCGGTCCGCTTCGTCGTAGCTCATGCCCGTAAAGCGGTGCCCGAATGCTTCCCAGAACGCACTTCGCCCTTCCTCGTCGATGGCGGCGCGCATCTCGGCCAGGAGTTCTCGTTCGAAGCGGTCCGGGTGGAGGCCGATGAAGACGAGGCGGCCCCAGGAGAGCAGTCGGCCCGGCCAGCCGGGGGCGCGTCGCTGGTCGGGTCGCAGAATCAGGGCGCCGATCTCGGTGGGCCCGTCGAGCCGCCGGCCGAGTCGGAGCGTGAGATGCGTACGGTGTACGCCCACGGAGCGCGAGTAGCGTTCCTCGCGACCCACCCGCAGGAACAGGTGCGGCATCTCGCGGGTGCCGTGCTTCGACAGGATGGCGCTGGTCCCGACGACCTCGCCGACCGTGTTCTCGAGCACGAACTGGTATTCGCGCGATTCGTCGGGGGGACCGGCTTCGGCGAACGACCACTCCGAACGCCGCAGGCGCCCCGCCAGGAACTCCCGGTCGGCCGGCAGGTTCGGGCTGTCGAGGTGACGGGCGAGTTCGAAGACGGGCTCGAGGTCGGCCGGGCCCGCAGGTCTCATGCAGAACATGCCAGCTTCTCCGATTCGCGCTCGCCACTGCAGAGCGCATTGATCGCGTGTGTGTAGAGTTTGACCGCACCGAACAGTTCGGAAATGCGCGTGTACTCGTTCGGCCGGTGCACGTTCCCGACAGAGGGACCCGGTCCCACGATCACGGTTTCGATCCCGGCGCCCGCGAGAACGCCCGCCTCGGTGCAGGTCGCCTTGGTCGCGACGCGCTGCTCGAATCCGGCCGCGACCTGTGCTTCGCAGATGGTGCGGACCAGCCTGGAATCTGCCGAGGTCGAGAGCGGTGGGTTGTGGCGATCGAGTCGAAGCTCGGTGGTCTCGGTCAGGGGCGCGAGAAGTTGCGGTGCACGCAGGGCCGGAATCGGGCGTATGTCGAGCGTCACGATGGCCGTGCCGTCCTGGAGCCGAATTCGGCCGAGGTTCGAGACCGTGTGATCGGGGTCGAAGTCCGGATCGCGAACTTCTGCGGCGGATGCGACCCTGGCGCCCCAGGCGCGCCAGAAGTCGAGCAGGGGCGCCGGATCGAAGACCGTGCGCGCCTTGTCGCCGCCGGTGACAGCACCGCGGCGTGTGAGTTGGAGCCGGCAGTGATCGGGTACGACGTTGGTCTGGGTGCCGCCTTCGATGGCCACCAATCCCCGAACGTCGTCGCGCCCGAGCCGCGCGAGCGCCGCCTCGATTGCGTTCTGCCCGAGTGCAGGGGTCGAGGAGTGTGCTGCGGCTCCGGTGAAGTCCTCGGTCTCGGCGAGCCCGGACAGCTGCCCGAGTTCGGGCAGTGGAATCCGGGCCTCATAGACCGCATAGCCCTTGTGCGCCCGCACGCAGGCCAGTTCGGAGGGCTCGCCCACGAGTGCGTAGCGGAATCCGCGCGTCTCTCCCGATTCGACCAGGTGGCGGGCCCCGCGGAGTCCGATTTCCTCGGCAAAGGTTCCGACCAACCGCAGCGGGTACCGGAGCCGGGTCGCATCCACCTCAGCAATCGCGGCGAGCTTGCACAAGAAGTCGAGCTTGGCATCGGCCGAGCCCAGGCCGTAGAGTCGGTCTCCGTCCCGGGTCGGGCGGAACGGGTCCTGGCCGGTCGCCGTCCATGCCTCCGGGCTGCCCGGAGGCACGGTGTCGAGGTGGGTGAGCAACAACAGACCCTGGTCCGCTTCACTGCCGGAGGGCTGCGGTGGTACGAGATCCGCGATCACGTTGTAGTGCGGAGCGCCGTCGATCTTGCGGGTCTGCAGCCGGGGCTCGAGTCCAATCTCGCGAATCAGTTCGCATGCGAGCGTGGCGATGGCGCAGTTGCCATCCGCCGAGACGGACCGGGTCGCCACGAAGCGCTCGGCCAGCGCGAGCAGGTCCAGCTTCGGGCTCGGCTCGGTGATGGGCGGACCTCCGCGCAGTCCGGGATCCGGGTCCCGTGGTTGAACTCGGTCTCTACTCCTTAGACCTTGAGACGAACGGGGAATTCGTCATCCCTGGTCGGACTCCTGGCGACAGCAAGGACAGAGTTCCCGCAGTCGCTCGAAAGTGAAGAGCCCCGTATCGTGCCCGTCGGTCCAGGTGATCTGGAGCGCGTAGCGGCCCACCGGTTCGATGCGGACCGGCCGGACGTCGGCCGGGACCTCGGACGGATCCAGCATCGGTCGCCCTGTCATCTCTTCGATACAGCGTGCGCACGGGCAAGCGAGCCGCAGGCCACGGACCGGATACAGGCTCTCGTGCCCGTCTCTCCAGCGGATCCGGAGCCTGTCGGGGCCCGCCTGCTCGATGCCGGCCGGGATCGTGACCTCGTCCACTCGGCCAGGGTAGCTCAGCCGACCGTGCGGGCCTTGGTGCTACGATTCGCCTCACGCGCAGGAAAGGAGTTCCATGGCGGACACGGAAGCAGTGGCGATCCTGGGGGGAACCGGAGACCAGGGACTGGGCCTCGCGTATCGCTTTGCGGAGGCGGGTCGGACGCTTCGAATCGGGAGTCGCAAGCAGGAGCGTGCACTCGCGGCGGCCGACGAGATTCGCGGCCGCTTCGCGGGCGCGGACGTGGTGGGGCTCGAGAACGCCGAGGCCGTGCGCGCGGTTGCGGGCCGGATCGTGATCCTCTCGGTCCCGTTCGAGCACACCGTCTCGACCCTGGCTTCGATCCGGGACGCGCTCGAGCCCGGGAGCCTGCTGGTGTCGATGGGGGTTCCGCTTGCAACCGCGATCGGAGACGTGGCTGCGCGTACCGTGGGTGTGTCACAAGGCTCGGTCGCCGAACTCTGCCGCGACCTCGTACCCCCCGGGGTAGAGGTCGTCTCAGCGTTTCAGAACGTCTCTGCGCACCGGCTCCTGGCACACGGTGAGCCCGTGGAGTGCGACGTGGTCGTGTCCGGCACGAAGACGGCGCGCGAGCGCGTCTACCCGCTCTGCGAAGAGATCCCGGGCGTTCGAGCAATCAACGGCGGTCCGCTCTACAACGCGCGCTATGTCGAACAGTGGACCGCGTTCCTGATCGGCGTCAATGTCCGCTACCAGGTTCGCGAAGGCACGGGCTTCCGCATCACCCACATCTAGTGCGCGCGCTGGTTGGTCGCGGCGCTCGCCCCGCCTAGACCTCGAGCCCCACCTGGCGCATCAGCGCCAGTGCGTTGCTGTGCTGGACCACGCCCTCGTGCAGTTCGTAGTCGAAGCGGATCTCGCCGTCCTCCAGGCGGTCCTCGAAGTGGACGTTGCGCGCGCGGGCTCCGAGATCGTCCGCGATCGCGCAGAGCGACAGGTCGTGGGTCGTGACGAGCCCGATCGCACCGCGCTCGATCAGCCGCTCGATCAGGGCCGCTGCGCCGATGCGCCGGTCGTGAGAGTTGGTGCCGGCCAGGATCTCGTCGAGCAGGAACAGCACCGGGGCGCCCGCTCCCTCGGCGCGCTCCACCAGCGCCATGATCTGGCGCAGCCGCGTGATTTCGGCGAAGAAGCCGGACTTGCCGTCCTGAAGCGAGTCCTGGACGTGGATCGAAGAGCCGAGCGCGAGCGGCGAGAGCCGCAAATTGCGCGCCCGGACCGGGGCGCCCGCAAACGCGAGCACTGCGTTGGTGCCCACCGTTCGGAGCAGCGTGCTCTTGCCCGACATGTTGGAGCCACTCACCACCCAGAGCCCGGCTTCGAGTCCGAGATCGACGTCGTTTCTGACCGCCGTGTTCGGGTCGAGCAGCGGATGCGCGAGTTCTCGTCCCGCGAACAGCGGTCCGGTCTCGACGAGTTCCGGAAACACGTCGTCCGGGTGTTCGTAGGCGTAGCCGGCCAGGTCGCAGAGCGCCTCGATCTCGCCCAGGCTCTCGATCCAGCGTTCGAGCCCGGGGCCCGAGCGCAACCTCCAGGCCTCGATCGCGAGCGAGACCTGGGTCGCGAACAGGATGAGCGGTGCCAGCGGCGCGAAGAACTGGTTTCGGCGGGCGTCGAGCAGTTCCACGCGCCGTCTGAGGCGCCTGATCTCGCGCGACGGGGATGCGCCCCTCGTGTCGAGCTGTGCACGCAGCTCGCGAAGCCGGGCGCATTCGAAGCGCTCGCGTTCGATGCGCTCGAGCAGGCGCCCAAACACGATCAGGGCGCGCGCCGGTCCCTCGACCCCGTCGGCAATTGCGCGCACGCGGCGCCGCAGGACGGCTCCGAACACGAGTGCCACGCTCCCGGAGATGAGCACGGCCCCCGCTCCCGAGTCGGCCAGGAACATCGCCCCGAGGCTCGAGACCAGGGCGGCGCCCAGCACCGCCGCGGATACCCGGAGCAGCACCGGGGCGGAGCCCGGTGCCCCGCCCCAGGCGGCCAGCGCGCGGCTGTCGACGCGGCTTCGGACCTCGGACCCGGCGACGAACAAGTCCTCGCGCAGGTCAACCCGGTCCTGCAGTTCCTGGACTGCGAACTGCCGGGCTCGCACGGTCGCGGGGAGTCGCGCTGCGTGGCCCCGATCGCCCGCCAGCCAGTCGGCCAGGATTTCCTCTCCCGCGACCGTCTGTGCCTGCGAGAGCAGCTCGTAGAGCGAGCCGCGACCGAACAGGTCGAGCGCTCTCGCATACGGATGATCGGGATCCAGGAACGCGAGGCCGTCGCGCCCCTGCCCTGCGAAGCGCAGTTCGAGTCTCGCCAGGCCGCGTTCGTAGAAGGTGACCGCGCGGTCGGCTCGGGCGCGGCGTCTGCGCACGCCGTCATGCGCCATCACCAGCGCCAGGAACGCGGCTGCAGGCAGTAGCAGCGTGGCCGCAGCGACGGGCTCGAGCGCGTAGACCGCACCGGCATTGACCACGCCCACCGCGAACACCGCGAGCCGCGCGCGCTGGGTGAGCCGTTCCCTCCGTGCCTGGTGGGCCGCTTCTCGGACGCGCGCGCGATGACGTTCCGAGTAGACCTCTCCGGGATCCCCCGGGTTCACAGACATCCGCGGACTCATCTCGCCGCTATGGTCCGCCCCCGACACGAGTCGCCAGCATACGAGACCTGTCGATCGACCGCTCGCGTGAATCTGCCTATCTTCTCCTCCGATGTGGATCGAGCGGCTGTCATCCACGCTGCGCCTGCTCCAGCTCGGCCGCGGCCGGCCGGGACCACGTGCGTCCCGACCGCGAAGCTTGGTCGAGCGAATTGAGCAGCTGGCAGCGACCTGTCCCGATCGCTTGTGCCTGCGCACCCGCTCGCGCAGCCTTAGCTTCGGCGACTGGAACGAGCAGGCGAACCGCGTCGCGCACTGGTCGCTGCGTCGGGGTCTGGTTGCGGGCGATGTCGTGGCCTTTTACCGCGCGGGACCGCTGGAGCTGCTGGTGGGCTGGGTGGGTCTGGCCAAGGCGGGAGTGGTTTCGGCGCTGCTGCCCGATTCGCTGCGCGGCGCAGAACTCGAGTCGGCACTCGAACTCGCAGCTGCCCGATACCTGATCTGCAGCCCGGAAGAGCTGCCCGCCGTAGCCCGGCCCTCCTCGGGTTCCGATCTGCGCTTCGAGATCGGGATCTGGCGCGAGCCCACCCGGGACCGGACCGAACTCGATCCGCCCGCCGGCGTCTGCGACTTCGGTCGCGAACTTTGCGGCATGCCAAACGCCAATCCCAAGCTGGGCGGCTCTGACCGGGCGCGCATCGCCGACCCGGAAGTGCGGCTCTGGACGGCGGCCGAGACCGGCGCGGCCCGCGCGATCCGGTTCAGCCACGTCGACCTGCTCGCGGAAGGTGGCCGCCTCGCTGCTGCAGCCGGCTACGCGAGCGACGACGTCTTATACAGTGTCTTGCCGCTGTGGCATGCGTCCGGGCTGGTCGGCGCGGTCGGAGCAGCGCTCGCCGTGGGAGCATCGCTGGTGCTGCCCGAGAGCTCCGCGCCGGGGCGCGTCCTGGATGATTGCCGGAGTTTCGAGGTCACCTCGCTTCATTACTCCGAAGAGTTCGCGCGGCTGCTGCTGTTTGAGTCGCCGAGCGACAGCGACCGCGAGCATTCGCTGCGCACCCTCGTGGGGAGCGGTCTGCGTCGCGACCTCTGGGAGCCGCTCGCAAAGCGGTTCGGAGTCGCGCGCATCCTGGAACTGCACCGGATGGAAGATGGGCGGGTCGCGCTCTGGAACCTGGAGGGTCGCGCTGGAGCCATCGGCCGCCTGCCGTTGCGGCGCCTCGGGGGCGTGGCCGTGATCCGGGTCGATCAGCAAAGCGGCCAACCCGAGCGCGACGCGGCCGGGCGATGCGTCGAGTGCGAGGTCGGCGAGGCGGGTGAACTCGTCCGCGAACTCGAGCAGGCGGGCTCGGGCGTGCGCTACCTCTCCGAGGACCACGAGGCGCAGACCCAGCTCCGCGGGGTTCGGCGGTCGCGCGATCTGTGGCGCCGGTCGGGCGACCTCGTGCGCCGGGATCGCGACGGCTTCTGCTCGCTGCTGGGTCGAGTCTCGGAACGCATCCACTGGCGCGGCGTCGAGGTCTTCCCCGAGGAACTCGCGGCTTTACTGCGCGAGTTTGAGGGCGTCCGCATGGCCCAGGTCTACGGCGTCGAGGTGCCGGATGAGCCGGGCAGGGCGGTGATGGCGAAGCTGGTGCTGGCCGAGTCGCTGGACTTCGATGCCGATGGGTTCTTCGAATTCGTGGCGGGCGTCGTGCCGGCGGTCGAGGTGCCGATCTTCGTCCGGGTCGAGGCCGAGCCTGATCTGGATCAGGTGTTTGGCCAGCCCGTTCGGAGCCAGATCGAGGTGGGCTGGGACCCCGATCGGAGCGCGGCCCCGATCTTTGTACGGGACGAGGAGCGCAGGACCTACGAGCGGGTGACCCCCATGATCTGCGCGCTGATCCGCAAAGGGCGCCGCGGCCTCTGAATCGCTATGAGGATTGGCCGGGCGGCGATCGCATCGGCGCGAGCTCAGTGTTTCCGGACACTTGGCCGGTTGGACCCGGTGGCCAATCAGCTCCGGATGGGTTATTTTACCCACGAGGGCAGATCGCTCCGCTGAGAAAGCTCCAAATATCAATATCTTGGAGGACTCGAATCGTGTACCCCAAGATCTTGGGGGTCGGGAGTTGACCGCAGGCCCGCATTGGGGCTACTAATCCCCCTCTGGGAAATAAGGAGTTCTTTCGGCTGCCAGGGGGGCTTTGGGCCGCCGGAAGGAACTGGGGCGTGCGGCCGCGAAGGAGGTCAGCGTTCCGGGGGCCCCGAGATTCGGGGCCTCTCCTTGTCCCGTACTCGCCTGGTCGCTGGCGTTGTCACGAACGGATTCGCGGCGGTGCGAAGGCGGGGAATGTCGGTTCGCTGCGCCCGGCGTCGACCGGACAGCAACCGCGAATCGTGCATTGCGGCGGGGCAAAACGGGAACACCGCGAATCGAGAACACGGCGAAAAGGGAACACGATGAGAGAGGCTGGAATCGAGGGGCCAGGCGCGCAACAGACTTCGGACGGGCGGACCGAGATCTCGCTCCCACGCAGGTTCACCCGGCGAGGCGAAGACGTCTACGCATCGGTAGACTGGGAACTTCGCGACGCCCGCATTCAGGATGATTCCGGCGGGGTCGTCTTCGAGCAGTCTGGTGTCGAGGTTCCGGCGAGCTGGTCGAACCTTGCCACCAACATCGTCGCTTCCAAGTATTTTCGCGGCCACCTCGACTCCCCGCGGCGGGAATTCAGCGTCCGTCAGTTGGTCGGGCGCGTGGTCTCGACGCTTCGGGATTGGGGCGAGCGCGGCGATTACTTCTCGTCCGCGGAGCAGGGGCAGAGCTTCAGCGACGAACTCACGCACCTGCTCCTGCATCAGAAGGCGTGTTTCAACTCTCCGGTCTGGTTCAATCTGGGTGTGGTCGAGGACAACGGCCGCATGGTTCCGCAACAGGCGAGCGCCTGCTTCATCAACTCGGTCGAGGACACCATGGGGTCGATCATGGACCTCGCCAAGACCGAAGCGCTGCTCTTCAAGGGCGGCTCCGGGACCGGTACGAACCTCTCGACCATTCGCAGTTCCCGCGAGACACTCGGCGGCGGCGGCATCGCGAGCGGGCCGGTTTCGTTCATGAAGGGCTTCGATGCGTTCGCGGGCGTGATCCGCTCGGGCGGGAAGACGCGGCGCGCCGCAAAGATGGTGATTCTGAACGCCGACCATCCAGACGTCAGCGAGTTCATCAATTGCAAGGCCGCCGAAGAAGGTAAGGCCTGGTCCCTGATCGATTCCGGCTACGACGGGCGCTTCAACGTTCCGGGCGGAGCCTACGACTCGATTCAGTACCAGAACGCCAACCACTCGCTCAGGGTGACCGACGGCTTCATGAAGGCGGTCGAGAACGACGGGACCTGGCAGACCCGCGCCGTCACCAGCGGTGAGGTCATCGATACCTTAGGTGCCCGCGAACTCATGACCCAGATCTCGGAGGCCGCGCACCTCTGTGGGGACCCGGGGCTCCAGTACGACACCACGATCAATCGCTGGAACCCGGTGAAGCAGAGCGGGCGGATCAACGCCACGAACCCGTGCAGCGAGTTCATCTTCCTGGACGACACGGCCTGTAACCTCGCGTCGCTGAACCTGCTCTCGTTCTGCGATTCGGAGGGGAGCTTCGTCGAGGAGGACTTCCGCCACGCGGTGAACCTGCTGATCCTAGCGATGGAGATCATCGTCGACTTTGCTGACTATCCCACGGAGCGGATCGCCCGAAATAGTCACCGCTTGCGCCCGCTCGGGCTCGGCTACGCGAATCTCGGCGCGCTCTTGATGCAGAACGGCTTCGCGTACGACAGCGACGAGGCGAGGAACCTCGCGGCCGCGATCACCTCGCTCATGTGCGGGCAGGCCTATCTGCGCTCCGCCGAGATCGCGCAGCGTATCGGGCCCTTCGAGGATTTCGACAAGAACAGAGCTTCGTTCTTCGAGGTGATGGGCCTGCATCGCCAGTACGCCGACCGGGTTCCGTCCGTCGGTGTGCCCGCGGGACTCCATGCAGCCTCGCGGCTATGCTGGGCCGGGGTGCTCGAACTCGGCCGCCGCGCCGGGTTCCGCAACGCGCAGGTAACCGTGATCGCGCCGACCGGCACGATCGCGTTCATGATGGACTGCGATACCACCGGGATCGAGCCCGACATCGCGCTCGTCAAGTACAAGCAGTTGGTTGGCGGAGGGCTGCTCAAGATCGTGAACCGGACGATTCCGGCCGCGCTCGCTTGCCTCGGGTACGACGCGTCCCTGGTCGATGGGATGCTGAGTTACATCGAAGAAAACGACACCATCGAGGGTGCACCCGGACTCCGGGACGAGCACGTGTCGGTGTTCGACTGCGCCTTCCGGCCGCTTCACGGGCTCCGCTCGATTCATTACAGGGGCCACATCGAGATGATGGCGGCCGTTCAGCCGTTTCTTTCGGGCGGAATCTCGAAGACCGTGAAAATCAAAATCAGCATGATGAGCGAGTCCCACAGGAAGCGGAACGTGCTGAATGGATGGATGATCGTCGACGCGTTCAAGCGCTGCAGCGGAGAGAGGCGCTGTGCGAGC
>SPKZ01014042.1_pt1 | contig 10352 bp, 8 predicted proteins | sample 2456571 | NCBI WGS metagenome assembly SPKZ01 (sample SAMN11192286, study PRJNA482655) | marine metagenome | biome: ENVO:00000447; feature: ENVO:00000244|ENVO:00000211|ENVO:00000569|ENVO:00002023; material: ENVO:00002151; isolation source: ocean water from marine abyssalpelagic zone ...
ACATTAGGGTGGTGAACATCACCATAGGATGTCCCTGAAATGAATCCTTTGGCAGCCATCACTGCCGCTAACGTTTTTCGAATTTCAGCTTCATAGGTTACATCCATATCTTCGGCCAGTACTCGCTCAATCATCACTTTAATCATTGATTTATCCTTTGTTTATCGCAACCAGTACATTCATCGATACATTGCTTGCTTAGCATAAAAACCTTGTGGTGGCTTTTTCGGCTCTTTGTCTTTCAACTCTCTCTTTACAATAACATATATTGCACTAACACTGATTAGCATATGGTAAGGCAAATCAAAATATGAAAGCCCTAAGAATGCACCGCCACTGGCATAAGCAATGAAGCTAAGCTGGAGCATCCGAGATAGCTGATCGGCCCATAATAAATCTTGATGCTCTTTAACCAACTTTTGGACGGTATTAGCCAAGTGCCATGCAGAAATCCACATCGCCATAAAAACAAAAAACCCAGGAAACCCTTGTAATCCAATGACTTTAAAATAAATACTGTGGGCATCATGAATATCGTCAGGTCTCGGTGCGTACAAATTAAAATTCATTGGATTAAACGCATCAAAACCACCGCCAAGTATATGGTCACTAGCTAAATTGGTCGCCATACGCCAAGCATTGAATCGTCCCTGAATTGAACCATCATAGGACTCTTCATCACTCGCCACGATAGTTGACATTCGTTCATGCCAACTATCAGGCATAAATGAGTAACCGATAGGCAGCATAAAAATCAGCAAACACATGGTTAAAAATTTTCGATTACTTTTAAGCCAGAAAAAAACACCCACTGTAAGTATAGCGACTAACGCCCCACGAGACTGAGTACCTAAAACAGCCATCAAGCACAATAATATAGCGGTAAACATACCATATTTTAGCCATTTAGACGTGAGGGTTTGGCCTAAGTAGTACATCAATGGCACAACCATTAACAATGCAAGACCTAGCTCATTGTTGCCAGAAAAATAACCAGTTGAGGGTCCCCAGACTCGATTTTCTCCACCGGTAACGATCGCAAAGATGCCCCCCTTGACACCATAAAACCCAACGCTCAAACAAATAACCCACAGCGTTTGCTCAACCCGCTTTCTGGAGTTTAGCATTATATATATTAAAAACGTGAATATCTGTACTTTCATAACCTGGGTAAAAAATGGAACAGCATCATAGTCTTTGGGACCCACCAAAAAAGATAGGATCATCGATAAATTAAATGCGACCCACCACCCAATAGGAGCAGTCCAGGCAATTTTTTTACTTTCTTTATAAAATAATAAAGAAACAACAAAACTAATAGCCACCACTTGAGCGACAGGAAAATGATTCATGAAGCCCCAAGTTAACTTATGTGGCAACATATAGCTGACCCAGCACCAAGCCAAGACCCCATAAAACGGTTTTTTGAACATCGATAAACACAATAGAACAATAAAACCCAGTAACAGTATGTCGCGCATATTGGAGTATCCCTAAGCGAGTTCACTAATCATAAAACGCTCAAACATCAATAACATCCATAACGGAGCACTATTATCTCGCGTACCATTAACATGGCTATCAATTAGCCAATTTAACGTTTTGACATTAAAGATACCGCTATTAATCATGACATCAGAAAGTAATCCCTCTTTCATTTGTTCCTTTAGCGGTCCTCTAAACCATGTCGCTAATGGCACGCCAAATCCCATTTTTTTACGATATAGCACATCATGAGGCAAGTGCGGTTCAAGTGCTTTCTTGAATATTCCCTTTCCTTCCCCCAATAATAATCGTTCAGAGGCCGGGATATTGGCTGCCCATTCAACAAAATGATGATCGAGTAAAGGCACTCGTACCTCGATGCTATGAGCCATACTAGCCCGATCGACCTTAGTTAATATGTCACCGACCAAGTAGGTCTTCATATCCAAATATTGGACTTGAGATAACGGCTCATCGGGGGCATTTTTAGCGTGTTTCCTAAATACCTCAAGGCTGTTATAACCATTTAGGGATGTTTTAAAAGAATCACTAAATAAGCGTTTACGTTCATCACTACGCAGGATAGACATACTATTATGATAGCCTTCAACCCAATCGAAAGACATTGACTGGAAAGTTGTTTTAGCTCGAAGCACTCGAGGAGCCCAATCCAATTTAGGATAAACTTTACCTAACCAACCAAACACTGGCTTCCTAAATCTTAACGGTAATAGCCTTCTGACCTTTTCTTCGTTCAAATGCCATTTATATCGTCTATATCCAGCCATCAACTCATCAGCGCCATCACCAGACAGAGCAACAGTCACCCGTTCTTTGGCCATTTGACATAAACGATAAGTAGGTAACGCTGAGCTATCAGCATAAGGTTCATCATAAAGTGCACTTAATGTATCGATTAATTGATAATCATCACTACTAACCTGTTTAATAACATGTTTTGCTTTATAACGCTCGGCAACCTCGGTTGCATATTCCGTTTCATTATACCCTGCGACATCAAAACCAATGGAGCAGGCATTAACTGGAGTATCTTGCAGGGTAGACATGACAGCAACTACAGCAGAGGAATCAACCCCACCCGAAAGGAAAGCACCTAAAGGCACTTCAGACATCAATCTAACATCAACCGCTTCAGTGAATTTTTCCATCAGCACTTGCTCATTGCCACCTACTTCAAGCGGTGATTGGTCAAATTTAACATCCCAATACTGCGAAGGTTTAATATCACTATCACCTTTCTCTATTAAAATCACATGGCCAGGTTCAAGTTTTTTTACATTCTTAAATATTGATTTAGGCTCTGGAATGTAACCAAAGGTAAAATAATCTTCGATAGCCTCAGGATCTAAGACTCTAGGGCACAATGGATGTTGTTTTAAGACTTTTAATTCCGAGCCAAAAATTAACTGACCATTGTCCAATAAACTATAATATAGAGGTTTAATCCCTAATCTATCACGCGCAATAAATAGTGAGTCATTTACTTTATCCCACACTGCAAAAGCGAACATACCTCGAAAGCGGTTAACACACTCTACGCCCCATTCAGCCCAAGCATGAATAATAGTTTCGGTATCACTATGCGTGTTAAAATGATGACCTAGCGTAATGAGTTCTTCACTTAATTCCTTAAAATTATAAATTTCGCCATTAAAAACAACGCCGATAGTCTCTATCTGATTAAACATTGGCTGATGCCCACCAGATAAGTCAATAATAGATAGACGACGATGGGCTAAACCAATCCCGGGAGCAAAAAAGAAACCATCATCATCAGGACCACGATGACTTTGAATATCATTCATCTTTGTCAACATCTCTTGATCTATTTCGGCTGAACCGTTTAAATCAAATATCCCTGAAATACCACACATAAAAATGCCCTGTAATTAAATTTTAGTTGAACTATGTACCGTCAAACGACAGTACAAGAACGATATATAGCAGCGTATTGTTCGACCATTCGTTCAATACTAAAAAGATGGTCGACTCTTACTCGACCTTGTTCACCATGTAACCGGCATTCTTGTGGCTCGTCGACATAATTTTTCATCGCCTCACTCATCGCCATAATGTCATTAGAGGGGACGATAATACCTGTCTTACCATGCTCAACTAAGTCACGGTTAGCACCGACATCAGTTGCAATAACAGCGGTACCGGTAGACATCGCTTCAAGAATGGTATTTGACACACCTTCAGCTGTCGATGATAAAATAAAGATATTACTTTGATTAAGTAGTTCTGCAATATCAGAACGATTCCCGATCATCGAACAAAAATCACTCAACTTTAATTGTTCAATATGTGCTAGTAATAAAGATTTCAAGGCGCCATCACCGACAATGGTTAGATGAACATTAGAGACATTATCCTCATAAACAAGTTTCGCTAGCGCATCGAGCTGTAATTGGAAGTTTTTCACCGCGGCCAAGCGTCCAATAGTAATCATCGACATGACTGGTTTAGCAACCTTGGTTCGATGATGAAATTTTTCCCGATCGACACCATTAACAATGAGCTGAATTTTAGATGGTTTAACCTTAATCTGATGACGTAAATATTGGTATGACTCTTGAGATAGCACAATATACTGATCAATAAACGGCCTAACAATACGCCTAATGAATTGATATTTCTTGTTAAATCGGTCGTTAGGACTATCCCAACCATGCTCACCATGAACGCGTTTCGCCTTAATTCCTAAACAAATTAACTGTGCTTCTAACGTCGATAGATTTCGAGTATGAATAACATTAGGCTTAAGATTTTTAACAATTTGTCTTAGTCTAAACAAATAAAAAACACCTTTTCCTGGCGGTTTGTTTAAATGAAAAATATCAACATCGTCTCGTTCAATTCGGTCAACAAAATCAGGATCTGAGTAACGAATACAGATAATAGAATGCCTAAACTCATTAACAGGCAATTTATTAATTAAATTAACAATGCCATTTTCTAGCCCACCGGTGGAAAAACTATAGACAATATGACAGACATGAGTAATCACTTCATATCACCCGCTAGTAACCGAGGAATATATTGAGCCATCCAATGATTGAGCTCATTGTCTACCTTTAGCAGTCCTTGCGATGGGTTATCAGCATCAAAACTTTTAGATAGTGCATAGAAATAAACGGGACTCGTTGAGTTTTTCAAAGCCAAATAAGCTTGATTTAACTTAACCTCTGTTGGGCTCGCTAATAATTTATGATTAACGTTATACCAATACCTTACTACCCGCTGTTGTCCACTTAAGCTGACAATAAGAACCTGAGTATAATTAATGTCACCATCAACGGCTGCCACACGACCATCAGTCTTAGATATCCGCGACCATCGATTAATACCATAGACTTTATTGCTCGATGTTACGAGCTCTCCAACCGTTTGCCTATTCGCATACTTAGCCACAAACAATTCGAGACCTTGAGCATTAATTCCAGAAAATTGAGCAAAAGAATGTTTAAAATCGATCCCCCAGTGTGCCAGTTTATCTGCACTAAACATCGTCAATTGTGAAGGTGAAATAGCCGCTGGTTGCTCTGGAGGGACGGTAATATCGATATTACGATTAACCAAAACAATAGAAATGACTAGTACCAGAGCAAAAACAGCTGGCAACACATTGTATTTAGCGGGTCCTTGTTCTTCAGTTACCGCTTCATCGGTATTTTCAGGGTCAATAAAAAATCCACCAATGTAAAACATGATGACAATGATAAACCCAAAGAATAACCACCCGTAAATAAGATGATCAGCCCCAGTTGCATATTTCATTTCAGATAAATGGGCAATTAAAACAATTAAATAAGCTCGTATACCATTGGCAACTATCGGAATCAACAAAGAAAAAACAACAAAAATCAATTGTTTATATAGTTTCCTATAGCTTAAATAAGCATACAACGTACCAACGGCAAGAGAGGCAATAAGATATCTGATACCTGAGCAAGCGACTGCAACTTCAAACTTTCCTGTTGGGATAGTAATGTACAACCCTTCAAAGTAGACAGGAATTGTACTGAGTTGTAGCATAAATACGGTTATTTCCGCGGTGACTTGCTGCAAATGAGGGATCAACATATTTCCCATTGGCACGGCAAAAATCAAATAGAACATCGGAAATTGATAACGTTTCACAAAACGATTACCAAAAATCATCCAATGACTAGCGACAATCCCAGCAAAAAAACCTAATTGTGAAAAGACTGATATTTCAAATGTTTGCCCAACTAGCCACAGTAGTAGTGCTCCAATTGTTAGTATTAACCCTACCCATGAGGCCTTAGCTTGGTAAGCTAAAAAATAATGCCTATCACGGTATAATAGCCAAACAACAATCGGTACGACAAGGAAGCCATGGGCATAGGTTTCTGATGTCGACCAAAGAGTGACTGTTGACAAGATCGTGACAGGGAAGAAAACTAGGTAGCAAATACAGATAATAATGCTAATCAGTAAATTCTGATATTGCTTCATTGATTAACTACCCCATAGCATAAAAACATTGACATAATACAAGTCCTTTTTAACCTAAATGTCGCGCTAACATTGGGCCAACCAATTGACTAACAGCAAGAGGCAAACGTCGCCAAACATTTATAACAAATTGATATTTAGGGTTATTAGCTGACAGCGAAGGTAGTTCCTTTGCGCCGACTAAACAATACTGATAATACATTGGGCGTTGTTCCATTCCCCAATGCATTTTATACTTGTAAGATCCACTGTCTACTTTACTACGACCAAAATCGAAATAGTGACATCCTTTTTCTCTCGCATGACACATTAAGGAGTAATACATAAAATCATTACTTTTTAACCCACGCGCTTGCGTTAGTCCGCCGCCATAATGCGGTAAAACATGACCTTTATAATAAAAGCTCATCACACTAGAAACGGCAGTCTCACCATTAAAAATAGTTAAAATTTCACAGCGATCTTTAAAAATTTCCTTAAGAGCGACAAATGATTTTTTGGGGAAAACTGGTGTACCTAAATTTCGGACACTGGTTGAATATATCCGATAAACATTCTCGATATCAGTTTCGAATTTGATGGTAAGCTGATTTTTGAACGATTGCCGAATGACTGCACGTTGCTTCTTTTTGATCCCCGCCAAAATAGCTTGATCTGAATCGGCTAAAGTACAACCTATCATCACGTGATTTTGCGATTCAGGTTCAATGAAGCCTGCGGGAATATCATCACTTTTATTTGGTGATCTTAGCTCTAAGTAATCAACATTCAATGTTTGAGCTAATAACTTTGCCTCTAATAAGAGGGCCGACTCAATTTCAATATTATCGGCAATCACCCCACCAAGCACACAAACTGGCATCGAAATTAATGAATGGCCAAATAAAATACTTTTCTGTTCAACTAATGGTAAAATCCCAGTGATATTATCGCCGTCCAAATAATAAAAAAAGTGGCATTGATGGCGATATACCTGCTCAATTAATTGTTTCCAACCACTCAAGTGATAAAAAGTACCTCGTGGGTGGTTATCAATATAGTGGTCCCACTGCTGGTACGACGCTTGATTTAAAACCTTTACATTCCCTGTCATATTTTAATTACTTCTTTATTCCTGAAAGCTGTTCTTTATAAACATCTTGCATAGTTGACCACTGAAAATCAGTTAATAATCGATCCAAACGTCCTTCCAAACGAGATAAATTCAAATAATGCCTAAACTTAGATTTAAATGGAATACCCTGTGTTTTTGGCTGATGCGGATCGATTTCCCAAGGGTGTAGATAAAAAACCCCCGGTAGCTGCTCTTGGGATAAATAACGATTTAACGCCCAACGACTGATGAAGTAAGGAGCAAGTCGAAAGTAGCCACCGCCCGAAATCGGCCAGTTTTTGTCACCGACTTTAAGGGTTGATACGGGTATTTCTAATAAGGATTCCCTCACTGAGTAAGGAAATCGTGGCCAGTCAGGTGAACCGTAATGATCATGTGATATAGGATAAGTACTAGAGCTATAATCAAACCCTAATTCATCAATAATATCAAAGGCCCACAAACAACTTTTATCAATAGAAAAGCTGGGAGCACGAAACCCTATCACTTCAATACCCGATAACTGCTCTAGAGTATCTTTGGCCAATTTAATATCTTGCCGAAAAATTTCCGGAGTTTGTTGGCTGACCTTTTGATGTAAATGGCTATGACAAGCTAACTCATGACCTTGTTGGACAATCTCACGAATGAGGTTGGGACATTTATCTGCTACCCAGCCCAACGTAAAAAATGTCGCTTTGACATTATGGCGATCAAACAACTCTAATAAGCGATAGGTATTGGCTTCAACTCTTAACTCTTGACTATCCCAAGTTTCAATGGGGTATTGCTTTGAAAATGCCGACACTTGGAAATAATCTTCAACATCTACGGTCAACGCATTCGTAATATTGTTGCTCACCTAGCGAACTCCTCGAGAAAACAAAATAATTTCAGTCGTTCGTAGCAAAATAAACAAATCAAACAAATAGCTTCGGTTCTTAATATAATAAAAATCAAATTTTAATTTTTCAAAAGCATCATTTTGACTGGCGCCGTAAGGATATCTTATTTGAGCCCAACCAGTTAATCCTGGTTTAACGTGATGGCGCTCATTATAAAAAGGGATACTCGATGCCAGTTGCTCAACAAATTCTGGGCGTTCAGGTCGTGGTCCAACAAAACCCATGTCTCCTTTAAGCACATTAAGTAATTGTGGTAATTCGTCGATCCGATATTGTCGAATAACCTGACCAACTTTGGTAATTCGAGAATCATTTTTTTCGGCCCAAGTAGCGCCATTTTTTTCGGCATCAATCGTCATACTACGTAATTTAATAATTTTAAAATATCGACCGCCAGCGCCGATTCTAGTTTGTAAATAAAAGACCGGTGCCTTAATGCCATCTTCAATTTTAATCGCTATAATAGCAATTATCATAATAGGAATACCAAAAGTCGCCACAGCCACCGCTATTACACTATTAAAAGCCCAATGACATACTGATTTGAATTTATCGCTACCACCAAACTTTTCAGAATAAATAATCCAATCAGGGTACAGTAAATCGATGGCTATTTGTCCGGTTTCATTTTCTATAAAGGTCAATATATCAACAACTTTAACGCCTTTTAGCTTACATTTAGTGAGTTCACCAACTGGCAAGTTATTACGGCGTTCATCATAAGCAACAACTACCTGTTCAATGTGATGATTTAAAATATAATCAGATAGCGACTCAGTGAGTTCAACAACTTTATCGCGCTTAATCATATCGGGTTCATCACCGGGTGATTTAATATAAGCATGAATATCGAATTGACGACGATCGGCTTCACGGCGAGTGCGACTTTCAATCACCGATGCACGCTTTCCTGAACCCAGAACCAACACCCGGCGTTTAATCGAATGACAGACGACCAAATGCAATAATTGATAACGCAAATAACACAAAATGAAAAAAGTGAGCGTCGCAGCAACAATTATCGGCATCATACCAATCCAATTTGAGACCGATATTTGGAAAAACAAGATGGTAAAGCATGTTGCTAACAAAAAGCCTAAGCAAATCCGTTGATAAATGCCTTTAAACTCTTCACGGGAATTTTTACTATATAAACCGAGCGATAAAGAAATTAACTGCACCGCGACCACAAAAAGCAACGCAACATACACATTATCTCTGGCGACATCCAACGACTCACGGTAGTGTTTGAGTAAATAGCACATAACATCATCAATGATCGCCATGGACAATATGATTAATATACTTTCAAATAAAAATAACGCTTTAGCGTTTTTATTTAAGTATCCGGGGTCGACATTAGACACTCTGACTCTTCTATTCACTGATACATCCTGTTTATTATTTTAACAAAAATAACCCAAAATCATTATAAATACGTATAAATATAGTAGATATCCGTTCTCTATTTAAAGTCCATTTAGCGTTCTAAATTACTAGCTAAACATTTGATTAACTAGACTTAAGCAAATAGTTTCTGTTATCTTATCATTATTGATTATTTTTCCAATATAAAAATAAAACCTACTTTTAAATAGGCTGTCATATACTATAAGGGCTGTTGACGATTATTTGATTAATTATACTGCAAAAATCATTTTTTGCGAATTCAAACTGGAGAGAATATAATGACGACAAAGAATAAAGGGATGAAACTGCTCGCACTAACTTTAAGTATCTCTTTTTTTACCTTGATGGGGTGTTCATCTTCGCCAACATTAGGGCCGGCGACGACCTATCCATCGCTCACGACATCTGTTGATAATTATCAGTACCTTATTGGTCCTGGCGATTCAGTTGAAATATTTGTTTGGCGTAACCCTGAAATTTCTGGCAACTTTCTAGTTCGTCCCGATGGTAAAATTACTACCTCATTAGTTGAAGACATTCCTGTCTCAGGAAAAACACCAACGATGCTAGCCCGAGAAATAGAACAAACCCTAAGTAAATTCATCCGAGATCCCATTGTTACGGTCACCGTTTCTAGATTCGTAGGACCGTTTAGCGAACAGATTAGAATTGTTGGTGAGGCATCAAATCCTAAAGCGATCAATTACAGACAACATATGACACTACTTGACGTGATGGTTGTCGTCGGAGGTTTGACTGAGTTTGCCGATGGCAATAATGCTCAGCTAATTAGAGTCGTTGATGGTAAAAAAGTATCTTACAGAGTTGCTCTAGATGATTTAATTAAATCAGGGGATATCAACGCTAATTCAGATGTATTACCTGGTGACATTATCATTATTCCTGAAGCATGGTTTTAAATTAGCCTTCAATTCAGTGAACTTATTATATATTTA
>SPKZ01007193.1_pt1 | contig 10348 bp, 16 predicted proteins | sample 2456571 | NCBI WGS metagenome assembly SPKZ01 (sample SAMN11192286, study PRJNA482655) | marine metagenome | biome: ENVO:00000447; feature: ENVO:00000244|ENVO:00000211|ENVO:00000569|ENVO:00002023; material: ENVO:00002151; isolation source: ocean water from marine abyssalpelagic zone ...
AATTAAAACAAACAGAAATTAGAGACTTAGATTTTCATTTAAAATATTATCGAGGTTTAGTGAATTATATTAATTCAATTCCTGAAAATAAAATTATTGAGCGGTAATTCTAATCATCACACAAAACAGTATAGGATACAAAAATCCTAGTAGATTTTTCCACCCCACACTTTATTCAATACAGGTATGACTAGAATTACATTCACAGATTATATTCCATTTTGTTTTATAGGTATTTTTACAGATTACATAGAATTATGTTAAAAAAGTATTTTTAACAACTCAGTATGCACTGTATGTAAAATTACAATTTTAATTTAGCAAACAAGTCATTGTACTCTGTTTGTTTTTCTAAATTTTTGCCAAAATCAGTTTCATCATCATATTCTTTGCGTTTTTTAGATAACATTTGTTCCAATTTTTCAACATCTATTGCAATCATTTTACCAGAATCCTCTTTTGCAAACTGTTTATTTTGATCTCCATTTTTTCCTCTTGTTGGAAATTGCTTTTCATAAAAGACGCTTCTTAATTTTTCAAGGTTTTCACGTCTTATCAATTCACCCAGATCAAAATGTCCTTGCTCATGCGCTAATAAAAAATCATTATTTTGTAAAGGTCTTACCCAAGACAAAATAGAATGAAATTCGGTAGTTAATTGAATATCTTCAATAGAAAACAAAATCTCATTTTCAGTGTTTTTAGAATTGATAGTCCATGTAAATTGATATTTTATTACACAATGGGAATCCTCATACGATGCAGGATTAGATTCAGCCTTAAAATCAGACCAAGTAAGAGATGAATTATCAGACCAAACTACAACATCATTCTGGCTCATAATTGTTTAGAGAATAAAGGGAATAAAATTATTCAGTTTTATAATAAAATGTTTGACGGCTAATGATTCCTAGGTATGGTCAATTAAGGCAAACGTTGAGAGCCGTCAAACGTATGACTCTACACATCTTGAAAAAATTAGACTAAAAGGAAATGTGTGTGCATTTTGAACATATCTCAAGATAGGCTCAATTTATCGGGGTATGTGGGTTGGATCACTTTTTCAACCCATTTTGATTAAAAATCAAGACATGTTTTATTTTAAGAATTTTTGAACATCTGAATTTAGAAATATTGGAAGTAAGATGATTGCGGGTGTGATGTCTGTACGTAGTTCCCAAAGAACCGATGCAATATGACATCACACTTGCTTACTTTCCAAATTCTAAATTATCATTTTCATTAAAATCATCGTTTGCCAAAATAAGACGTTACTTCCCGCAATAACCAAAGAGTAGATGCATAAAGTGTCAAATTTGCTTGCTTTCATAATTCTAAGATAATTAATCTTAAACCATTTCTATAAAATAAAAAATTGATTTCCCATACACTAATTTACTATTCATATTTTTTGATTTTTCTTGTTATCTTTTTCATTAAAAATAAGATCAGAATCCCCTTCTTGTTCTTTCATTTTATCATAATCATCCTTTGCTTTAATCATAATTTCACGATATTTTTTTTCAAATTCATCAATTACTTTATCAGCATTCATTTGTATTATTTCATTAAATCGTTTCTTTTTAAATTTAAATTTAATAAAATTAACCAATACTCATGAATAAAAGATTCTACATTACAATGGGAATATCAATTTCAGGATTAATTGCAGGATTCATAATTTTGTATAGTTGATTTGGTTGATTTTTTTATAACTTGAATCAATTTTTACATACTTTTTTTATTTTAAGGGAATTTTAATAATCAAAGTATTGCCATAGGTAAGCTGGGATGCTGGTAATCAAAAAACGACATTGATTACCCATTCACTTGTGGCCAAAAAAAAATCAATTTTAATGGGAATTTGATAAATAATTTGACTGTTCATTTTTAGAATAGAGTTGTGGGTTATTTTTCAATAATTTTAGTATATTTTGAAATGCAGGGCATTTCTTATCTGTTGAAAAAAGTTCTTCACAAATAGGACATTGGATAACGATGTGATCTCCCCAATCACATTCTATACTGTCAATTATTTCAAAATAGACCTTATTGTTACAAATACACTGTAATGTATTTTGAAATTTATCAATCAAATTCACTAGTCTATTGAAAATGGAATATAATTTATTAGTAATCAGATCAAAATTGTTAGTAAAATGACTGAATGTCCTACGTGTAAACTTGCAATGGAGTCCCATTCAACACATGAGTTGTTAGATTGTTGTAGAACACAAGTAGGTGAAGAATTTGCAGAAGATGAATCAGGTACATGTCCTACTTGTAAACATGAAATAAAAAAACACTCAGCCAAAAGGCTTATCGAATGCACCATAGAATTTCTCAAATCTGGTACTAATAGTTAATTCAAGATAGGGTTAAACAACAGAGAAATAAAAAAAACTTATTGGATCAAACAACAAGAGAATTGATACGAGAAGAATCACCAATGTGGACTAACAAAGAAGTGTGGGAATTTGATCAATTAAATGAAGAATTAACATTTGATTTACTCTACGTTGAACCTAGGAAGTATACTACAGATTTATGGAAATCAAAATCAGCACATCTGGATTCAGAAATTAGAGATACAATAGTCAGAACTTTTGATCATTTTTTAGATGGTGAGGAATTATACATTTCAAATAAAGGTCAAAGTAAACTAGATGAGAAATATCGCACATATCTCATGGCAGTAATGACTGATGTTATGCTTGAAGAGGAAGTTTGTCTCAATTTTAGAACAGATAGTGATTGTTTAGTGGTCTCAATTGATTCAAAAGCAGATGTGATAGATTGTAAAGAATTTTTTGAAGAATTTTATCATTTAGCTACTGGATTCAATTATGATGTAGATACTGGAATTCCAGATGATGAGACAGAAGCTGAATTGTATCTTACAAGACTACAAGAAGAGTTTGATGAAAAGATGAAAAATAATCTAGGTGACAAGTATTTACCTGGAAATAATGATCCAGATACCATAAATTCTAAATGATTTATAGTTAAAATATTAAAAGAAAATAGAAATGTCAGAAAGAAAACCATTTAGGCAATTTAAAAAAAGAGAACCAAGTGTTTCAATTGAGAAAAAAGTTGAAATGTTTATTTTAAGGAATTCAAAAAGTGGTTTTTTTACTAAAATTTCAACAATTCCATATAAATTTGAAATTTCAGAAAGTAAAGCATGGGATATAGTTGGTGAATTACTTTCAGATGGTTTACTAGAATCAACTCATGATCAAATTACAGGGGAAATGAAACTTTGCGAGACTGGAAAAATATATTCTATAATGGATTTGGAAGTTAAAAGAAAAAGAGAAAAATACAAATCATTTTCAAAAAAGAAAAAAGTAAAGTCTTAATTCTACATAATTTGTAAATAAAATTAATGAGTGATGATGAAAATTTGCCTGTACAATGTCATCCAATAATTAAACTAAAAAAGAAAAAAATGAAACAAAATGAAACAATGTAAAATATGTGGAACACCTCTTGGAAAAGAACCAACAACTGATGAGTTGGATAAACATTGGAAGAAACATCACAAGTGGCATTGGGAATCAAATAAAGAAAAAACACCTGAAGAAGCGTTATTGAAAAAACGTGATTAATTGACGTCTTGGAGTAGTGGTCGTTTATAGCATGCCTAAACCACTAAACGAAGGCGTCATAATTATAATGATTTGGCGATATAAAAGAAACTTGTAATATTTTTTAAACATTTGTTTAATATAAATAAAAAAATAAAACTAATTTTAAGAATTCCTTTCACTCTACTTGTCAATTTTCTAGAGTAAAACTAATCATGAGAGGCAAATATTATGAGAGCGGATTTTAAAGAATATACCGAATGTAAGTGCCACTCACAGTTGGACTCTAACTTTTCTTTTTTGTCAAGCCTGAAAAAATAAATGAAATTTAGTTATGCGTAATTAAAAACTATTTTTCAACTATTAACTTTGAAAAAATTTACTTTGGATTTGTAATACAAATCAGATCAATAACTCACATGTCAAAAATTGAGGCATATGATATCAAAGCACGAAAAAAAGTGACGATGAAAAATCCACAACCATATCTTATGAAAAATGGTTCATGGGCACTCAAAGGGACTAGTTCTGAGACAGGAATTAATCTGTTCAAAATTGTTGGACGAAAAAAACCAGTAATTTCTCAGTCAAGATTTGAAGTATTCAAAAGTCTGTTTACTAGCAGACAATGTGAATGTGACAAACTCTGCTAGTCACAATTTTTTATTTAAAAATGAATTACAGTTAGAATAATCAAAACTAATAAAATTCGAAAGCATTAATTTGATAATTTATTGAGGAAATACATGTCATATGAAATTGATTGGCATGGAAGCTTTGGAATATCATGGGCTTATGAAAAAGATAGACTAGTACTATCAACTGTATTTGAGGATAAAAAAGAGGCACTAACAATTGCTCAAGAAGTAGAGGATTGGAGTGATAAATTTACCAGATTAACCATTATTGAAAAAGTTGATGATGAGTTTGCAATTTGTTGTTATCAGGATCCTCAAATTTCAAAAAGTTCTAAGCAAATTGGATTATTTAGAACAGGGATGAGACAAAGCAGTGGGTATGAGCAAGCAAAACCAATGATTGAGGAAAGATCACCGCTCTTACAAATTGCTTATGCAGCAGACATTATAGACATGAGGACATATGAACAAATTTCTCGACTAGTTCCAATGAGAAAATGTAGAATTATTTCTGAAAAAGATTTGAAAAAACAAGAATTCTTTTATGAAAAAACTGCAAATTCACAAAATAAAGAATGATGAGATTCTAAAAAAAATTGAATCATTCATCATGTATGGTCGGGTGACAATAATAATCAAAATTCAATATAAAGAATCACTACTAATTGGTCCATACTATTGACACTGATGAATCATTCATGTTTGTTAAATAGAAAACTCGCTAAAATAATGCATGAAAGATAACAATTACCAATCATCATGGGAAGACGTAATCTGACTTTCCTGGCTTATATCTGAAGAATAACATGTCAGGCTCTAATCTATGCAGTCCCAACTGTTGGTGTAAACAAAAATCAAAAAATACCAACGAAACACCTTAGAGTTCTAGGGTTTTATTTTTTTAATTCACATTATCAAAACAAGAATTGTAGACATCACTTAAGTAATATTTTGATATATCATATTGTATGAATTTTGAAAATCTGTTAAAGCGAATCATGGATTCGGATGTTAACATTAGGCATAGTATAATTACAGATACTGAAGGTACCATACTTACTACTAGTCATCGAGATGGAGTTACAAACTATCTGTCTCAAACAGAAACAGAAGCATCACTGAAAAGAGCTGCTAGTGCATGGAAAGGACGAAAAGAATTAAGTGCTAAAATTGGAAATGGCATGTATGCTGTAGCTGCATTTGAAAAAATAACAAGAATGACTTTTCCGCTAGGTGATGAGAATCTAATCTTTGTCAGTATGGGTTCAAATACGGTTAGATTAGATCTTCATGAAGGAGGGCAAAAACAGATTGTTCAACACATACTAAACATATTAAGTCGTGATCCAACAAAAGAATAACAAAACAACATTAAAAATTGTCACTAATAGAACATACTAAAGAATGTAAATATAGAAACGATAACGATATGCCACATACAAATTGTTATTGTCAATGCCATAAAATTATCATGGCAGAATCAGGAAAAATGGAATCAAGAACTTTTTGATTCTTTTTTAGGATCAAAATTATCAATAATTTCAGTTATCGTATCAATGATTGTTTCTTTGATTTGTGTGTGGGTCATTCCAGAAGTGTTCATAAGTTTCATTTGATCAAGTAAAGCAAAATGTACCCTTCCTTGAAGATAGTCTACTATGCTGTATCCTTTTTTTGGGAATTCTGTCACAAACAACTTATTTTCTAAATCATCTGATTTTTCATCCATAATGGATTTGTAAAAAAACTAGTTATAAGATTTCCAAATATTCATTAAACTCTGTAAAATATGGATTTTATGACAGAATTTGTTCATAAACCATATGATAGAATCTTTGTTCGAGATATTGTAAAATTGAGTTTAGATGGCCTGGTTGGAATGATGTCATCACTAGAAGCAGCTAATGCATACTGGGTAGATGGTGTATTGTTTGCAAGTTTTGCCATGACTGAATCCGAAGAATTGGCGAAAAAGGAGATGCAAAATGAGATGTATTTAGATAAGATAATTTTTGCAAAATATGAAAAATACACAAAGACTGTAAAATCATCAACTAATCTTGAAGTAGGAGTATTGAATATGCAAAAAAGTAAGTTATATCGAGATTTGATCTCATGGGTAAAAACACAACCAATCTGGGATGAATAAAAAAAATTAAGATTGATTCCAGGAAGTATAACCACCATCAAGGGTTACTGTATCAAAACCTTCTTTGAGTAGTTCATCAGCTGCAATATTTCCACGATAGCCAGTTCCACAATATGTACAAATTTTCTTGTTTCTGAGATTTTCAATCTGTTTTTTCTTTGAATTTCTTATAGCTAATCCCAAAGGCATATGAATAGAGTCATCAATTTTACCACCCTCTAGTTCATCAGTTTCTCGGACATCAATTATCACAAAATCATTTTTTTGTGATTTTAATTCATCTACAGTAATTTTATTTGCCATGATTAGTTCTAAAGTAGGTTTAATTTATTTCTGTACTAATGTGTGATTTAATCTTACCATCAAACATTTGGAATGAATTTGTTCATCAGTGGTAAATCCACATCCATGACAAAATAATTGATTTGGTTTAAAGCAAACTTCACAGTTTTTGTTTATTTCCATTTCTTTACCGCAATGTCTACACGAATCAAATTTCATATATTCAGTATAGTGAATTATGGATTTAAACCATGTGAAAGTTAGATCAAACTAATTAGGCAACCCTAGTTTGTTTAGATTTATTAATTTATCATAAAAAAAACAAATATGAAAACTGAAAAAGAAATTGAGGAGTATAGAAAAGAAATTGAGGAGTATAGAAAAGAAATTGAGGAAAGGCTAGTAAAAGCTGAATCAATGGATGCGATGAAATACTATCAAGGAGTTCTTAGAACACTTGATTGGGTAATTACAGGAATAGACGTATAGAAAAATATCAAAAAAATAATTGTATTATTCAGAGTTTTATTTTAACAAATAATTTATCTGGCAGGTCTCTTGAATCCCTTCTGTATATTAGAATTAGATGCAGAGGAATTTTGGAATTTTTTATCAACATTTTTATTTTTTGGTTTGTCAGTGTCATCAACATTTTCAATTTTGAAAACTTTTTCAACAATCGGTTGATCTTTTTTTGATTTACTAGTATGAAGAATGTTAGTTGGTGAAATGTTGAATTTTTTACCTGTTTTTTTCTTTTTTGGATCATTTACATCAAATATATTTTTCTTTGACCATTGAATATTCTGTAAATCTGATGATGATGAAGTTTCAATCCTATAATCTCCTAGCGATTTGCCCATGTTTTATCTAAGGTACATGATTTTACACTTCTTTATCATTATTGCCTTTAGTATTTTTCAGTCAATTTTAAGACCAATTATCAATAATTCAAAAAGTTCTATTTTTTGATGTTGTATCTGCTTCCTCAATATTCCTCATCATAGAATTTTTCAATTAATTTTTTTTAGAGAAATGAATCAGGGTTTGTTCTACATACAGCATATCAATATCAAATCGTCTATGAATATGACTAGATATAGTAGATTCAGTTTTCAATGTTCTATTTTTTACAAACTCAAAAATTAGTGTCTCCAATTTTTTAGCATCTATATTTTCACTCATCATTTATTTTCAAAATTCACACTGTGAATTTTGAAAATAAATTTGAATAAAACTGAGCCTGAAACAAAATTATCTCAAATTCTTAAAAAGAATAAAGAACTTCTTTGCACCATTTTTTGAAAGTTCTTTGTTTTTTGTTTGACAATAGTTTGTTGTAAAAGTACATTTAGGACATCCACCCCAATCATCATCTGCTTTAGCTAATTTTTTTTGTACTACATCAACAGGACAATTACAATCATTTAACAATGAATTACAAATATGAAGAATCTTTTCAAAATTATCAAAAATTATTTTACTGTATCCATTAAATCCATCTGAAGAGTTATCATAAAGATGGATTACACCATTTTCATAGTAAACGTCAATATCATTTGATTCAGATTTAGTAAGAATTTTACTGGCATTGACTAACACATGTGTAATTGTATGGATGTTAACATCTTGTGTTATTGGACTTTTTCCATTAAAACTAGGTTTTTTTGATATGAATTCAGATGGTAATTCAATACTTACAGTGGAATGTTTGGATTTCCAATTGAAGTTTTTCCATGATGGAATAGAATCTCCATTATGTGTTTCAAAGTTATCTATAGAGTCATTGTAATTCCCTTTCAAATAACCTGTAATTGTTCGATTTAGATCAATTAACCCATATCTTAAAGAGATTTTTTGAGAGTTTTCATTTGTAATATCTCTGTGAATTGCATTCTCCTCAGAAATTTGTTGTATACTAGTTTTTACTATAGGTATGGTTCTTTTTTGTTTTTCAGTAGATTTTATCAAATATGCATTGGCACCATTTTGAGTTTTTGTTATTGATTCTACTTCATAATTCTGTTTATTGAAATGGTAAATTGCTTTTTGATGTAATTGTTAATATCCTGTAGGGATATCACGAGTTCCAATTTTTTTGTTATTAAAATAAATTAAAACCTCACCTGAAGTCCCTCTCAAATTCACACTATTTGCAAAATCAAAGAATTTTGATTTATCAGGCTCAATTGCTGCATGTTTTTCAATACCTACAGAAGCAATATGCTTGTCTGCAATGATTGGATTGTCTTTATTGATTTCAACTATATGATTTTGATTTAGGTATTCATCAATATTGCGAGTGAAATAATGACACGTTGCATCTTCAGGATCAAACACGCAAATGGCATATGATTTTTGCCCCATTCTTCCAGCACGTCCTATTCTCTGAACAAATGAATCATACTCATTTTTAAAAGCTGAAATAACTACATCAACACGTCCAATATCAATTCCCAATTCTAATGTTGGAGTACAAGACAACACATCTAGTTCGCCCATCTTCATTTGATTTTCATACAATTTTCTATCAGCTTGATCAAGACCTCCACGATGAATTTGGATTCGAATATCATCATTTGTGTCCTCTACATTTGATGCTAAAAATTCTGCATCATTGTGAGTGTTACTAAAAACAAGTTGTTTTTTATTATTTTTAAAACAAATTGAGCAAAGCATTTCCATGGTCGTACGTTGCCCAAATTTTCTAGGCATTATAAAAAAAAGATGCATGTTTTGTTTTCGTCTAACTTTACTTTGAATATATGAAAATGAGTTTTCAGGTAAATCAAACATGTTTGAGAAAAAGTTCTTTGAATTATCAAGTGTTGCAGAAGCCCCAACAAATTGTATTTTTTCCATATGGTTTTTCATTCGCTTTAAAACATGATACACATTGGAACCATGAAAACTAGTGTAAGAGTGAGCCTCATCCATTACAATGATTTTTACATTTTTGAATAATTGATTCCATTTTTTATCTTGTAAAATAAGATGGTAATTGATAAAATCAAAATTTGTTGCAAGTATTATAGATTTTTTAAATGAGTCAGAAATTATCTTGTCTTTGTAATCAGAACTTTGTCCCCCATGAATAGAGTATGCAGAAACAGTTTCAGATAATCCACATTTATCAATTAATGTGGATATTTTAGAAATCTGGTCATCAATTAGTGCATTTAGTGGGTAAACTAGTAAGGCAAATACACCATTAGAAGTATTTTTTGATAATTTTTGTAATATTGGAATAATGAATGCTTCAGTTTTTCCAGAACCAGTTGGTGCAGTGATTATTGAATTATTACCATGTAGAATTGAGCGAATTGACTCTTCTTGAAATGGCAATAATCCCGTAAAGCCATATTCTTTTAATCCTTGTAAAATATTTTTAGATAAAACATCACCAAGATTATCAATTGGTATTTTTTCAGGTTCTAATGAAATTAATTTTTCATAATGAATGATTGCTAATGACTCATCCTTATGTCCTTGAACTATTTCATGAATTATACCGTCATTATAAATTTCTAATTTTGGAATTTTGGTAATATCAAATAGTACACTTTCAGGTAATGTGATTTTATTATCCACAATTACAGGTTTGATTGGTTTTGCGGTAATTTTTTTAATTTCATCTGGAAAATATCCTACATCACTAATTGGACCATTACAATTATGAGGTTCAT
>SPKZ01018641.1_pt1 | contig 10347 bp, 13 predicted proteins | sample 2456571 | NCBI WGS metagenome assembly SPKZ01 (sample SAMN11192286, study PRJNA482655) | marine metagenome | biome: ENVO:00000447; feature: ENVO:00000244|ENVO:00000211|ENVO:00000569|ENVO:00002023; material: ENVO:00002151; isolation source: ocean water from marine abyssalpelagic zone ...
AATGACTGGCCTGAGTGTAGGCGTTGCTGAAGACCACTCCCTCCGCAGCCACTCGCTCCAAATTCGGCATCACAACCCGGGGGCCGCCCAGTACCTTCAACTGGTCCGAACGCAGACTCTCAACGATGACAACAATGACATGGTAGCGCTCGAAGTCCCCTACCCCAGCCTTGTACTCGTCCAGCGTCATCAGTGGGCGCCGCACTACCGGCAAGGAGTCGTCATGCAATAGGGTCCACACTCGCGGCTTCAAACGAAACCTCAAGTCTCGGACTATATCTGCCAACGGGCCCGCCCGATAGTCTCGAGCCACGGTGAAGAGCTCTGCGATGGTCACGCCAACGTCCGTCGCTGGATCTACCTTCATTTCATCGGAATCCGCGTACAGACGCTGCCCGGCGATGGCGACGCCAGCGTAAGCGAATAGACCCGCTACCGCTCCTAGGCTCACCCGCAGCGCAGCCGACTGGTAACGGGAAACGAGCCGCGGCAGAACAACCGTCAATCCGTAGGCGAACCCGCCACTGAGTATGGGCAAGGCGAGAAAGATCAGCACCGACTGCTGAACCGCGTGTTGAAACATCTGAACCGCACTCGCCATCCAGAACGCCATTCCCGCGATACCCGGAAAATTTCCTGTTTGGTGCAGCGTGGCCCAGGTTGCGGCGTAGGCGTAAAGCAAAGCTGTCACGAGCACCCACCGAAACCCGCGTCCCAGCGCGCGCGGTCCGAATGCACGGCGGACCATCGCCATCGGTTTGATCAGAAACCGGATGATGGTTTCTGCCAATCCGTCCTGAGGAAACGCCACTCTCAGAGGGTTCGCCAGACGTTGCGCGAGGGGACTGCGGCGACAACGCCGCACTCCATCAATCAGCCAGTTATTGGCAAGAAAGAGACAAAAAAGCACCAACGCCACGCCAAAAATCAGGGCTGCCATCAGCAAGGCGTTAAAGCCGGTCGCCGCGATCCGCCCAAACACTGGGAGCTGAGCCTGCCTCATCACCCCCTCAGGGCTCAAAACCCCGATCAATAATTCCAGCGAGGTCAGGGCCAGCCACACTGCCGCAGCCACACCGATCCAGACTCGCCCTTGTTGCAACACTCGTGGAATCCGTCCGTCCAGCCGAAGCTGGATCCAGCACCTCAGAATCCCTCAGCGCTTCGCCTGCCGCAAGGCGGAATTTCCTAATGTTCCTGCTACTTCCAGTCGGCTAACGCTTCGTTGCAGCTATCTCCGGAGGGCGACATCTCCGGCGAGCCAGCTCTCCAGCCGCTCGTACGGCACACCCTCGCGGCGACGCCGCTCCGCCTCTCGTCGAAGTGCGGCAATCTGCCGCGTCGTTACGCCCTCCCTCTGTCCGATCGCCCCCCACAAAGTGTCCAGCTCGTGATCATACAGAGACCGCCAAGAGCCGATCGCCAGCTCATCCAGCCCGAGAGGTCCGATACTTCGCCGATGCAGGTGCAAGAGGCGATAGTTCAAAGCGCGGCACATGCGCCGAATTTGGCGGTTCATGCCTTGTTCGAGGGTAAGCAACAGCTCCGTATAGTCCACTGATTTGTGTGTGATGACGGCCGCGCTGGCACGGGCCAGCACGCCGCTCCCCAATCGCACGCCGTCGGTGAACGCCTTCTCGTCACCCTCAGCTAGACAGTCGTTTAGCCACAACCAATACTCTTTGCTCGCATGGTGATCTGGTTGCAGCACCCCATTGGCTAGATCTCCGTCTGTCGTGAACAGCATGAGACCCGTAGTGGCGCGATCCAGCCGTCCGACGGCAAAACTACCCGGAGGCATCTCCTTAAGCCAACGGGACAAGTCTTGCTTGCCCTGGGGATCCCGCGCCGTACACGTAACAGACTTCGGCTTGTTCCAGATGCCAACGAACTCTCGCTCACGACGGGCCAGCGCCTGACCATCGAGAGTGACCACATCCTGCCCGAACACAAGATCGGATATCCGCGGCGCCTCTCGAACGGACCCCGCACGAGTCGTCAACCGAAGCCGCCCCCCGATAATGGCGTCTCGAATTTTTACGGCACTCAGCGGTGTGCATTCCGCGACCAGCTTGTCCAGTCTTCTCGGTACAAACTCGGGTCCGAGATCATGTTCTGGCAAGCTCAACTGTACGGCGGATTACTCGGCGGCGGAGGAGGCGCCGGCGGCAACATCGTGGGCTTGAGGATCGCGTGAAGAGCGGTCCACATCGCCAGCACGCTGCCATAGCGTTCCTCAGGGTTAACGGCGAGGGCGCGTTGGGCCCAGTCGTCGACCCCCACCGGTAATTCGGGACGTAAAGTGGTCAACTTCGGCCGCTCGCCCTTGGTCACCGCCCGTAAGAGGTTGATCACGTCCGCGATATCGAAGGGGGGGGCGCCAGTCAGGCAGCGGAATATCACCGCTGCGAAAGCGTACTCGTCCACGGAGGGGCCAACGTCTGTTTTTCCAAGCCACGTTTCTGGCGCGATGTAGCGCGGGGACCCCGCAATCATATTCGCTCCCGTCAAGCCAGACAGATGCGTAAACTTGGCAAAGCCAAAATCGAGCAAGCGCACGCCGCCACCTTGAGCCGCATCGATGATGAAAATATTCGCCGGCTTGATATCACGGTGAACAATGTCCCGATCATGAGCCTGCTCCAAGGTCGACACGATGGGATCTAAAAGACGAAACATGGCGTTGGGATGAAGCCGAATCCCGGTGGCTTCGATCGTGTCTAGATAGTTCTCCAGGTCGCGCCCAATGAGCAGTTCCGTCACCAAACAGAGTGCACCTTCAGGAGTCCACTTCTGATCCAGCACACGAAGAGCGGCCGTGTTGCTCAGGTTCGTCATGGCACGAGCCTCGCGAAACATTCGCTCTCGTACCTCCGGATCGTTGGACATCTCCTCTTTGAGGATTTTCACAGCGACGCGATCCCGATCGATAACGTCGAAGGCGTTGTACACGACGCACTGACCACCCTCGCCGATCTTTTCCATCAGCTGGTAGCGCTCGCCAATGAGCTGACCAATTCGTGGATCCCCAGCGGCCATGCGGCGGACGCTAGCACCCCCACTGGACAGCTCCTAGGGTTCCCGCGTTGCAGGCAGAAATTGGCCGCTGCCATTCTAAATCCGCCGCAATCCGTCGGATCCCCGCGTTCTAGAACCAGAGTCCGGGCCGGCCCTAGCTCACGGTGCGTCGTCTGAACAGCAACGCAATCCCAGATTGCCGTACTGAAAGTCGAGCTCGACACTGATGAAGTTGAACTGGCAGCTCAGCCCCCCTTCGATGTTGCCGTAAGCGCCACCCCGAACCAGGTAGATGTCGGAGCTGGGCGACATCTCGCTACTCCTCCACTCCATTAAGTTGCCGCTCATATCCAAAGTGCCAAATCCGCTTTGGCAAAGCGCCGGGCTTCCGTCGCAGCCGTGAAGCGCCCCGGTCACCGCGACCACGTCGTCGTCCAGTCCTGAGCAATCTGGGTCGAGGTCCGCCCCATTGCAAGCGCCTGGTTCGTACACGCTGCCGTAGGGATAGGTGTTTTGAGCTAGCCCTTCGCAACCGAGCTGCCACTCGTCCTCAGTGCACAGTCGTTTGCCGGCGGCGATGCAGGCGATGCTCGCGTCGGTCCAACTGACGTTGCTCCACAGCAATACGCCAGTGTTGGAACAGGCACGGGCCGATCGCGCCTCCGGATCCGAAAGGCTCGCGTCCGGGCGTGATGTCTCGTAGATGTACATCCAAAAATCTAGGCCTGTGTCGACGACGTGCACCATTTCGTCGACGACTCCTTCGTCGATCTGTCCGTTGCACTTATCGTCGATCCCGTTGCAAATCTCATCGGTCGAAGCCGCCGGATCCGGGAGCTCCGTCAGATCACAATAGGTCTGACTGTCGTCGTTCGGATCACAACGCATCAACCCGCCATCTTGGCACGCGCCAGTACCCCGTCGTCGCAGACCTCGCCAATGTCCAGCCATGCCTCGTCCGCTTGGCCATTGCAGTTGCCATCGAAACCGTCGCAACGGGATTCGACGACCACCAACACACCGTCGGCATCCGTCTCCACTTCGCCCGAATAATCACAGCGCCAGCCGAGGTTCCCCAGACAGACGAAGTCAGCGGCCTCGCAGGGTGACCCCGCCTGGGGGTAGCAGCCGGCTACAACGGGGTTTTGGCTGGCGATGACACCCGTGTCATCGCCAGCCATTGCAGTCGTCGTCCGCGCCGTTACAAACTTCAATGCTCGGGGGATTCACCGGGCAGGCGTATTCACAACCGGGCGTCGCATCGCCCTCCACGTCAGCGAAACCGGGGAGACAGGTCTGCATCTTGCACTCGCTGGCGTCTCGACGCGGCACCGCCCCGGGAAGAACACAGGCGTCGCCACAAGCCCCGTAGTTCAGCGGGGGTCACTAGTGGTATCAAAGCCGTTGTCATCGACGCCATCGCAGTCGTTGACATCGCGGTCACAGACTTCCAGGGGGGGGGCCTGTCCCGCCGATGTATACGATGGTAGCATCTGCGCACAGAGTCTCCCCGGGTTGGCACTCGCCTTGGCATACACTATTGGGGCAGTTGCTCTCGCAGGCTATCCCCCCCCCGGGGTTATCCTCATTGACGAGGCCGTCGCAGTCCTCGTCTAGGGTACTACACACCTCTGCGACCGGCGGATTCACCGGGCACTCGTACTCACAACCCGCGGCGAAAATCCCATCTAGATCGGCGAAGCCATCATCGCAGGAAGTGATGACGCAGCGCAGAGAGCCGTCCTCCACAGCACAGGCCCCCTGACCATTGTTTGGCTCGCACACGAATCCAAACAACTGCCGCAGTTGTTTGGATTCGTGTGCGAGACCAAAATCCTCATCGACTTCTCCATCACAGTCGTTGTCAGCTCCGTCGCACAATTCGACTCCGCCGTTGCTCACCGGGCAAGCCACCTCGCAGCCGTCCGGCACGATCCCGTTGCGATCGAACCGACCCGGGGCACATTTTGCGATTTCGCAGTTCGCCGCTACACAGCCTGGAAACGCGCCAGCCAGAGAGCAAACCGTGCCGCACCGACCACAATTGAGCGGGTCGCTTTCTGTGTCGGTACAGCTGCTGCTCCCTGCGGATCCCCCCCCCACGAGAGCCGTAGCATCCAGCGTCCCAGCTCCGCCGGAGCCTCCAAAACTGAAGATGCCTCCGCCCCCGCGGCTGCCACCGTCCGCAGAGCCATCCACCGTGCCAAGTCCGTCACCCGGATCTTCGCAGGCGAAGCAAAATGCTTCCGTGCTGCATCCTCTCGCTCCAAGACCGAGCACCGCTGTGAGAGCCGAAGTCAGAAGAACAGAGCCGTTTGACCGACGACGTCTCCAAACCGACACGCCCAAAACCAGCAGCAAGCCCCAACCACCGCGGGTCGCATCGGAGCCGCTCTGAGCAGCGAGCCGACACGCACAGCCGCCGCCGCCCGTCGCCAATCCGTATTGGTCATTCTCACCCGTGCGGGCTTTGCCTGACCCGCCTCCGGCCGCTCCAGTTCCGCTGCTTGATGCCCCAGCACCCGTCGCACCTCCAGTGGCACCGCCGCCAGCACCCCCGCCGTCCTGGGTACCGGTCCCGGAATCGCCGCCCCCAGCGCCGCCAGTGGCCGTTCCACCACTAGAGGATCCGCCAGCTCCTACGCTTCCCGCGCTGCCGCCAGCACCGGCTCCACCACCACTGGGCGCCACCCACGGTACACGCTACCATTGCAATCATTGTCAATATCATCACAGGTCTCGTCCAATGCGGGAACAGCCCCGGAGCACTGACCGCTACCCCCCGTATCAGGCAGTCACACCCGCCTGATACGGGGCCTGGTCGTTCAGTGCGGCCAGTGGCAAGCAAACAACGCCCATCGTCGAGTCGTTGTCACTAATGTCCGGCTCCTCATCGATGCTGCCGTCACAGTCGTCGTCAATACCGTTGCACACCTCTAGCGCCGGGTTCTCCAACGCTACGCACACCGGCGCGGGCTGCCCGTCCGTACAAGCGAAGCTACCCGCACACCCGCCCGGAAGCGTGCACAGCACCGCCACTCCCGCAACATCGTCATCTTGACCGTTACAGTCGTTATCCAAGCCGTCGCAGATTTCGTCCGACGGAGCGGCACCACCGACACAGCTCACTTGCGCGCCGGCACATTCGTAACTGCCGGCCGTGCAGACGCCCGTCCCACAGAGTCCGCCGAAGCGGCAACAACTATCGCCAGTCTCGTTGCCGAAGTCATCACTGACGTTTTCGTCCACCTCCGTATCGCAGTCGTTGTCCAGCCCGTCACAAATCTCTGTGCCTGGACTCATCTCGCCGACGTAGCTGCCCCAGGCCTCAACACCGCTGTTCCGCACCGATGTGCAAGCCTCCGTACCACCGAAGCACACACCCACACCCTCCGTGGCATTAGCTCCTGTGTAACAGCCCCGGGTCATGCCGTCGGTCACGCCATCGCAATCGTCGTCCAGACCGTTGCAGACTTCTTCGAAGGGGCCCGTGTCGCCGTCACAATCTTGCGTGCCATTCGCAAGACACTTGGTCTTGCCCGAGGTGCAGCGCCCCAAACTGAGCCCACAATCCTGATCCACGTCGATGGGATCCACATCTATGTCCCCATCACAGTTGTTGTCTTCGCTGTCACACACCTCCACGGTGGGTACACAGCTCTCGCAGCCCCCGTTTTCATCGATTACGCCGTTGCAGTTGTCGTCGACACCGTTACAGACTTCCGTTTGCTGGGCGCTCCGGCAGTCGTATATCGCAAATAGTACCGTCTTCCGTGGCATTGCAAATCCGATTGCCCGTGCCCTGACAGATTCCAAAATCGCCGTCATCGCAGGCGTCGCCCAGATCTGGGAAGTCCTCGTCCTCCAATCCGTCGCAATCATCGTCCTCGCCGTTGCAGGACTCCACCAAGATGGAATCGCTAATGCTCTGAGCGAAGGCAGCTGACAGGACGACTGAGTTGTCGACAAATATCGCGCTGGTGGTTCCGCCCGCAGCTGCAATCGTGTTGATTGCTTTCCGATGATCGTCGCATCGCTGGCCGCGAATCCGATGACGTATACCGGCACGCCTGCCAAGCGCAGTACGTCTGCTGCCGTCTCGGGAGTCCCGCCACAGGTATCCTCGCCATCGGTCACCAACACGACTCGGTAGGGCCGACAAGTTCCGACCGCATCAGCCGTTCGAATTTGGTTCACGTAGCTGAAAGCTGAGTCCTGGGCGCCCTCCAGTGGGGTTATACCTGAGCCACGGAGTTCGATATCCAGACCCGCTGGAGGTGCAGCCGGAGGATTGAGAGTCGCGTAGTTGGAGTCCCGGTCCATGTACTCCAACAGGTCAGCCACGTTTTCTCGGTTGAAACCGACCACTAGATCCCCGAAATTGAAGCCTCCGCCGCAGGGGGAAGCGCCCGCTCCCTGCCATCCACCTGAAGGCCCACTCGCGAATTCCATCGGACAATCGAAGGGCGCAGCCCGCTGATGAAAGAGCATCAGCGCATAGTCGGCAGCGCCGTAAGCGGTGATGGCATCCGTCAGCCCCGTTTTCACCGTGGCGATACGGCTATCGTCGCTCAACCCGTTGCCGCAAGTGGGCACATCATCGTGGGGGTATTCGGCGGAGCCATCACCGCCAGTGAAGTCACTGTCGCATGCATGCCAGTTCATCGACCCAGAAGTAAGTCACTGTCGCATGCATGCCAGTTCATCGACCCAGAAGTGTCGAAAACCACCAACAGTCGCGGTTTGATCTCCGACTCCGGCAGATCGACATCGACCTCAGCGTCGTCGTTGGCCGAGTGGCAACCGGGATCCTCGGGAAAGTCGATCTTGCCGTCGTTGTCGTTGCCGAGGCCGTCCATGCAGCTTCGATATTGGATTTCGTTTTGGTCCGTCGCCGAGGTGCAACCCGAATCGTTGGGGTAGTCCGTATATCCGTCGTTGTCGTTGTCGACAAAATCGCTACACGCCGGAAGACTGTCCTCGCTGTCGTCGTTCGTATCCTAACAGCCGAGGTCGTCGGAGAAGTCCGTAAATCCGTCGGGTTCGTTGTCCTGGAAGTCTGAATATTCCGGAACATCAGTATCCACTTTGCTGTTGTCGAGGGCAGAATCGCAACCGGGGTCGGCCGGGAAGTCCACCAGGGTGTCGTTGTCATTGTCTAGCCCGTCGTTGCAGACAGAATAGACCGACACAAACACCGACGGGGATCGCTCACTTTCGTACTCGCTCAGTGGCGTGTTGGTGACGGTAGCCCAAATCTCCTGACCTCCAAAAAAGGGAGGCAGGTTTTCTACTAGGAAGCGGTTGTTCCTCACCGTGGACCAGCCCCGGTAGATACCGTTCACATACACATCAACAATGGCGCCACCCTCTTCCGTCGAGTCACCAGTTACGCTGGTCTCCCCCGAAGCGACAACGTCATCCACTGTCGGTGCGTCGGAACGCACATTGCCCACAGCCACCGTACCGATACTGCAAACGGAATCATTCACGTTTTTTCCGAAACCCGTGACCGTGTGCTAAGTTTCAATGCAAGACGTATACATGCAGGGCGCCACTCCGCCACCGACAGTCGCGGTAAAATCGATCACCACAACGCCTCCGCTCGCAGCGATGTCCAACACTCCGTCCGTGAAAACGTACGCACCATCCACGAGGTCCGGAGGGTCAACGTTTGCGCCATTGATGTGGCTCTGTCCCGTAATGGTAAAGTCGGTGGGCAACGTTACCGCATAGGAAATGGAGACTGCGTCAGCGTTACCGGTATTGGTGAGCGTCGCCTGGTGGGCGACGCTTCCACCTGGGCTCGTGTTGTCCGGCGCGGCGTCCAGCTCCAAGCTCCGCAGTGTGATCGGATCGAGATTGGTCAGGGCAACAGTTCGAAACGTTCGCGCGGGGCTCTGGGACGCATAGTTGGCGTGATTGAGCGTCGGACCGCTCGCCCCTGCGAATACCTCAGCCTGAATCAGATAGACGTCCTCGGCGCCGGGCAGCCATTCGGTAATCGCCGGCCAGGTGATGACGCCGTTTACGTTCGACTCAAAATTGGGAATTGTGTCGATGATATTGATGACGAGCGGATCGTACTCGTCGGTAACCTGGACACCGAACTGTGAATCGGTCGATAGGTTCTTGGCCGTGATGGGGTAGTCCAGCAAGTCGAGCGGTAGGGCCATGATGGCGCTGACATCCAAGTCGAACAGAAGGTTCAGCAGCACGCAGTTCGGTGCCGGAACAAAGCAGCGCCAAGTATTGTCTTTGTCGATCTTGGTGGCCGATCCGGCTCCGCCAAATATCTCGGCACAGTTGGCGTCGCCCAACTTAGGATCGAGCGGAGATTTGAGGACTTTTAGGGATATTTCCGCGAAGTATTCGTCGCCTACGACCAACTCGCCGACGGCGAAACGAACCGCGTTGATCCAAGGTGCCACGCAGGGATCCGGCTCCGATGCCGCGTAGTCACAAGCCGGTGGCGGATTGTCGACAGAAAGATCGAAGCCGTCAAAATTGGGTACACCGACCCGGGTGGAAAGCCCCTTAATCGTGGTAGCTCCTCCCGTGCCTTTTTCGCGCCGGGATACAGGATGCGATTCCAAGGGCCGACCGTCTCGTTGGGCACGATGGCCTCGGGAACGATTAGAATGGCCTCGTAGGGCTAATGTGTATCCGGACCCGCTACTGCCGACCCGTATAAGTAAGGAGTATTGCCGCGCCCAGTATAGTTGATATCGCCGCCCAGAGCGCCACCGTGCGCGTCCGCGGGATCGGCCTTGGTGCCAAACGCCATCGCCTGGATCCAATCCCACTCGTTATGCGAATACACGGGGCCGCCGTCAGCAATGCCCAACAGTACATCTAGCTGTTTGGCGCCCGTGGGCGGCACCGACATGAGAATCCCGTTAAAAACAGTGCTCAGCTCGTCGTCAGGGAAGCGCTCGGTCAGAGTATTCGTCGAATAGAAGATGCCGGTGTCTGCGTAGATCGCAGAGATGGTTCCCTGCCCCACCGGGGAGTAACTCCCCCAGGGAGCATAGGTGTAGTCCTTCTGGATCGATGAGGGCTACCGCGGAGGCGGCGATTCGTTTGGCTGTTTGAACCTGGGCAACCGAGTCCGCGCGGGCGTCGATTGCTGCCCACTGGCTGAGTGCCCAAGCACCGGCAACAATAGTTGCCCTAGGCCACAGTACTTTCGAAAGCTACTCACCTAACCCCCCATCAAAGAACACCGTATCGTGTGTCATGTTGCTCCGCCGGTTGCCCAACATGTCTCGGAACGGAAGCGCCGGCGGCTGCATAAGTTGGGTTGGGACGGCTGAACCCTGCTTCATG